>Ga0247741_1001519_pt1 | contig 12852 bp, 12 predicted proteins | sample UWRJL213509R2_FD_180945 | JGI IMG/M metagenome (GOLD analysis project Ga0247741, IMG submission 180945) | Plant litter microbial communities from Arlington Agricultural Research Station in Wisconsin, United States - UWRJ-L213-509R-2 | ecosystem: Environmental > Terrestrial > Plant litter >... | reverse complement strand
ATCGCAATTCTACCATCTCCGTAATCTCAGGAGCTGACAACGGCGTCTACTCTGACTCTGTAAGTTACTTCGACGACGCAACCGCGATCAATTGTGGCGTAAGCCGTCAGTGTCGTAATCAGCACCCTATCCCGCCCCTTCTGTCGGGCCCAAATCACATCTATCATATCAAAGTCTCCTCTTCCACGATGAGTTGGACAATCCGGACGTCTACAGTCCACTGATCTCTCTATCCTTCGAAAATCGTCATCAAATCTTGCTCATACATCGACCACAAAGTACTATTGCCATGAGCTCTTGGCTCGGCAATAAAAATGCAAATATCAGTCGGGTACCTCAGATTGCTCAGCCCCTGCGATCAGCGGATCCTTTTTCCCTATTGGTAGCCGCGCCAGGGGGGTCGGATATCGATGGGTGTTGCATCGGGGGTGAGAGTGGTAGGAACCTACTCTGTCGATCGCAGGCTCAAATGACGAGGCCAAGATATTGGGTAAATCAATTGTTTGTTTTCAGCCCTATGCCTTAGATGGTCTCCCTTGATTGCGAGATTAATATTTCGTAGCTCGTGCGAGGTCCATATACATAGTACTATAGTACTATCGACTCGCTCGCAAGGCGCTGTTAATTATCTGCGACAACAGTAGATCACAATGCGCTACCATTTGTTGGAAGATATATGGCGCTAAGTACGGTTGGTGGCGCAACATGCGTCGGCTTCAAGGCGCTTCTTGACATCCGATGACCCATGTTTACCTACGCCTCAATGCATATTCCGATGCCGTCAAGGATCATGGCAATTTGACTCGAGGTTGAAGCTCGGTTCCTTGCACATCAAGGCGTCAACGTCGAAGTCGCAGTCCGACCCCAATCGGGGTCGGACACAATGTATAAGCAATGCACAGGATAGATCCGATAAGAATACGCGGCCTTCAAGGCTTTATATTGTATATTGCACACCGAACAAGGCAGACGCCGTACCTTCCCATTTCCCGAGTGTCTCGGCGACAGCGTAGCGGCGGGCTGCAGGGTTACCCCGTTTCCGATGTCCATCTCAGTTTCGAGTGCTATTCAGCATTCGGACTACGTATATGACCATCGAGTCGTCTCAGACCCTACTGTTGACCAGCAGCCTCCAACAGCACGATGTAGCTGTGTGTAATGATGATCTTGGCAAGACACGGACGTTCTTTCTGTGTTTCTGCAACTGGTGATGGTCGGAAGGTCTCAAGCTTCCGTCTCCCCGGAGATCAAGGACGACTTTGAATTGAATGCGGTAGAATCGTTGGGGGAGCGAAGCACGCAAACCTGTAACCTTATATTATAAGCAATCGACTGTCATTTGTTGATCCTAAGGATGTAACCCGAGCCACCTCCAGTAATTCTGCCTAAATTTGCGATTTTTACAAGATCATTTCCCCCCCTCCATCACCTTTTCTCTGCATCGTTGCAATCGTGCAACATTATATAGCTTTCTCTGCTCAAGTGCGGCAAGCTGGAATGACAAGGACGAATAGGGACGAACTAACGAACTGCATCAACAGTAGATCAACAGGTTTCAAAAGTTCATCATGGAGCAACCTCAATAGACTACCATCCAATCATTTTAAGTTCGCGGAGTGACACTTCGTTCTGCGATAAGATGATGTCCATTTATGTGTAGATACGGGTTTGGGAAGAGCCGGCGCATCAAGCGCCCATGTGTCGTGATCGGCGCCTACCGGGCGTGCGCATGCAGGACCACTAGAGAAGCCTGATGCACATGAATTTTCTGAGACCCTCAACTGGCCTACATTGGGCTTCGAGAATTCGAGTGCTCGTGGTTGTTCATATTCACGATACCCAACGCAGACAAAGAATATCATCATGTTTCAAAGTTTAATTCAAATCTGATCAACTGCAAACCAAAGGGGTGATCCCCTTACCCTTTCTTTACGGATTAATACGAGCGATCACATAACAATACAGCTTTGAGACGATTAATCGACTCATTGGTTTGACTTGAGGAATGCTAGAGGGGCAGCCTGATCAAGCGCTCAGAACTTTCCAGCTTTGGATCAGCTCAATGTTGGGATGAGTTACTTCATAATTGGCAAATGAAGGTGACTCAACTGGGGTTCATGAGGGCGAAAATATGGAACTAGAGGCCATGGTAGCTCTCAGCTTGAATTGAAACTGACGGGCAGCTTAAATGTGCAACTCAAAGGCGTTGAAAATATCCACTGCTTCCATACCAAGTTTAGAATTTATAATAGCTAGATTGAGATACCAGAGGGAATTAACATCTTGTGTCTTCCAGATTGAAACATCGCCGACCCGAACATTGTAGACAGCGCGAAGCGGGTGCAATACTTTACTTATAGCATGGTAACCGCAGGCCATGGAATACGACTTTTTTCAATTTGGAACGTAAAACTTGAAGCTTGATCCGGAAGGTAATTATAGCTCGGACCGGGTCTTCCTTCACATCATCACATCCGCGACGATCGATTAGCGCCCGCCAAAGAGAAGCACTCTAGAGTGTTTCAGTGATTGTGGGCTCATAATCATGACGAAGCAAGTTACTTGACTGCCATGTTCGTAATTGACCTCAGTGGCCAATCGGTTCCTGTAGCAGCGCAATAATACTTTCGACCACGCCACACAGATGGAGCCGGGTGTCGTTGATGTTGACAGGTACCCAAAATAAACATTGTCTGCTCAGCGCCCGGTGCTGACATTTGGATCGAGGGCATAAGGATACCCCCCGTTATGCAAACCCAATTCTAGGAAACACAAAAGAGCCTTGGCAGACAGATATAAATATGACACCGTTCTGCATATGGAAGCCCTTCACAAGATTCTGGGGTAACTATTCTTATGGGAGTCAGTCCGAGATTGATAATATAAACTAGACGTGGGACATAATCATGATCATGGTTCGATGTCAACCAGTTCGAACTTCCAACCTTCGCGGTCCACATGAGCATAAAGCTTCTCAAAAATAGCAGTCGCCCGCCGTGCCTACTACCCCACTGGGTAGTTTGCAGGTCCGTCACGGATCCGCTACCACACTGGAGGTGTATTTTTGACCCGTTGGTCCTTGTGGTTTATTGTGCAATTTGGGAGAACTTTGAGTGGAGAGGCGGTGCCAGGTGGGAACACTGTGATAGTTTTGCAGATTAATTGAGTCGCTAATCATATTGGCGTCAATTCAAAGGTTGGTGGATGACGGAAGCAAAGTGCCCGACAAAACAGGTTTCTCCGAGGTATATTGGTCACTACCAACTCTTATGCAAAGCCCACGCCAGCAGCTCGGCGTTTTATCAGAGTGGGACTTGTATGTCGAAGGCAGGACTGATTCAACCCAAACATCTAACTGACTACCAATAAAGATTAAATCGCCTTGCGGCAGCTTCAGTTGTTGCTATCGTGACCAAGGCCTCTACGGTGATCGATTTCGCCGAATTCGGTAAATAAAGATCATAATGCGCCACACAAACCTTGTCCAGACTCAGTCAATGCATTATGTGATCGATAACCCCGCATTTGGGAATTTAGTTGGCGAGAGATTGAATGGACCATATAGTCTTAAACCGTCATCGACACCAGAGCTTTGCAGACAATGTCGCTGGACACAGCGATTATCAAAAAGATCTAGTTTCCCATCAAGGTCTCCCGCGTAACATCAACGGAAAGGGGTGCCGTTCTCATCCAGAGTTGGACATCAATTCGAGGCTAGGTTCTTGTCATGTCGAAACGGTGATACATAGGTGCCTACTCCTGAGAGTGGAGTCGAAGTCACGGTAGACATAGGGTCAGCCCCAAGACTGCGCAACTAAATTTGCAACATCCAGACTTCAACTTGCCAGTCTCCAGCTCGATCTGTGATGATTGTGTCCTCACAGTTCAGTTTGCAATCCAGTTTGGCAAGCATGGTTGAGTCTAGACGAACATATATTGCTTTGATGACAGCGATACTCAAAGTCACGCGAGGCAAACATACCAGATACCTCGTTTCAAGACGAACAATCTCAGGAGTACATAATGTCCCTTATGAACACATCCAGAAGATCCGTGCTCCTAGACAAGTGCGACAAGGTCCGAGAACATGTAACATGTCCACTGCCGAATAGAACATAAGAATAACAATTGATATCGATTACAGGAAGGAGACATATTGAACCCCTTGGAAAGTGAGATAGACTAGTTGTCTTCCATATCCATGTCCAGGTTTTCACCCCTGTCCAGACGCTCCATGAGGCCTTCGATCTTCGTTTTGTGTATGCGATGATGTTCCTGCCAGCCTTTCCAAGGATGATGGGGATGCTAAAGAATGAACAATGTCAGCACCACGTTCACCGAGAAGTGTGAGTAAAGACCAAGCGAGTGAGAACAACAACTGAATAAGACCCACCAAACGTCCGAAGGCTTGGAAGATCTTGTCCGAGGTCCCTTCGGGCCTGTGGTGAAAATACTTGGCAAGGAGGATGTCATCGTCTTTGCTATACCGCATCTTCTTGTCTGGAGGAGCGGGGAGAGGCTCGTCACCGTCGGAAGGATCGAGTTCGTGTTTATGACGTCTCCAGAATTTCATCCAGGATGCACGCGAGTGGTGCGGTGCCTTTGCTGCCACGTCTTTCCAGAACGCGACCATGTCCAATGTTCCCTGAGATCTACGTGTGTCGATATGGGGTCATTGAACACGCAAGCAAACGATAGAATGTACATCAAACTCACTTGCGGTATGTCATAAATTTCACCAAGAATGTGACATCCTCCTGTGTGAATGCAACGCCTTTGCCTGTAGTACTTCTATACAATGCCCTCGGCGGTGTTGGCGAGCGAGTCCTGTTCTGAACAGAGGCTGCTGCAGCTGTGGCGGCGTGGATGTCCAGTCTCACAGTCGCAGTGGGAGGGTTGGCATCAGTGCGACCAGCGGATGCACGCACTACCGAGGTCTCTTCGATTTCCATGTTCATGTCGTCCTCGCCATCTCCGGGAGATTCGGATCGTTCTTGGTTCATCGTGTAGCCCCCGAGGCGTATTTGATGCTTGTTGCAGTAGCGTCTCCATGAGTAGAAGCTGAAAGAACATGGGGATACAACATGTGAAAGGAAAACGAAAATCTTACGTATGGTGAGGTGCCTGGAAGTAATTGATAACATTAGTTGGCCATTATCCATTGTGTAGCTAATACACGTACTCTCACGGCGATACGTTCGCAAATCTCACGCAAACTGACGTCAGAAGGTATGAGCGCCAATATTCGATCACAAGAAGGGGCATACCTAAGCACAAGACACTGATCCTGGCAGTAGTCGATGTATTTCTTGAGATACAACACATCGTCTGCCGTAAACAAGTTTCCCCCATAGGTACTTTTAACCACTCTTGTAGGTGGTGTGGGTGACCGTGCAGGTGGATTGCGGTTAACGACCAAGGCAGACGCAGGAGCTGCTGGTGTACCTTGCGTACGTGTCCGCTTCCGACCGCGTGTTTTGTCCGGTTCTGTACTTCCACCTGGTGCTGAGGCCGGAACAGCCAAGTGAGCTTGTCCTGACACAGAATTTGACCCAGATGACTGCTCCGGTTGTTCCTCGATGTAAGGTTGTGCGTATCCATGCTCATAGGAAGGCTCGTAATAAGGCCCCGATCCAACCCATCCGTTCTGGTCATCTCGATAACGAGGGTATTCATAGGGTGCCGGTGGAGCCGTCATTTCTTCAGGTCCATGGTACTCATCCCAGGGCTCGTCGCGATATGGTTGGCTTGTCGCAGGGGGAGGTGGTGCAGGTGGTGCAGGTGGTGGTGGGCGCTGAATGATGTGAGGAGTGGCTACAGGGGGCGGATGAAGGTGTGTTTGGGAAGGCGCTATCACTTGCCAGGTTCCTGCTGCTGGTATGTTGTTGCGAGCCGGCTGCTGAGGCGCGGCGTGAATGGGAGGAGCATATACATGGAAAGGATATGTCTGAAGTTGTTCCACAGGTGCCATGATAGGCTGAGTGTGCATCGACGGCATTGGGCGGCTCGATGAGCCCGACGCAACCTCTGGCTGCCGGGTGTAGACGCTGGAGGAGACATTAGCAAGTTTTCCAAAGTCAAAAGTGATCGCGAAGGTTGCGGAATCCCTTGAATATCACGACGTGCGATGTAGGCCCGTAAAACGGAGCTTCGGACTGACGCTCAAATAGATCGAATGCAACGAAATTAGTACCTTTCAGTTCCGGTAACCTTGCACTCGGCCCAGTTGTTGTGGAAAGTCTGTAGTTGGTTCGCCTTGATGCACTCGTGGACCCAACGAGAATCAAGGACAATCTTCTGCTTTTTGCCAGCATACTGTCGGTACAGATTCTGACCAGACGACTTATGTGGGTCAACTAAGGACTGATTAAACCGAGAGTATGTGCAGTTGACTACAAATTTGCATACCCAGCAGATATGGGACGCCACTGTAGCCCTGCGAAATCGCACCACCATGTTTCTGTTAGAAGCACGCGTTAGATCAGCTTTTCAACTTTTAAATTTAAACATACCACAATTAATTGGCAAACGACCTCCCTGTCGTCTACATCTTTGTCAACATACACGGCAAGCGGTGAACCAAGCATGGGGTCCAGGAAAAGTTCCTTGTTGACATTCGGGTCATCCTGTTGTGGATCATGGCTGGTAGGAGCTGTTGAGGTGTGGTCTCCTCGTCGTGTGGAAGAACGAGCTGGTGCCATGGGTCTTTGCAGTTATCTGAAAGGAGGGCGGACTCCAACCACCAGTGCTCCCGCAGCGTATGACTAAGCGGCCATGATATTCCCACACTTGCAGCGTGTTCACGCCTTTACAACAAGTTGCAGCACAAGCAAGGAGATTTCTTTGATGTCGTTTCGCTTGAAGATAATTGTAAGTATTCATCATTGGATCCTCTCATTACACAATATTCTTATGCCAAATTCCTAGGGAATGTGACTGCAGCTCATGTCGAGCTCATGCTGTCTAGACTTGAAACCTACGAGGGCCTTATCCAACAGCTGAAGTATGCAAGACCGCAAAAAAATCACCATAAATAATTAATAAGTAATAAGTAATAATTTAGCGAATGAATGAAGCTCTGATAAATCAGTCTTTATGGAAGGTTTACGGAGAGAGAGACGAAAGCAAAAATTCAAGCTTATAGCAGCGACTCGTTTCGATCAAGTGACCTTGGGGTTATGGGCCCCACGCGCTTCCAACTGCGCTACGCTGCTGATGTTTATCGTTGTGCGATGTAGCTAGTGATTGTGACTCGCGGTGATGGTCCAAGCGCTAAATGACTCACACAGACCAACCCAGCACGTGGGTCCCAAAATCCAGTGGTAGTCTACTAAGAAAAAATCTCAGGATTAACTTGAAGTCCAATCCAAATACTTTCTCCTTTCGCTACTCAGTCTGAATCTCTTGGGCGTCTATGGGCGCTTCTGTTTGGCCGTTATCCGCATTAGGACATGGTTACCGTGCGAAAGTTGTTTCCTGAAGCATCGCTCTGCCACAATCGCTGTTACAATCGCTGTTGGCCACTGCCACCGTTTCTCTGACATGGACAATCTTGACGAAAAATCTGGTGACTTTGACATCTTCATGGACGACGCTGAAGTAGGCGATGAAAATCAGTCCCAGAAAAATGAAATCTTTTCTGACTTGGTAGACGACTTCGATGTGGATTTTGACCTCGAAATGGAGGTGGGCCATAACCTCCATCCGGCAAACGAGTATTTGGAGGACATGTCAGAGTCATATGACGAGGAAAGGTGCGTTATTAAGTTTCCCCCCCTTGAAGGTACTCTGAATTCGGATATATTCTAGCTCTCCTGGTCTGGACTCTATCGAAGCGATGGTACTTTCGTTTTTGAAACAGTTGGCAGCAGCCGGCCAGACTGGAGGCGGTAAAAATTCGGATGGCTCTCAAGATTCATGCGATGAGAAGAGAAGCAAAAAAGCACAGTGCAAAGTTGAACTTCACCTCGTAGACCGGAAGAAGATCATGGATTCGTAATGTCCTTCACCGCTTCGATTTATATTTGGACTCACATGTCTCAGTGATACACCAGTGATGAAGTGCCTCCGTTATCCAAAGAAGTGTCGGTTGGGCAGCCTGAGACCATTTGGTTGAGTGAATATATGCGCATATGTGCCGCATTTTTCTGACTCAGTAAGCAGCCCAACTGTTCAGAGTACTTGATCTTGCGCACGAAGCCACGACGAGCGCCATTCCTGCCACCAAGCGGTAATTTTTTTCCTTTTCAACCCGCTCCTAAAACTTAAACTTAATCTGCCTAGTGATATGTATTACAAGGACGTTGCACTATTCAAAAGCCAGAGGGTGGTGGATACTGTGAGTAAGACGAGATCAGTGTGCACCTACGAATATCAACTTCAGGAAAGCTTGTGGACGATCTGGCTGCTACATTCAACATCAACCGCTCCGAACTTAACATCGTCAGAAGACATTTCTTCATGTATTCCTGAAAAACTGAATGTTTGACAGCGATCATCTTCCAAAGGACTCGTCTGCGGGTCTGGGCTAACCATAACCCTGCTTTCCGGTGAAACCATCAGCTGTAACGATACAGAAGTCGTTTTTTTCTTTGTATTTTTTAACCACCAACTCATGAATGTCTGCCGCAGGGATCACTTATACCAGCTGGAGAAGACATCGAATCCCTTGCTGTGGATGAAGATGTTGCGTGGGTGCTCATCGTTGAGAAAGAGGTAGTGGTAGCTGCTAGTATTAGTCAAATAAAATATACTAACTCTTTCCAGGCTGTTTTCCAAACACTTTGTCGACTGCACATTTCTAAACACGAGGCAATTCCTGGGCCAGGACTGATTATTACGGTCAGTAAGGCTGTTCGGCGGTGATTTACTGTCAAACTGGATTGATTTATCTTTCCTGGGGTAGGGGAAAGGTTATCCTGACGTCGCGACGCGATATTTGGTCAAGTCTCTCGCAGATGCACTACCTACAAGGTGAGTCCATATTGGACAGTGTTTGTGCTAGTACTGAAGCGGGGCAGTGTTCCTATTCTTGGGATTGTGGATGGAGATCCATACGGTCTCGACATCCTCGCTGTTTACAAATATGGGAGTAGAGCCATGCGGCATGAAAACCAAAAGTTGGCTACGAGGCGGATTAAATGGCTAGGGCTTTGGGCGAGCGAGTTGACCAGGTAGGCACAGTGCACACTATGATGCGGTTTCTCCACTCACGCTATCTTTGCCAGCCTTGGAATCGATAAAAACCATCTGCTTCCAATCACGAACTACGACCAGAAAAAAGTAAGTAAAGTAAGCATCGAGATGGAGTTATTCCTAATCAGACGAAAATATACAGGCTCTTTCAATGCTTCAACAACAACGCATACGTCTTCCCAAGAGGTGGAAGTAAGTCACTCCAAACACTCCCTGCTCTACGATCATTTGAAATTTAATAAACAACAGGAAAGAGCTCCAAACGATGCTGCACACCCGACGGAAGGCCGAAATCGAAATTATGTCCTCGATCACTGTGACCGGAAGTGATAGGGATTTCTCTGTACTTGACGAGGAGGAAAGGCTAATGCCGGACTGCACGAGGCGAGAAGGACTGTCAAGTCGGTCTTCTCCTTTGCAGCAAAATGTACCAAGTTTCCCTCATGCGCTACTAGTGAGGTACCTGAGTTCGAAAGTCACAGAATTTGTAGAATCTGCACGACAGGCGAGCGGATAAATAGAAACATTCATTGTCCACAAGGTTCTGAGTTAGAAAGTCCGTTAGGTGAGAGTGAATGACAGTGCTCGTAGGAGGTAGGTATCCGTACTAGAATGGGAAGGAATTATAAACAGGTATAAGTCACGATCGGAGGAGAGGCATGACACAAGCGTTGACTACACGGCTAGCGTGAACGTTAAGTTCCGTCATAACTGTGTGCTTCAATCATTGTATTGGGGTGGTGGTTCAACATGGCCAGGTGCATTGTGCTCCGCTTCCAAAGCTTTTTGATGGCTCGTCATCGCGCTGTGGAGGTCCGAATGGGTACCAGGAGACCTGGATGAAGAAGAGCTTGCATCATTGTTATGGATGGCTGCAGTAGCCAACCCCATGGACCCTCCCGTGCCAGCGCCTGCCCATGCAGACCGATCATATGGCGATGGCAAAGGGTTGTGAGCAGAGCTACTTGCTTCAGCATCGCTCAGAGAGCTACGACGTCCCAAAGACACAGCACTGCGGGAGCGATTCAACCCGCCGACAAGCAACAGAGGCGCTTGGGAATTATTTGCATTTGGAGTGCCGAATGGTTGGTAATAGCTGTGATATGTTGCAGGAGGTGACGGCATGGTGACTGCATCTGTGGCAGGGCTCATGGCGGTTTCCACCGAACGGGTTTGAGACATTGCCCTGGTTGGAGTGGTTGGTCTTGATCCAGAGGTATTAAAGAAGGACGATGCGACGAATGTTTGAGGGCGTCTCCGGGCTTTGCGTGAACGCTTGCGACATTTGATTAAGAGCATAACGAGCAAGCCCAGAACAACGACTGTGGAAAGGTTATGTTGAGTTTGGAGGCTCAAACCTCAAATAAACAGGCGTACCAGCACCCACGGCAGCACCAATAATCACCCCTAGCGAAACGCCGGAGTGATGTTTCCCATCCACTTGGTGATTAGCGAGTGTGGTCGAGGAAGCCGAACTGCTACTGGTCGAAGAGGTTGAATGCGTGGTTGTCGACTGGTTACGTGTAGATGTCGATTGGTTATTTGAAGATGTCGTTTGGCTGTTGTTTGAAGACGATGTGTTGGACGTAGTGGTGGTGGTGGATGTAGAGCTTGTCGTCGAAGATGTTGAACTTGAGTGGATGGTCGTGCAAACATTGCCATGGCAGGAGGAGGAATCTGAGTCCGAGTCCGAGTCTGAATCACTGTCACTGTCACCATGATCACCTCCATCTCCTTTCCCTCGAATCTGAAGTTTACTGTTGTGAAGTAAGGTCAACACTGCACTGTATGCGATTATAGGAAAGCACCAACAGGTTCTGGCCACGGCCGCATGCACCATTTGCCATCATGAGTTGCACAACGACGGCAAATAAAAGTCCAGGCCGGTATGGAGTGGAAGTCATCATGTTGGTTGAAGGGAAAGGAGTGATAGCGAACTTCCAGAGTTCAAGCAAAAATGGTGTAGAGATGACCAATAACAGCCTTTTAAAGGCGCGGAGCATGGAGGGGATCTCGCTTCTCAGGAGCATCGCTTAATCGCTACCTGTGAGAACGCTGCACTCTTCACCTTGAGCGCTTCTTTTCACCTTGGTCAAGCTCGGAGTGGATCAGACATCGGTTATGGGGCGTAGAGGTATAAATTTGACGAAGCCACGAGTATCCCGAGCATAAACGAGGCCGTTGGAAGCATAAGCGGCCCGAATGCCACATAGGTGTTAGTGTGGAGGGACATGTGGTAATCGCTCCATCGCTCACTTACAAGTACCAAGGGCAGCGCAAGTTTATTGGGAGCCGAAGCAGTATTGGAGCTGCGTTGAAATCCTCGTTTGCCACGGTCAAGAGATCGAAGACTCAAGTGACAAGCCAGAAGGTTGGATTACAAGCAGCAAGCACAAAAACAGATGTTCGTCGACCCAAAGGAGTACAAAAACGATGCCTTGACTTGAAGGATTGAGTCTGGTTGATGCCAACGTGCGGTTCTCGAATACCAACGGAGAGCACGGTCTTCCGGATATCCTGGTCTTGGGAGTTCCGTGGTCCCACGAGAAGGTCTCCACGTGAGACGGTCCTAACACGGAAAACTTTCACTCGTACTCGGAGATCATTTATGTTACCAAAGCTGGGTAAGAAAATGTTGGTTATGAAGTCAAAAATAATAATTTCTTTGACCCACTTGCACAGTGCTACCAGATCCGTTTGACCATCGTATACCGCGTCAAGTCCTCTAGCTTTACCCTACTCTTCTTGGTTTCCCCAGCCTTGTTCTCTCCCATCTCTGCTGTACGTGGCACATCGTCACGGTCACTGTCCAGTAACGTCTTGAGTTTCTTGTTGTATGCCTGCGAGGCAATGTGGCTTAGTCCTGTGCTAGTCCCAAGGATGGAGCATCAAAAGACTCACCTGCTCCTCTTTTCCTTCGCCGATTGGGTTTCTCCCGAAATCATTCACGGCATCCGCGGCCTCCCTTTCTTCCATTCCCGCTCTTCTTCGTGTAGCATAGCCAACGAGGTTGACTCCTATGATGACCTTGATAACGACGAAGCTGTACAATACGTGAACACTGGTTGATTCGGTGACAATATCTTAATCACGAACCATAGCCAGAAGACAAAGCCCATAACTGCCCACGTAGCGTAATGCATGATCTCTGCATTGCTCAATGACCGAATGGTCCATGTCCAGGGCGATGCAAAGTCAGAACTTGAGGAGAACATGAGTCCTATTGATTGAGACCCAACCAGAATTGCCAGAGCTGCCAATGGTAGTGACGCGAAGCCAAGTCGTCGAGCAACAAGGGGAGATTGATCAACGTATGTGTGCTGTTGATTAGATTTATCAGTCTGTATTCTCGAAGATGGAGAAATAGGCTCACCTTTCGTGCACCACGCCTACCAACCGCACTCATGCTGGATAAGTCTCGACATAGAACGTCGATATACCTTTCATATACCGAAGGTCGGATGTGATTGAACTTGGTGATGAAAGCATGTTTCAGCCAGTCCACGAGCATCTCAGAAATCATCACCGTTAATACCGGCTGTGCATGTGGATGTTCTGTCAGAAAGGCGTTGCGTATATAGAGATCAGATGACGAACATAAGATATAATCCAGAGAACATTGTTTCCGCGGAACCAGCCAAAGCTCTTTGGTAGGGC
>Ga0247741_1001518_pt1 | contig 12853 bp, 14 predicted proteins | sample UWRJL213509R2_FD_180945 | JGI IMG/M metagenome (GOLD analysis project Ga0247741, IMG submission 180945) | Plant litter microbial communities from Arlington Agricultural Research Station in Wisconsin, United States - UWRJ-L213-509R-2 | ecosystem: Environmental > Terrestrial > Plant litter >... | reverse complement strand
AACTTGTCACTTGTACACTGGGGACGGCAAATTTAAACCTAAGGAACTCAATTCTCGTAGAGAAAGTCACTTTCCACACACCTTGACAGACTAAATTATGGTACACAAATATTCCACTAAGTTATGATTATATATATAAAGACTGCTGGTTTTGAACTGGCAAGTATTCGTGCCAGTAAACTACAGTCGCTGGCCGGTAGAAGTGTAGAATGACTTATACTGGTCTGAGAGTCGAATGGGTGATTCTTGTAGTTGTGTGTGTGCGAAGGTGGTGCGAGTATCTCAGCGGTCGTCTGAGATAGGCGCTGAATGAAATCGATGGAACGGTAGGTCAGCACAGGTGTGGTGTGGGTCGTGACTGGTGCTTGACGGGAGGGCGCATCAGTATATGTACAAAATGCTTTCCTACCAGCAAAAAAAGTGCTAGGTCCAAGTTTCGTCACAAGTATTTTTTAGAGGGCAATTTTTTGTAGATTCAAATGACTTATCTACACTTTCCTTGGTATCAGCAACCCTTTCTGTTCGTAAAAGTATCATTAAGTGGCTTAGGGTTGGGCGCCAATTTTAAAAATAAGACAATTTCGTCGCATGTGTACCAGCACCGCACGAGACGGAATTTCGATCTACATTCGCAGCTGGATGGGGTTCCATACCCTCAAAACATACTAAAATCCACTTTTCATAGGTGGCCCAGCCGTCAAAATGGATTCTGACGCAAATGACAGAACTTGTGACGCTTTTCCGCACTTGTCCGGCAATCAAAAAAGCCGAAAAGCCGGCAAGCAATTTGTGTATTTACTGATGGCCTTTGTGAAACGGAACGTGAACTGAAATACTCCTCGTGAGCAGAACGGGAACTAGGTTGCTTTTTGTGAGCGTAAACGGAGGGGCCCCCCGTGGGCTGGACGTGATTCGGCCATCACGATCATATGGAGTAAGACCAAGGGGTATCCAATGGCAATTGCCGAGACACGATGAGGGGAAGGGGGGGTCGTCTTAAACGCGCAACTTTTTGGACCTTAAAATCGGTAGTAAAGAAGTGTTTTTTTAATAATAATAAAAATCCCAGAAGTGTAAATGAATTTGCTGGCTCAGAGATATAGGTGTCCTATTGTCGACCAACGAAGAGATTTCGAGGACGTCACACGTCCCAACCTTGTCTGAAGAGGGGGACAAAAAAATCTCTCGTGGGGCGGCTCAATAGCACCAAAAAAGGGAATTTTTGGTGTCGAAGAGACATATTTTTTGTCCCGTCACGCGTCCTTAATTTTGAAGAGTTTTATATCTCTTCGAAGGCGTCACGCGTCACTTGGCATGAAGAGTTGGTCGGAATAGTACAGTAGAGTAGACGTACCTCACTCGATAATGTAGAACGAGTGAGGAATGAGTGGACGCGACGATGCCACCTTATTTGTGTCTCCAGCGTCCGGAACCAGAATCGACGCATCCGCCGGCATCCCCATACCCTACGCCCTGGAGACGAGACGGCTTCCGGGTCGTTGAAACTTCATGCCCAATCGACTAACAATGTCTCCTCTATGTACAGGAGGCACGACACGCGCGTTACGTGATTCCCTCTCCGCGCGCGTCTCGCCGGAAGTCATTTTATTAGTCTTGGTCATCTACCGATTCCCTCAATAACTGGCCTCAATGCGAGGCGACATCTAAGTACTTACTATGATCAAATTTATACTACAGGGAGCCTTACACATATACGAGGCGAGCCGATCCGCATCTGCACTTGACTGTGCAAGGAAATCCGAGGCGAGCCGATCCTCATTCTGTTCGAGTACACAACTCCTTAGCAGAAGTGAGACTTGCCGATTCTCGTCAGTGTGTTTACCTGAGACTGATTCGCCGTAAGCTCATACTTTCACTGTACTTTTGTATATTTACAGTAATTTACCAATTAAAATGTTAGATATGTGTAATTTTGTCCAAGAACCGTCGTGCACTGGATGCTTGTTAAGCCAAGAATCGGAGATCCCTGTAATCCCTTGTCTCTCTCTTGTCCTCCCTCTCGTCCTCCCTCTCTCTCTAGCTATCCTTACGAGATTTTCCCCTAATCCCTAGTCATCCAAAACGAAATGTCCCCATAAAAAATTTAGTCAACTTCGTATAATAGTGGACAATCTACGCGAACATGACGGGGACCTGACCCAGCACATCGAGGGATCTTAGACTGCCAGTGTACAATAACTGTCATTTCTGCACTCCTCACCTATGGATATCCTGTAATTCCTGCCATAATTATTATCATGGAGTCGAAGGTGATCTAGTTAAATCAATACAAACCGCATCTCCTTGAAGGAAAGGCCGCAACCATAGGGTGCGATGACAGTGCAAACGGGGTTGCGTGGTGCAATTTACTCTGCATGCCACGCAACCCAGGATATCGGAAATCTACTCCCGAGTCAGTTCTTGCTCCACAATGGAGGCTTCGAGCTCAGAGATTATGGAGCAGAAGATTCCTCATTTAGAGTTCACTTTTCGTCAGCGTGTCGGACGAGCAAATTTGAAGTCGGCAAGGGCATCGATGCATGAACAAAGTTCTAATGCTCCGTTCCATCGACGAGAAGTGCGACTACCTCCGAGAATTAGGAGAAACCCATAACCTTGCCGCAGCGTCCCGATACAGAGCACTGTAAACAGTGCCTTCGAACCTATCTGTGTTACGTCGCGAAGAAGTCAGTTTCATTCATCCTGAGTCTTCCGGTGAGAGAGCTTGGTTGACTCGGCGTAACTTTTGGCCGATAACATCTCGAGGTACATAGAAGTGCATGCTTCTACGCATTCGATAACCGCTTCGACGCTTCTTTTAGGTGCTTTTTTCAATATATAGAGCCAAATTCGGGAATGAGGGATGGTCGAACGGAATCTTCGAGTCTGCAGTCATGTATTGGGCGGCATTTTTGCTCGCTGCTGTCTCACCATTGCCAACCTCTGCGCTAATACGTTTTCCATGCGCTCAGCTCGTCACCGAGCGTTTCGACCCGTGAGTCCACCCATCCCATATTTGGTAAATTGTATCAGGTCTAATGGCGGCGCTCAGGCTTGTCTCACCTGGTCAAATTTCTCCACATGTACACCAAATTGTTGGAGGAGTGAGTAAGAATTTGATTTGCTTGGGCGCTCGCACTGACTATTGACCACGTTTCAGAATGCGTACGCCTATTGTTACGAATGCTTTGAGGCAATATGGCTTGACGATGTGCTAACCTAGCTTCAACCTCTCGATGGGACCGGAGCTGGACCCTCCGAGTGTCGCGACATGCACAAGCTGTCTCTTCAAAGAGGATAAATCGAATTACTGGACCGCAGTTCTATACTTTAAGCACCCGAATGGCTCATTTATCCGAGTACCACAGATAGCCAATCACTTCACTGGCAGCCCTAATGGTGGCATAACTGTGTATTATATTCAACCAGCAGATGGTGGCCCTGTTACTGCGTTTCCAAAGGTGTGTCGCCAATTCTACATTCTTATTGATACTAACTACGTAATATTACTAGGGGTTCCGAATGATTACAGGAAATGCTCAATTCCGAAAACAAATGTACGACGACATCGGTCCCAAGTCATGGGCTCTTACTTTTAGGTGCTGGCAAGAGTTTGACCCATACGGGCCAACCAACTTGAACATCAATGCCGCTCCTGGTTCGCCTGTCGATTCATTCGGTCTCCCAACGAAGCCTTGCTTGGGCGGTATGCGTTCCAACATCTTCTTCCCTTCGTGAGTATTGGCGACCATCTTTATTCCTTACTAAATCTCATCCTTTAGATGCTGGGACGGGAAGAATGTTGACAGTCCAAATCACAGTGTAAGTTGCGGAATAATCGAGATATGTTGTCGTTTAACCTGTTTTTCAGAGTCATGTTGCGTTCCTGGAAGGCGAAAATGTAGGGCCTGACGGTGTATACGGGATGAAGGGAAATTGTCCCAAGACTCACCCGGTCCGACTTCCCGTACTATTCTACGAGGTGGTTTGGGATACACGTCCTTTCAATGATATGTGGCCGACGGACGGTAGTCAACCGTTCGTTCTCAGCATGGGCGATCCGTAAGCCTGCATTGAATGTTTCTTCCTGACCAGCATAAGTGAACTCCCTGCTAGAACTGGTTACGGCCATCATGGTGACTACCTCTTTGGATGGGAGGGCGACTCTCTTCAACGTGCAATGGATAATTGTCTGAACCCCGGTCCTCGCCCTGAACTCTGCACAGAGCTCACCCTTCAAACCGAGGATCAGTACAACAGTTGCCACGTTCCCAACTTGGTCGATGAGAAAGTTGAAGGAGAATGTATGTTCTTCGTCTCTTGTATCCTTAACGATTCACAAACTCGTAAATGTCAGATCTACCAACACTTCCCGGGTGTAATCCGCTCCAAACTGGCCCTGAATCAGCTACTATCGTGACTGGCTGTGGCGCCGTTACTACGACTGGTCTGCATGCCACAGCTACCTCTCAACCTGTGATCACGAGCCTTCCCTGAAGGCTTCTTCCAGTTGAAATCAATTAGTAGATCTTGTGTCGTTGAATAGCTGTTTCCAGAACGATAAATTTCATTGTACCTTCACCGAGGCCCAACGTTCGATAAGCAGGAACCACCATTCAGATAGGTGGTCTGGAAGGACAACGTACACATCTACAAACACGTCGAGAATACAGAATGTACCATCTAGGTCAATAGTGTTGGATAATACTATTACTTAATGAGCTAGAATATTCCCAGTGAGTATATACGAGACTGGAATTATAATGCTTTCATCTCTGCTGATCCCGGACTTCTCCTCTGCGTCTAGCGTTTACTGAATCATCCAAAATAAATGGGGAGCGTACCATATTGCAAGTGGCTTTCAGGTGCTGGGTAGTATTTAGATATGTAGTATAGACATAGTCTCGTAGCCTCAGCTTTGGTAGCATAAGTCTAGATGCTATATACGTAGCTTTGTGCAACATCGATTATTTTGGGGAGTTGTGATTCAGCTGACACCAAATCGTGATGCTACCAGTACCCGAAGGATTTGACGGCGAAGCCGATGAGTCTGCTGTCTCGTGGGAAGGAGCCGCCGTATGTGACACATCGCGACTCCCGTACCTTGGTGTTATTACCATTACCACCACCTGGCTCGTTCATACTCGCCCGGGGAGTCGCGTGACTCGCGTCCATTCGCTCTCTGCTCCGTATACGTATTTTGTCTACCCACCCACCCATCACCTGTTAAATACACTTATATTTTAATAACATATTTAGCTATCTGCTTACTCTCTCACCTCGAACTAATTGTAGGAGGGACACGGTAGAGTAGAACCTTTGGGTTCCCCTTGGGGGTCATTCGCCAGCATCCCCATCGGCCCTACGCCTGGAGACGAGACGGCTTCCAAGTCGTTGACTCTTCACCGCCCAGTCCAATACCGTTACCTCCACGTAGGCGCGACGCACGCGTCACGAGACCATCACTCACCCAACCCGGAAATGTGAATGGTGGCGGCGAAGGTGTAGATGAATGTGCATATATTTACACGTCATCCGTTATTTTGTATGATACATCTCTCATTAGTAGTATCTGTATTCAAGATATCCCATGAAATCAGTCCCACATCGAGGTCGTCCCAGCCAACTTCGTCTCGCTATTTCACATGTGCGTACCAGGCGACTACAACCTGAAAATGAGATCGCTCGACAAGACACTGTCATCAAAAGTCAGGATTAGTATTTGAACATATTGGGGCTTGGAGGAATGACCAAGACTCACGCTTGTGAGAGCACGTTCCCACAAACAGGGACCGGCGGCAGTCTACAGGTGAAACCACAATCGACTTCGCGGTCCCCATCCTCGTAACCACCAGTACTGCAGCGGTTATCATTGGTGTTCCACTGCTGCCCACGGTAAGAGAACGTAATTGGGTCGTCGTCGATATTTCCTGCGATAATCTCGATTGCGTCGGGAAGTTTGCTTTTAACCTTGATTGGGGTTCCAGGTCGCCCCTCGGCTTTGTCAACACGCCCGAGTTCCTCACCGTAAGGACCCTTGACGATGAGCGTAAATCTATACGGGTCTCGAGAAGGGTCTGGTTTTTGATACTGGACAACGTGGAAACCACATTGACCGTCAGGCCCTACTGGGTCACGTGGAGTGGGCAGACGTTGGTCATGGGACCTAACCAATTTATCTGTCAGCACCAACCAGGACGAACACAACAAGAGTGCGCTCACCAGATGAAGGTACCACCAAAGCAGTGGTTATTGGCAAAGTCCTCTTTCTTTTTCCATGTATCGTCTTGATCAAAGGTGATCAGGTCGTTTCCCTGAAGATTCCATGAGTATCCGGTCTGACTTGAGATGAAGTTTACACACTAAATTGAACCAGTGCGTCTGACTCGCAGAATCCAATGTGACTGATTTACCCTTCAAAAGTTCCTCTATTCTGGAAAGCCGTCGCGAGTCAGTAATAGGAATCGATTTAATCATAGAGGTTCTTACTCAAATTGAGACAAGATACCCCTCTCGTCAGTGCATTTTCCTTTTGTACCCCCGCCACGCATGGCACATCCATACCCTTTACATGAGGGATTCACGAGCTCGAAGGATCTTCCATACCAGGCCTATAATACTTTGAGCGAGCGATAAAATGTGATGGACCATCCACTTACTAGTCCAAGGTTGACTTTCTTCAAATTGATACCCGCACGAACGTACAGCAATGCGCTATCTTCAATGTCCTGCAGGAAGTAGAATGGTCTGAATTTAAATTAATAAGGAGCCTTCTTTGGCGTACCTTAATTGAAGATTGAGGATTTGAGACCGAGTCCTGACCAGAGACATTCCTATCCCAAGGACCATGATAGTCGTACCTTCGGGTGTTGTCATCAATGTTGAATTGAGAAAACTTCGCAGATGTTATGAAAACGCACGACATCATATTGATATAATCCACGATTCCGGCAATGGTGTCGATGGCAAAGCCCTTGAGGAACCAATATCCAGCAGGTGCAGCTAATCTATATGCTTAGGACGTTCTAGAAAAGTTGTGCGCACGGGACACACCTATGGAAATAACATTGGAGCTTAGGCCTGACCGCATCTCGCGCAAAAACGCATTCAGGTTGGGCTTATCTACGGCAGAATGTTAATAGTGGTCCCAGTAAGGTAAAATGTAAGGCATTGCCTTCCGGTGGACCACCGCGCTCAATTGAGCTAGGGTATCTTGACAACTATTACGACTTTCAATAATGAGGATCATGATTATGGAACTCACTCGAAGTCAATGTCTGTGATTGCCTGAATCAGTACTCATGCATCTTGAATGGGTACGCTCACACACCGATACCGTCGAGAGAATAAGTTGTCAAGAACGCCTTCACGGAGTTTATGAAGGTTGCACGGTTGCCTGATGTAGAAATCATGACTGCGATGTGAAATATGAGAACAATTTGCAACAAATGTGATGGTCCACTTACCAGAAAATAGATCCTTGGTAGGATTGTCTTGGCTAGTGCCGAGTCCAATAGTGATCATGCTCAAAAATAGTACACCTACGAGAAAGCCCATCCTCCCACTGACATATGCATATCAAACCAGAATTGCGGGTCCTACCTACAAGGCGTTATAGAGGACTTACCAGCAATCAGAACCTTAAGACCAGGAACGTCCTTCTTCCTGTTGACTAATGCCTTAAGGACAGCATCGTCCTTTGAGTCGATTTCTGGATGCGCTAGTTAGGACTACATAGTCAAGGTGTAGAATAGGTAGTTTTGACGCACGTATTTTCAGTCCTTGAGAGATGGTGGCAAATGCAAAGTTAACGTGCGTGTATCCCTTGAGGTCGATCTGAGCAAGTTAGCGCTAGAAGATTTCATAATATACAATTGGGGGCTTACATCTGATGGACTCACAGAGCTGCACGGCCGACGAGACCCCCAACCTGCATAGTATGTGATCTTCCTAGTGGCCGAACCGCTGCATGAAGGAAGCGTTGGCTGAATGCAGTTGGATTCGCTGGGGAGGTTGAACACAACAGTACGTGTGAATGAGAAGGAAATTATACCATGGACCAGCAGGGCTATTGGGCGAGCAAAAATCCTGTGTAACACCACAGAATCCGCTACCACTAATGCGGATGTGTCAAGATACATGTAGACAGTGCAACACGGATCAGTGACACACCTGCAGCATACTTTTAACGGACATTCCGATTTATTTGAGCTGGTCGGTCCACATTGAGCTTGCGGGTTGATTCTAAAGGATACGTTCAAAATAAATAAAAGATTGTGATGTATGTAAGTTATAACAGCCACCCACGGAATAGGTGGTGGGTTTCCGGGTGAGACACACATGACAAAGTTGACTTGAAGGCTTTTGCATCCTGTACCAAATTTTTATCAGTTGGTCTCGCTGACTCTTGTGTACTTACCTTTCCATTTGTACGTATTCTTGTTCCACAATTCGATGTTCGCTTCTGTGATTGAGAACTTGATAGCAATCTCTGAAACCCACGATTGAGTAAAATTACAAAACCGAAAAATACACAAAAACTCACTGCCGCACCCGTCGTCTGGTATTGTAGTATATCGGGCACATGAGCCATCCTAAGATTGGGGTATGAGGCCCATTTTCTTGGACCTGTCAATGTAGACCTACCGGATTCGGTGACGGTGCGTTGGAAGGAAGGGTACCAGGCGAGATGCATACCCTTTGTCCTATCTGAAGTACATTACAGTTCAATCCGGGGTTGTATTGGTTAAACTGTTCCACAGTAATTCCAGCATGTGTATATATGTCCCAGCTGTAGAAGGACGTCAAGAAGAGACTCAAAATACAGACTCGCATCTCGCACCAGTTATTGTAAGGGCTTCCAACAGTGGCCGTTTTACAATCTGTGAGTAGAGGTAAGCGTGTGGTTGAAGTAGTACTTAGCATGATACTTACCAGCACGTAGGGACAATGTAATTGCTGATGCGAAATGGGCACTCAAGCTCAGGAGTAAAACGGTTAGAACGAGAACCATTGTAGGAACTGGAGGTGAGTTCAAATGCTTGGTCTATCTATATATACAAAGCAATATTTGAAAAGTTTCGATCTGTCAGAGGATAACGAGGGACTCTGATTGGTGCCTTTTGAGGGGGATTGGAATTAATCTCCCGACCAAATCAAAATATTTTAATGTCGCTTTGGTTCGTTCTCGGACCAGTCTACGCATGGAATGGTCATGGGTAAGGACCAGAACTCCGAGCCTTTCGCAAGAACCGATGGTGGGCACTCGATTGATGGTCCATAAGTAGGTGAACTCACACATGGATTGTAAATCTAGAACCAGTAATGTACAAGAAGAGACGGTCCGGTCGTTGGAAAGACGGCATAGAAGTGGTAGCACCGCTAAGCACGGATAGAGCTGTAGTACTAGCGTGTTACTTTATCAACGTTCATGGGTCTGCCTTTTGTACGCCTTCAATAGACGGTGATCAATTACTATGAAGCACCTCTAGCCAAGAGCGCGAATAAAGAATGGGATTTGCTAATAGGAAGTTCTGGATCCGAGAGTAAGCCGAGACAGATCCTATCACTCTGACAGGTCGTTCACAAGGCGAAAGTGCATTGATCCCCACATTTTCAATGCATCGATTCTTGAGTGTCGATTCTTGAGTATTCAGTCTTCTCCGACACAGCGTGTCGTGGAAATTTCTCTTAAGACCTTCCTGAACAACTCAACTTAGTCCCAACGCTAGCTTTTACACTTTGAGCCCTTGCATTCCAGCTGGTGCTCAGAATCGATAAGTTCCTGCTGTGAAGACAATTGCGTACCTATAAAATTTAGCCTTGACCTCATACTGATCCTTTCCCTCTCCAAAAGTGAGTGCCTTCATCAACTAGAAAACTCTTCGATTTTAACCGCGTACTCTCATTTCAGATGAAATCCGTCATCCCCATTACTTTGCTTTTTACCCTGCGCTGTGTCGTTGGGCAGTCGACGACTGAGTTTTCGAACAACCCGGATTGGATGGCAAGAATTCCCGATGGTCGCAGTTTAGCTGAGCTATCCATCCCTGGGACGCATGAATCTTTGGCCATCACGGGTGGCGCAATTACCAATTGCCAGGAAGATTATGGTAAAAGCGCCCAAACACTCACCGCGCAGCTCAACGCCGGCATTCGCTTTTTTGACATCCGACTTCGCATAACCGACGGTGAGAAATTTACAATCCACCATGGTGCCGTGTACCAGGATGCCAACTTCGACGACGTAAGTTCTTGTTTTCAGTCTCACTGCCGTTTTATAATTACACCATCCCACTCCTCCAGGTACTCACAAAGTTGCAATCTTTTTTGCGTGAACACAAATCAGAGACAACCCTCTTGCGCCTCAAAGCGGAATGTACAGGCGATACCTTCTCCTGTGAAAACGCCAGTGGAGACTTCGAGACGATCCTCAAGTCATACGTCGATGGCTACTCCTCCCTGTTCTGGTCACCCTCTGTCACTAACGGAAACTCAGATGTGCCCAAGCTGGGCGAGGTTCGTGGAAAGGCTGTTCTCGCCGTACTCAACGGCAAACTAGGTGGGAGGTATGGCAACTGGGGATTGGCCCAGTTCTCTGGGTGGAAGGACAAGAGTAGCGACTATGTCCAGGACGAATATGATGTCCCCACTCTCTTTGATATTGCCAAAAAACAGGACCATGTACGTACAATTGCACCTTTCAGGATTCATAATATGTCATACAGTCTTCTTACTCGTCCATCGAACAGGTTCGTCGCTTCCTCGACACGACTAGCGCCGGCGACAAGAATAAAATATACGTCAACTTTTGCAGCGGCTCCAGCGCTGGTGCTTATCCATATAACGTCGCTATGGGGTCACCAGGCTTCGTTGGAGTGAATCCCTTCCTCCTTGAATACTTGAGAGAGCATCCTCCAGTTATTCGGACAGGCGCCATAATGATGGACTTCCCAACAAATGCGTTAATCACCCAGATTATCAGCGTCAATAATTTCTACAGTTGCTAGCTCCCTGGATTGTATATAATGATACAGTGTTTCACTCTATTACATGTATGTGGTCAATTTGGAAATACTGTGGTACCTTAGTGAGCACCAGAATTTCTAATTTATCGAGTTTAAAGTTTTCTTTACTCAAGTCCAATGAACGATGCCAAGGGACCTCGCTGTGTGCAGGCCGATCTTTACCGAAACATGTGGAACGGTCCGGGAGGCTGTCATCACCCCCTACCCATATATTGGAGGAGTGATTGCGATCGTTGGAGTAGACAGGAGAGAGAGGGTAGAATCACTCACGGTCTGCTCACAGTCGAGCATCGAGTTTTCACATTGCCCGCCCACCCTCACCTGTTTGTATTTCTGTATCCTGGCATCGGACCAGCTACGTAGCCGTACCTGTTCGTGAAATGACTCGTTTTTGGAGACCTGGCGGCTGAACTTCCGCCAGGTCTTCCACCCGCTACATCTGCACTGTCCGTTTCAGTATAAAAACCTGTAAAATTCACAGTACAAACTTATCAAATCGTCATTCTATTCATACACTAAGCACAAAAACATCCTTAATATATATCTAGTACTTACATTATCAAAATTTTGTTACTTGATATTAAGTATAAACTCAAAAACGGTGACACTGATTGTCGAACTAGATGTGTGGCGAAGTAAAATGCGGCTGATGCTGACGGCCAGGACTAGATGGAATAGAGAGAGGTAGAAGTTTTCTTGGCGGGGTGCAAAAATACTGGGCTACTCGAGAAACAGGTCCATAGGTCCAATTTCTAGCTGTGGATATGGGACGAGGGCGTGGTACAAGATTAAAATCTATAATCTAAACTACCAAACGAGAAGAGCAAGATACTCATGTATAACGCGAATGTGAATATATAACGACGTGACAAGGCGGCTTACTTACAAGAGTTCAGAATAGAAAACACAATCTGTCATCATTTCTAAGATTGACGAACTGCGAGAGAAAGGTGGTCTCCCACTCCGGACTTATGTATGCTGAAACCACACGCCGGGAGTCACTTCCTTAGTCTTGCCCATCTACCTATTCCCTCAATCATTGTGCTCAATGCGATGCGAACATTTGAAGTAGCCCACTGGCGCAACTGAACCCTTACACGTGTGGGAATCTTTTGACATTTTGGGCTTCTCGGCAAATTCTCGGCGATGACGTTGACAAATTTTGAAGCCCCGCGTGTTCAACTTGAACTACAACTGCAGAACTCCTCTGAAAGATCGGTTCGAAGATATCGATTCATAATATGGATTGGCTCTTTAGGAAACACACCTCACAGTGAACGATGGCTCTCTCGTGCAGGGATCACCGTTGTACTCGAAAGCATACTCATTGCGATACCCGCGGGCAGCAATATGGAGCAGCTGACTATCATGATTGTAAGATAAGCGCCCGTACAAACATACAAAGGTGACGCGACACAATCTTGATCGATCGATTTCTTTACTTCTACCCTCATCCACATTCATTGACTCTCCATTCTACATTCAGGCTTGAACCTCGCCGCCAATGGAAATGGAGGTTGACTCCCCCCCTCCCGCGCCAGCTCTCCTCGTCACCCGTGGTTATCAACAGGAGATGCTGGATGAAAGTCTTCAGAGAAATATTATAATCGCCTTGGACACTGGCTCGGGAAAGACCCACATCGCGGTACTGAGGTTGAAGCACGAAATGGAACGGGAAGCAAAAAAAGTGTGTCGCCGCATCATTCGTGCTTAGTATATGCTAACGTTTTTGGCTGCTCAGCTATCTTGGTTCTTTGCACCAACTGTCGCGCTTTGTAAACAACAATGGAAGACCATCAAAGACCACATTCCAGTATCCATCGGTA
>Ga0247741_1001517_pt1 | contig 12853 bp, 10 predicted proteins | sample UWRJL213509R2_FD_180945 | JGI IMG/M metagenome (GOLD analysis project Ga0247741, IMG submission 180945) | Plant litter microbial communities from Arlington Agricultural Research Station in Wisconsin, United States - UWRJ-L213-509R-2 | ecosystem: Environmental > Terrestrial > Plant litter >... | reverse complement strand
TGCTTTCCGGGCTCGTAGATTGGCAATCTTTCGACTGATCTTATTCGTGGATTAGTACGCGTGAAGCGAAAGACTTTCTGGATAAATATAAGCGACCAGACGTGGCTATTGATGCCTACTACAACAACCCCAACGAGTTTGGGAACCGGCGGAAAGCAGAACCTGCCTCTGTTCCGTCAACTAGCAAGCTGGGCCAGCTGTTTGATGTCTACAAAGATGGTCGGTCGCGGGTGGCGGACTGCGCATCTGCTTTAATTCACATGACGCGAGTTACTGAAACTCCCTTCTTTTAGAGGATGGCGATATAAACGTGGATGGGACGATCTCATTCTGCGGAGATCTGGAAGTCGACCCGGAAGATGTCGTATTGCTGGCAATTGCTTTCGAACTCAAATCACCACGGATGGGCCTATGGAAAAGGGATGGATGGGTAAATGGATGGAAGAGCATTGGGTACGCAGTTCTTCCTCGTATGGTTATCCATTCTGAGATTCTCTCTTTCTGTAGAGCCGACGCGATACCAGCCATGAAAGCAGCACTACCGAAACTACGAGATCAGCTTGGAAGTGATCCAGTGTATTTCAAGAAGGTTTACAACTACACATTCGATTTCGCTCGTAGTGAGGGCCAGAGGAGTCTCTGTACGTCATTACGAATCCGTGGCATCATGTTATAACTGAATACCAAATGGCGGAATTAGCGCTCGAGACGGCCCAGGCGTTCTGGAGCCTTCTTCTACCACATGGCTTCAAGGGTGGAGCACTGGTTCGTAATAGCGATGAACAAGATGTCAACATGGATGGTGATGGATGGAAGGAAGAATACATTCAATGGTGGTTTGACTTCTTGCACGAGAGAGGTGGCAAGGGTGTGAGCAAGGATACCTGGATAATGGTAAGCTCATTGTTGCACTCTGCCCACCGGAAGTGTCTCAATATCCGCCGTTATTGCGTGGAAACACACTATTAATCCACCTTTTACCCAGTTCCTTGACTTTGTGCGTTCGATCGACTCTGAGTTTAAGACGTATGACATCGATGGTAAGCAAGCCACCTCTCGAGATATACTGTAATTGACGGGTCTCTGCTTAGCTGCCTGGCCGTCGACTATAGACGACTTTGTGGACTTCGCAAAGGAGCACTTAGCCAAGAGACCTTGACAGCTTGCAATCATTATGTTACATTTGCCCATCTCCTGCGCCGTAGTTGTCCTGCATGTTGGAAACAATTCAATTCTATCAGGTGTTTTTTAATCGTACGTCGGAAGAGGAACCCAATCTGAACGACACCCACTTTCGACACACAATCCGAGTAGCTCGAGCATGAGTAAGCTTTCGGCGTTTACGTCGTTTCTCTGTTACATTCGTCAGCATCAATTGTGACGGTCTTTGACAGGCCTGAGACATGAGGAGAGAGGATCGATCCCGCGAACACAGGAAAGAAGGAACGTCACGTACGCTGGGGCAGACCTCGGTCCGATGTTCATGAGTCCCTGTGGAACGCATTGGGAATAAAGTAAGAATAGATTGTTGTTTGATCGTGTTCTACCCCATTACATTAGTAGAGAACCAAATGTAAACGACGTGTATTTTCACAGAGGGCCTACTGCATTCATGGGCCGTCGTAAGAACATGCGGACTTATAGTGGGTATTTACTCGGGGTGGCGGGAACTGCCCGCCTCTCGAAAACGTGGAGGAGACATCTGACAGCGGGCGTGTGGCTGTTGCGGTGAACTGTCCAGACCGTTCGCTATATATTCAATGGATTGAGGTACGACCAAGGGAACACAATTAAAGTCCCGTGGCCAGGTTCGGGTCGGAAAGGTGGAAAATGAGGGTGATAAAACAACGATCCTGGTACATGTCCTGAATTATCTGATAGGTGAATTCATCCATAGACAGGCTTTAGTAAGGCACAGTAACATCAGGATTGTGGCGTCTCGGGACTCGGACCGCAAGGCACAAAGAGTTCCCATTTAGAGTACTGGTTAAGCGGCAATAATTCTGGCAAATAGTCTCGAGGAAATAACGGATTGTTGCCAGCACGAAGTGGGCTTCAAGTTCTTAGTTAGCACAGCAAGTTCCCGGCCATTGCGAGCCCCTGATATCCCTATATGTCGGCTGAATCCGATCCCTTTCGGCAAGCCCAAATTGTGGCATAGCTTTGCACCTGCAGGCGCGCCAATCAAAATTCCTGAGCAGTAAGGAAGTAAAGCCAAACTGACATAGGGCCTGCGACGGCCCAATCAACGGAGCTATGATAACAATGTATCAGATATTTTGTTGGGATGGCCGCCGTGATCTTGAACCCAAAAAGCCTGTCACAAATTGTCAAGGTCGAAGAAAAAAATAAGGATTACGACTGCGTACGTTTAGAATGGCAACGATCGAAATGCGGGTGTGAGCGCAGACAATAAATTAATGTGTGGAGTCTGCCTGGAATCATATGATAACCTGAAACTTTTCGACGGTTGGCTGGGTCTTGGGGTCACAGTGAAAATATTACGCTACGGTTGGTCTTCTATGGCAATATCCAGACAGAACTGTGATAGTGTGATTTCCTCCGAGATCGAGACCTGATGACTTTCTGCGTGAGATCATGAAGCTGCGAAGCAAGAATGATTCCAGATTTCCTTAATGAACGATCGAACTAGTCCGCTCCAAGCCGTTTGGCTGCTCGCATGTCTACCCTGGATGTCAATGTATACGTTACTGATAGTTCAGCACAATTGAGTGACGGAGCCATTTGTTAAAGAGGTAACCATCCATCGTACCTCTGCTAAGGCTTACATCGATGTATGATAGCGCTAAAGATGTCGATGTCATGTGTTTGCAAAGCCGCCGAGCTGGTCTAGACGTCTTTCGAATCGTGAGATGAAACGACCAAATGGACGAATGGGCGAGTAGGTTTTTTGAAGATTTGGTGAGGAGTCGTGCCGGGTTAGAGGGGCATGTTCTTGGGCATGTCAATAACGTCGTCGGGATGTCGTGAAGGGTAGCGAGAGGAATTGCCAAGGAGATCTCCGATATGTTCCAGTTTTTTGGTGCTCACAACAGCTGCGGCAGAGCATGGGAGTTTGCTTCTCTGATATGAAGTATATCGAGATATGTTTGAGACCGTTCAGTACAATCAGTATATTCGGGGCCCAGAAGATACACCTCGGTGTATTTGTAGTTGTGAAGATTGTCAAGGTCTTTGCCTACCCTGATGGAACATGACAAGGAATCAACTGGTATCAATCTCAAGCCTAGAGTGGAAACAATCGAAAATACATCTCGTCCAGAAATGAATATCATACTCCGCTACGGGTACTGAAGCGGAGAATTAACGGTCTGAGTTCTGATTTGCACATTGTTCCGCTCTGAATTGTAGGAGATTGAAATGAAACGACTAGCATCTCGGATCCTTTAAAGTTAAGAGCTTGAGCTCCAGAAGGAGGAAAATGTCATGCATTTAGCCTAGCCGGAGTCAGAGGTTTTATCGATCAACCATAAACACAATTTCACACTACCATGTTCCGGAGAGGCCCCATTTCGTAGCCAATTAGAGTCCTCCAAGAGGATGAGCGAGTCTACATATTGGTTCGAGGAGGTCATTGGACAACGAAGCCAAGACGACCATGTGCGATGCAGGGAAGAGCACGCCTGAAAGCTGAAGGTGATTGGAAGCCAGTTGTAGGTAGTTGTAATCGTGTATTTTGATTGGGCAATTAACTCTAGATAATATATGGAACACAGCTCCGATTATGAAAGATCATGATCGGTATGGGTATCATAATCCGGAGTGCAAATAGTCGTAGAGCCTTTTCTTAACGCAGAGAGGAAGAGCAAGCCTGGAGTAGGTGGAAGGAGAAGACGGCTCTCTTACAGTCAATAGTCCCAGGTGAGGTTAGAAAACTCAGTCTGCGCACCTTATGCGAAGATTTGACTGGGATGAAAGGCCCAGCCTGGAATGCCCAGATGTGGCAATTCAGAGGAGAGGCAGCCGGAAGCTATATAATATATGCTATAGTTCTTGTTTGGTTGCTCATTTTATGATGAAGTGTACTTGCCAATCTTACTTCAAGGTAAGTATACTTAGCTACATGTCGTCCGCTTGCGCTCAACTAAGGTTCAGCGGACCCGTGGGAATGGCCATTATGTGCACAATAAATGACATGAGAATCGATGTACAATATAATTCATGAATAATCTGTATCAAAGGCAGAATGTATGAGGAGGAGCCAGTCACGAGTACGGTGGCGATGCTTTGTCGATTGGCGCTCGTCTGTAGCACTAGTTACGTAATGCGACATAAATAGCTGCATTTGTTCCGTAGCACGTGTCGAGATAAAAATAGGACGAGCCTAAATCTCCGGAGGATCGACGCGACGGTCGTAGGGGCTATAAACCCAGATAGATTTGAATTACATGTGGAGTTTTCTTCGAAAATTTCTCAGATGCCAAATGCCATACATGAGCTTACTAGAGGCAACGATTCGCGAAAGACGAGGTTCCGGGAGAATCGGAACGTATCTAAGGAGCACCTGTGGCACTGTGAATTTACTCAGAGTGGTCATTAATTATAAAAACATCAAGTTGGATGGCAATGAATAGAACACAGCAAAATATTCATAACTTGAAGATCGACCATAATGTCCCAAGCGAAATTCGCACTTGTCATCTTATCGAGGTATGGTGCGTTCCGTTCGATAATTTCATTGTTTTGAGGCGATTTCCCCCCTAGACAACATGCTGACTGTATATAGAAATGAGGCTATGAAAATCTAGTCATCGAGGACAGGTTGATTGAAATTTCCGGAACACGTAAAGTTCTAGTGAATGTACATGCTCTCTTATTCTAGGTCCATTGCCCCATGTATGCTCTCACTGATGTTACCATCATTGAAGTCAACTGTATTTTTGAGATCTAAAGACCAATACCCTGCAAGTTAGGATGCTCATTACACCTGCTCCAAATCACATTATTTATGTTGAGTCAGTAAACGCTATCTCATCCCTTGCTCTGACATGGCAGGATCGCTGTCAATCGTGTTTGCTCGCCCTTTGTGACTGAATATTTTACGGGGACACAAACCTCGAAGTTGTCCGGGCATCGCTCGGAGGCTAGGCTGGGAGTTGTTGACTGAGTATTATCATAGTAGGAATTGAAGCGAATCAAATAGACTTTTGTTACAGTATTCAGAACCACAGAGATTGATTTCCACGGCGCATTGCGGTCTGCTTTGTGGGCCCTGGTCACCATTCCAAGCCAATCCAGCTATAACGAGGCATCCACGTCGTCGTGGGCGCTATTTATATAAAGTGTTGAATCGGATGTCCAACACTGTGCGGGTCTGACGGGGTATCATGCCCTCCACGGATCCGTGTCCATCAAAAGCGGGGAGTACGGTTCTCGTCCTATGAACCGGCGGCGTTTGGATGTACGTTTCAGTATCACTGCCTATCGACATCATTTCGTTTGTGATTGGATAAAACTGATTAAGTTGTGCCCTTTCTTTTTTATATTTGTCAGGGTTTCTGCTCAGCTTGCCGCGGTCACTTCTTCGTCGGATGTCAAGCTAAAAATCTTATCAAAATCTGGGGTGAAACATTTGATTAACTATAAACGTCACCAGGTTGGCACAAGTCTTGACTAATATGAATTCATGATTTTTCTCTGGCGTTTCGGAACCGATGAGCTGAATAAAGGGAATTGCGACAGCGAATGATCGTGGAGTTGATTTGTTGTTGAGGTCAGCCCATTATCTTATCTGTGCTCAGAACAGTTTAAAGTCAATTGCCTCAGCTTGCTTCTAAATGTTGTTGGATTCGTATTTCAAGTAAGAACATCATTTCATCGGATTCAATAGTATTTGATCATTCTGCAAGCAACCTCAGCAGTTTTGTTACTTTACTTATCCACAAGTCTGTAATTGTCCGCGCGTCAAGTAGCCCTGGGCGTCCTCGTGTTTTCTGCCTCGTTTTGATGACCCTAGCTCAACGGTTGTGAAGTAGATTTCACGATATGTTGCGCACCGTTCAAGCCAATCCAGAGACCGATTGCCGACAATTTTTTTCGTTGAAGTCGGGAATAAGGTGTATACGTGCCCCGAGTTATAAGCTCATGTTGGGAAAAACATACGGCCCGCTCGTGCCATCTGGCGGGCCGGGTGTTTGCTTTCGTTGGGTTTCCCGAACAGTGATGCCAAGTTAACACGTTCAGAGACCTCTTCCTTTGTGCCAGATAAAACGGCGGTATCCAAGGTGAGTCGGCTTTCCTATTTCCCCTCATAATATCTGATTTTTCCAAGTCGTATGTCTCGCGACCGTCTCTGAGCACCGAATCCTCTCATTCCTCGGGGTGTATGGTAACATAGCGGTTGCTCCTCGATTGATGGCAGCCGTCTACCTTCACAACGCTCTATACATACGCAACCCACCAGCGGAGCCTCAAGACAACTTGGAGCATTCCAGAAACTTATCCACCATCTCCAACGGCACACTTCATACGAGCACAACTGGCCATTCACATCCGACCGAGCCTCTGCTCCACCCTGCAACAAACCCCATCACTGCGACTGCGTACTACGACCAGATATCGAGGCAGCCAAGGAACCCAGATGGTACCCCAGCTCGTTTAAGATGGGATGATCCCCTCTCTCCAGAGGGCACCCCCGTGGCTGCAGGCGAGAAGGGCAGATACTGGCGTAGTGGCACCAGGCGCCCTATGCGCCTGTGGAGGCGAGTAGCGTTCATTTTGGAAGTTATTATGGGTGAGTCCATCTTTAGGCACCATTTAGCCATTCTGCAATTCCACCGATGTTTAGACCAGTCTATAGGTGCTTGGGCCATCTACACCACTCTTCGGTACTTTTTGGCTTTCAAGATCCACAGAGCTTCTCAAGGCCAAACATACTGTCTTGCGCTTGGTACTAGCTCAGGAGTCTCGTTTGGCCTTATTCTCTGCTCGTTGATTCTGTCAACCTTGAAGAAAGGTGCCGCCTCCAAGTATCTTACACCCTTCCGATCTTACCTACTTTACTTCTCTTCGCTTTGTCTTCTTGGACCTGCCGCTGTCAGCCTCGCTCTAGTGTTTGCATGGAAAACTTCGCCCAACGTCCAGCTCAACGTGCAATCTCGATGTCGGCTCGATATCGACACCATCTGGTCAATATCCTCTCGTCCCTGTTTTGAGCACCCTCAGCCCTGGAGCAATTGGGTAGTATTGGCTTCTGTGCGTCTTGTCTTAACGCTGGCGGTCATAGTGAGTCGTTTGGTGTGTCAGGTGTCAAATTTACAACTTTCATTAACATGCTTTTCTTAGCTTTCATACCACGCAATACATATCCTTTGTCGAAGACTCCCCGGAAGACCCACGCACCGCCACTTCCGAACAGACTCCATGCCGAATGTCCCGTCATCTTCAACTATGCTGATGCCGCCTCTCACCCCACACCGCCATCACGCAGAAAGTGTGTCTGATGCGACTCTGATCGGCGACACACCTCCACGACCGCCGAGTAGGATGCGATTGGCGCGTTCGCGGTCGTCAGGGCTTTCTGAAGCGACATCCGGAGAGCCCCTCACTTTTGGACGGTCGGTTTTACCGAATGCAATGGATCTGGAAGGTGACCGCGAGACGGCGGGTTTCGTAGATCGTTTCCGATCGTTGTTGTCCCAGATTACACGAGAAACGGAAGATGGGCTTGAACTTGCTCGATCGGACGGTGCACCATCACCCGAGAATAACAACAACAGCAGAGACAGAGAAATCATGACCCCCACCGACCTCCCACCATCCTACACCGCTAACCCACATGACCACGAATCAGACGACGAACTCGACGACTCGGACGACGACGACTATGTATATGAATCACGAACACAAACACGAAATAATGAAAATAGCAACGTCTTCAATCTCCCACCAATACCCCCGACTCTGGGGTACAATGAATTTGGACTGCCTTATCCTCCCGACGAAAATGTGCGGGTGCTGAATGGGGTCATCAGACGCATGCCTACCATCGAGAGCATGGGGTCTGGTGAGATCACAAGCTTTGGAGGGTCTAGCTATAGACCGAATGGGAGCCAGCATACAAACAGTCGGCCACCGACAAGGAATACGCTCCTGTCGTTCACCGGGACGGATTATGAACTCCCATTGAGCAATCCACCAAGCAGAGCAAATAGTCTTTCGGTCAGGGCTGAGTATCTGGCGGCGATGTCTTCTGGCGTGAACAACGGTAACGGCGGCGGCGGCGGTACAAGCTCGTCGGAACACGGCGAGTTGTTGAGCCGCTTAGGGACGGAGGTGCAGATGAGGAGGTTCACACAGAGCCCGACGGGTTTTACGGACCAGCCTAGCCCCGGTGGAGCTGGAGCAAGCAATAGCCATGAAACTTACTCAACCAGTGGCAGTGGTTCAGGGAGCTATTGTACGACGTCGACGTATCATACGGCGGCGACTGGCAGTGGGAGCGTTGGTGGAACTGGTGGTTCAACCGACTCATACCCTCCTGGACTGTACCCTGATGGTATGGGTATGCCTCCACCGCCTCATTCTTCGGAACCAAAGCGGCACAGCAGCTGATGCAAGGCGGCACATATTCGACTGACGCCAATCGCCGGCTACCCTCAGTGCACAGTACCCAGCGGGCCTTCACACCGTCACCCCCAGTACGAAACATCCATCCTTCTGCTCACATTATTCATCATCTATCGTCATTCCTATCACCTAATTTCTAGATTTCTCTTCTATCATCTATGCACATCGAACTATCAGATTCTATCTCAGTCATACCCTTTCGGCGAGAGTGGGCGCTATCGTTTGGAATTTTCCATCATTCGTACACGGATTGGACTTTAACGTAATTGTATTGTAAATGAAGTTGCGCAGCTGTTCTGGCTTGAACTCTTGCCTCGAGCTCGACCCCTCTAGAAGGATGTGGCTTATTTGAACACCTGGGCCTCATAGACCCTTTCGTGCATAGTGCGGGTTTAGGAGGACTTCGAAGTCTACTACTGGATATACAGTCGCGAGCGAAAAGAATGCACGTGACAAATTGCGCACGACCCAGACATTGCACCTCAATTCCTCAACAACCTATCAGTAAATATCCAATATAATTTTTTGATTGCTTTATTATACTGTTTATCTAAATATGTGGAAATTCATAGGATGATCAGTACAGAAATGAATATGCTATCTAGGGAAGAAGACATATACCGTCTTTCTGGAGATTGGCCTTTTATAAACTCTGACAGATCTCTGGATTGAGATAAAATATGAGCTTATAGTTTGGGGATATAAAATATAAAATATCAGTGGATCTGCTACCAAATTTTCAGAATACATAGTTTTGTCCAAGCATGCATATTCGTGGAATGACCTTCACTACTGGAAATTGATGAAAACAATAAAATTTGAAATATCTCAATCAGTTCAAAAGCTCTTGGTCTGAAATTTTGGGACCACAGTGGCATATACTCTATTAGCTCTCCTGAAAATTTTTGTTAACATCGAAGGACTCAGTCCTACATTTTGAATCAGGGTCTTCAGAATCAGTCTCCAAAAATAGCACCTTGCCGCAAATATGCCCATAATTCGTTGAATATGCTCCCTCTGCTTATGAATTTCTTACAGTTGATGTAACAGCATGCTACTCAAATATCAGTAAGGTTTAACTGACCACTCTTATGAAATTTTGCAATATAATAAATGCATAGATATAAATTAACAGATGCCCCAATTGGCTACTTCTGCATTCACAGCTGCATTATGAGCCGCCCAGGATATTATTTTTCATAGAAACATACTGAACAGATATATAAACACTATAAGTTAATCTCTAGAATATTTTCATCAAAGGGAAATCGTCTAAACAAAGCTATTGTGTCTACATAGAAATACATTCAGTATATTTTGTGTCTAGAAGCACCCTATTCTGTCCCCTGATAAAATACATCTATGGCTATGCAAAATACAGTATAGCTGTAATAAAAGTTTACACACAAGTTATACCTTACGGCGTAACAATATCTGACACCTGCAGGAAATGCCACCGCAACCTTTGAGGTTGAATTTTCTAAAAATATATCCATGTCTTCGTTGGCGGACAGGTCATCAAATAATTGCTCAAAGCACCCGAAACTTATATATTTTATACTTTATATACTGGTATAACAGATACAATTTTTACATTAAAGATCCATATGTAAATTGTAGAGAAAACCTTGCACAAAATTGAGTGATGGCTAAAAATAGGCACATGCATTCTTTTCGCTCGCGACTGTAGCTATTGATTTATTGCGATTGATCATCGCTTGCACTCTATACCGCCCATAGTTGTGGAGATGACATACAGCTGACAGTGTCAACGCCAACATCACCGCTATGGGTCGGTTTTGTCGTTGTGTTACTTTGTAATTGTGGGGCCCTTGACTGTGGCTTAATTGCGGCGTACCTCGAGGATGGGCGCCTATCGATGCCTTATACTACATTTAGTAAATGCCGTCTGATCGAATTCAGAAACTTTACGAAAACGTCAATCCTGTGATGATGATGTGTTCAATACCGTAGGTAACATGGACGAAGATGGCTTACAACAAATTTTGTAATATCAGGCACTTTAAATATTTGAATGCTTAAGATTCATCGCTCACCACTCAAAGGTCAAAGGAATGGCCTGCATCAGATAGATATTAGCAAGTATGGAAGTGAAGAGACACGATCCCTCTCCCGAGGATCTCTTGAAGGAGGTCAAGGAAGAAGTCGAAGTCTTCGAGAAAATATCTATCGACATGCACCAGGCATAATAGAACTATTTACTTGATATATTCCTGTGCTCTTTATGTTGTTTCAAAGCTTATGCATTGGCATTGTAATTATACGACTTCCACCCCAAAGACATCTTTTGTTCAACGAAGAAATAAGAAACTGTATAGCATTACCGTTGATAATTGCGACCTGGCCCACTCGAATAAGAGAGATCACGCAGTCTCATAGACAAGGAACGAGATCGTTGCACTAAATTGCCCAATTTCTTTTCATCCACAGGTAGGGACATATCGTCGTCTTACTTTTTTTGTTTTTGTTTTTTTTTTTGGACGCTTGTCCCAGGTCGCTTGTGTTCCTGGGCTGATCATCTTTATACGAAAACTAGCAATGCTAATCTTCATATCCAATCAAGCCTCAAATCAAGGCGGTTCCCAAGATCGACGAGTCGAGTCTTCAAGGATAACACATCATCCATCGTAGGTCGCCCACCAACTAGTGGAGATTTGCTATTTCCAGCACTCAATTTCTCCAACATATCTTCTAATCCTTCCACGTCCCGCTTTGCTGCAATCTCCTCGTTCATGTCAAGCTCGACCCCTTCTTGCTCCATATGTTGCCGGGCATGCTCCTCTGCTTCCAAATCGCGAGGAACCACGTCGGAGAACCTGATTCTCGAGAGCTGAGAAGATATGTCGCGAATTTCGGCGATCCATTCTTCCTTTCCGTCGAAACTATTTGCCAGGGAGCCATTGAGAAATGAAAGGATGGCGGCAGATATTCCACGAAGTAGGCCTAGATCTCGCCCTAGCGGGGTCCCAACATCCGCAAAACCAGCGTCAAAACCTTCCTGCAGGGCTCCTTCCTTTCCGGCTGTTATTCCTTCGCGGTATCCGACCTGAATGTTGTATGATGATTTCGAGATGCCAACCAATGTAATGAACGACGTACATTTGTGAAATCAGATGACATCCTGTTCCATTCCGCATCTTGGTGTCCGGTACTGTCTGGATTCTCGTCCCATGGCGAATCCATCGAGGTTGGGTGGTGATTTTTGGGTACCGTACCGAAACTTGCATAACCAAGGGCCGGGCCGATAAGTGCACACACGTGATCTTTCTTTTTTCGCCGTCGCAGCATCTGAGTCGCGTCCTCTCGGTTAGGTGCTTGATCCCACCCAGCTTTGAACTACTTATTCAGAGGCTCACTGACACCCAACATGTCACTCTGCACTGCTTCTACTCTCCCTGCGAGCTTACTTGACCTCACCATGCTGAGATTGACACACCAAGCGAGAAATAGAGCCGTAGGCGTTACCCGTGCTTTATCGCCTTGGCAAAGGTCTTCTGGCTGTCGCAGAATGCATCAAGCAGTGGAGGTAAATCAAGAAGCCTCGCCGAACTTTGGGGAGTTTATGGATAGTGGGGCCTCAGCAATTGCTGGGTGAGTACTCCGTATCTTTGCTACATGTGCAGAATGTGACAAGTGGGCTGTGAAGGTATGGAACGAATCCAGGACATCTCTCTGTTGGAAGTGGAAGGAGAAGTAAAGGTCTTCGCCCCTTGAAGGAGCTTGAAAGGAGAGTGCAAGCGTTGGAAGGAGCTATTCAGACCGAAGTAGGTGTTCTGGCATGACTCAGGCTAGCGTAGTGCTAACGCTTTCTCAGTCGTTGGCATTTAGCCCACTCTCATATACAGAAGAGGAGCTTACATCTATTTATGAAGACGTTCTGGCTGTTCCCGTTCCTCAGTCAGCCGAGCCGGACATGAGAGCTGCACAACAAGCGATCAGGAAAGCTCAAGCCGACGAGGACCTCAAAGTCATCGAGGCACTTGAGGAACGCCTCTTAGACGACACTCAAACCTCAGGATTGCCCTATCGACGCATCCTAAACCGAGCCCATGAAATCGTGACACGAGCGGAGGCTGCACGGACGGCTGTAAATCCTGATGCAGATTCCCGCAGACTTCCTATGGGAGTGTTGTCCGTAAGAGAATGTGAAGCTCTTATTAGGGCCAGTGTACGTGTTATCTCGCTACTGTTGACGCCTTGTTCTGACTTGAACTTTAGCTGAAAGCAGGTGACGGAGAGGCTG
>Ga0247741_1001515_pt1 | contig 12860 bp, 10 predicted proteins | sample UWRJL213509R2_FD_180945 | JGI IMG/M metagenome (GOLD analysis project Ga0247741, IMG submission 180945) | Plant litter microbial communities from Arlington Agricultural Research Station in Wisconsin, United States - UWRJ-L213-509R-2 | ecosystem: Environmental > Terrestrial > Plant litter >... | reverse complement strand
CCTTTCATCGTTCTTCTGGCGTTTTCGATATGCCGGGGTGCGTAACTGTACACGTAAAAATGTCGAGTTCAGTGTTTACTCAGTTCTTATGGCTTTTCTCGCTTTTTAAAAGACTGTCAATGTGGCTGACTACTATTCTTGCATTGGACTACGTTAACCCACTGCTGCGACGGGGAATTCAAAAATTTTCACCTTCTTCCGCGTTGATAAAACACGGGGAACGTGTATGAAGAAAGAGTAATACAATGTAAGTGACTAACTGTGGGCTTTGCCGCTGGACGTCCGTACAATGATTCTTGGGTGAAACATCGTCAAGATTGTCAGGATCGGGGGATCACTTGCGATGCTTTTGGTCGGTTGTGTCATCTTTGGCATATATAGTGTAATCTCGTACTTTCTGGCACAAGTTTGAAAACACTAACCTTCAAGATTTGGGGTTCAGATGGTACCAAGGACGTACCTGCCATGCAGTTGCATACAATATTCATCATCTGCAGTGTCCATTACGTCCACAGCATTTGAGGTCAATAGACCCACCACTATGTTTCCTTGAAGATGTTGGCCCTTGATGCTTGTCGCCGACATTTTGTTGGTTCCCCATAGCACGTAAAATCACTGAGACAGAACTCGGTAATGTTATACCATCAGGAATCATATCTCAAAAGACCCCTGGCCCAGGCAGCTTACAAGAACAAATTTTATAATGATATTGGAGCGAACCAAGAAATAAACATAATTGCGAAACGATACTCAGGCCGTCATTGGTTGTTGTGTATCAACACTTTTCGTCCAGCCTTTTGGATCCTTCTAGCGCATCAGTATGAATACAGTTTTTATTCGGACTTTAATCTTGCGCACCATGCTTGATACTTATCAAATCTGTAGCATGAAGGTCGCCATGTCCAGGAATTGGGGTGAACTGTATGACCCAACCACCACCACAGGCACATCAGCTGTCATAACCAGTCTTCAAGTGGACTTTGTTCCAGAACATTAGCAATCGGCATTCTTGTAGCTCCGGTATTGTGTTGCGAACATTCATCAAGCCGGATATAAGATGCCGGTGTTGAAAAGAAAGCAAGAGAGGCAGGTTGTCGTGCTTAAGATTTACTCTTTCTTCATCACCGCCTGCATCCAACCGTGTTCGTTTGATTATATCTCATTCGCTGTCCCATTCCACGAACTCCATGTCTCCAGGTATCGTCCCCCCTCCTTATGTGTCCACTCCATCCCCAGACGATGTCGACCTCAAGAAATTGGCTGACGACCATGTGAAGACAATTTCTGATATGGATCCCGCCACCATCCAACGCGAGCTCAACACTACTCTTGACTCAGAGAAGACGAAGAAACTCATCGATACGCATATTCGACGTCTGGCCGAGAAAACTTTGAACACTCGTGCAGCCTTTGAGAAAATCGGCATTCTCCTTGGCTCATTCGACTCCATGGGCGTCCGGGATGTGCAAAACAACGCCATTGGAGCTCTTCGTCCTGGCTGGGAAATTCTGCGAAATGTAAGCACTAATCCCTGTGTTTCTGGTGTGGTTCACTCATTATTCACCCAGTCTTATAACCTTATGCTCGAGGAATCGCATAAGAACGCGATTACGATCAAAGCTGTCTGCGACGGTACATGTCATAAGTTTGTTCCTCTTCATGTGATTTCTAACCAAACCATTCTCTGCAGAGTACATCAGCAAAATACTCGGTGTGTTGGAGGAAGAAAGCATGAGTGTGGCCGACATAAAATTAGTGGTCCAGGATTTTATTGAAGTGAGCCTAGTAGCGAGCTCGTTATGTTGATCTTATCTCACTGCTCCTTTTGACGTAGCGCACCAATGAAAAAACAGGCGCATCAAAGACTGCCTCCGAGTATGCGAAAGGTTTTGACACCTTGAGAACAGATCTCAATGGCTATCATGAGACGATCAAGCAAGCTTTTGAGCAGGCTGTCACAGACCCTGAAGGCGAAATAACATTTCTGACTACGAAAATCCAGGACCTCCAAGCACAAATCGCGGAACAGCAGGCTTATGTACGCCTTCCAGTCAGGCAATTTACATGTTAACGCTTGATTTCTCACAACATTTCAGATTGATCGTTGTATATCCATCATCAACGCTGCTGTTGAGGATGATGTTACATCTGTACTATTCTCTTTCATTCCTGTCATTGGTGCTGCTGCAGCGGCAAGTATATTTGTTCATATTCATTTCAATCAGTCTCACCATTTCTTAACGTCCAGGAAGCCTTACTTGCTTGTGCTGAGGCTGGGAATGCCAAAGTTGTTAAAGAGAATGAGATGCAGAGTGGGTGCTTATATATATATCACAATGTAGAAAATACTCAGCCACTCCTATAACTTTTTTTAGGGAGCAAAGACGAACTCGAGGCAGCAGAATATAAGCTCGTGGACCTTCAAGCTTGTGAGGAAACGCTGAAAAAACTTCGTCAGGAGTTGGTAAACTCCGAGAGTTCATTCAGCACCATTATTTCGCAGCTTGCTGGGCTTGCAAATTTTTGGACAGCGGTTAGTACCAGTTATATCACTTTTTGGCATTGTGTCGCTAACATTTCTGTATGAAAGATTAAGGCTGACTGCCTGGGAGCCATCATTCATCTTGAAAACGCTCATAAGGCAAAGCGAGTATATGTGAGCTATTCGAGCCCTGCAAATCTGAACGACTCGAACTAATATACTTTCTAACAGGGTTTCAAGAAGGATTTAGGCCAGAAGCTTGGAGGGTCGGCATACATTGCTCTGAGCCACGCTTTGGCAGTTTATGTCAGTCAATTGACGGAGCTTATGTCAGATAACACTAGAACGCCCTGCGATTCCGAGAATGTGCGGGCAAACCTATAAGACATTGTAGATAGACCTGATGGTCTGAGAATCGAATGACAGATTCTCAGGGTGTGTGTTGTGCGAAGGGCGGTGCGAGTATCTCAGCGGTCGTCTGAGAGAGGTACTGAACGAAATCCGTAGAACGGTAGGGACGGAGGGTTAAATGTGTGGGTCATGACTCGTGAACTGGGGTGCTCTTCGTGAGCCGTGAACTGAGCGTGAACGTAGGTAGCTTCTCGTGAACTGGACTGGGTGTGCGTGAACGTGAATATACTGGATGGTTCTCGTGAGCTGGATGACGTCTGGACATGAACGAAACGGCGACGACTTGGGCGAACTGAATGAAACTGGCAACGACGACGACGACGACGACTGGTGAGTGGGGGGGATCGATTCCACTACTGAAAATGTAGTGTACATGAGGTTTTTATAGTAGACAAAATGGAATAGGAGTAGAAAAACCAAGGCACAGTCCAGAATAATGGAACTCCAAAAATGATGAGAAATAAAAGGTAATGATAATACCTTGGAGACGAGCGCGTGCGTGATGAACGACTTGCGTGTGTTTTCCGTGCTCAGCCAGGAAGGATACCTTACAACATTTCGATAGAAGAGCAAATCTAGGAGTTATTATGATTTGAAGTTATCTTGTACGTTCCAGCCAGTACTGGTTGAAGGTGCCAGTGAGAAAGCCGAGCCAAGGCAAAGTAATGCTCAACAAGCTTAACCTTGACAAGTACCAGGCCATGAGCGTCATCCGGGGGCAGCAGAAGCTTGAAATCGACTTTGAAATGGGTGCTAGCTAAAGTTCAGGCAAGTAAGCAGGGTTTAAAGTCCTCAAGACTGATGTTTATTTCGAAGGTGAGATCGGAAACACCTGGAAACACTCCCAGAGAACATTATTTCATTTGATTTCAAATTTTGCTGGGTAGCTGAAAAAGAATTCGCCAACTGAAGAACTAAACTGGCATTGCAAATGTGTGCCCATTCGAAGGTTAAGGGCTCCCGAGTGACCCCACTAGACAAGAGTCGCTAGTAGAGAGCAGATGAGATCCGATATGTGTCTAAGTTAACATTTCGGAGTCCAGTACCAGAACATGGGGATGTATCAGTAACAGGAGCGAAATAGAAGCAGATAATGAACAATGGTCAGAAGGTAGAATGAATAGAAATGTAGTACAGAAAAAACTCACACCTAGAATAGGGCAGTCAAATTTTAATGATCTATTGCCCACAAAAAACTGTGATGATTCGGCAGATTCCAGGACAAGCCAACTTTAACATTCATAGAGTGTAATGCTGATAGAGAAACATGCGAAGGTGGGGTCAGTTCAGGGTGCTGGACCCCATAGATAACAAAGAAAGAAAGTAAAGCTCTTATATTTAGAGTGGAGCCGCCTGAAGCGAACTAAATAACGCTAAGGAGTACTGTCCAGGGGGATGGGCGAAACACTCGTTCGAGTACCTCATAGTGAGACAGCCGTGGCCCGTTACCAAATTAGAAGCTCTGGGAGAAAGCAATGGTCTGGGCATCCGCTGAGAGAGGTACGGTGTTTGAAGTCAAGACACCCGCATCAATCTCCCATATGCGAGGAGAGATATAAAATAACACAAATTCACTGTTAGTGTCATGGTGCTGAGTTACGGTAGATTCAAGGAAATTTTAACTAGACGTAGAAAGCCATCAGGGGGTATTGCAGAATACGATAATAGAACCATTGACTCGACATGTCTCGATCATGCAGGTGGATGGGAAAATGAAATACCCGTTGGCTGCGCCTCCGGGTACCACAGCAGGCGTCTGTGGTAGGCGTGAGAGTTGCGGGGAGGATGCCGAAACAGGAAAATTGAATTCGAGTTCGATCGAAAACGGAAGGGACTGAACTGGTAGGCCTCTGTGCCTAGACTTGACTGGTCGATACACTGATCGACGGCGCTCCTAGTGCTATTCTTAAGCTGTGAGTGACGGACTAAGACGGGGCTTTCGTAGCCTCCAAGCTGGACTACTGTACTATTACGACCGAATGTTCACGCTATGTTACAAGTTACACATATTGTTCACTAGACAAGATGTTCACACGTTCTAAATAAGGAAATTAAGGGTTCAAATGTACCCGTTTAAATATCTTTTGGGCAATTTTGGGCAATTTTCAAGCCGAAAAGTGAACTTTTGGAGCCTATTACCCGTTACAAGTGTCAAAATTGTTTAGTTCACAGGTTGGTGTTACATACGTGAACGATCGGTCGTAATAGTACAGTAGACTGGTGAGGAAATCTCTCTTGGATTCGCTGAAGTACACCGTACTTTACATGAGCTTTTATAGCTAACGGTACTACAGAAATAGAAGGCAAGATACATAGGAGAAATAGTAGCCAGGAGTCCGCAATAGATAACTATCATGTGATTTTGTGGTAGACAAAAGAAAGATGAGGAAAATGAGAAGAAATGATAGAAAAAATCGAAACAAAAGATTGAAACCAAGTTACCAGCGAAGATTTCGCTGTAAATCGAGGCACCTGATGGATAGAAATGGAGCATCGAGGATACGAGGGGAGAGAACGATCGAGGGGCATGTGCTTGGGTGGATAGGAGTATCAAGTCCTTGATTCGGGGTTCTTGATGTGTTTGCCCGAATTGGAAAGTGGGCGCTTGTTCGAGTGCTTGCGGGTGTTTTATGCTCAGCAGACTCTGGCTCCCTACACCAGCTCATTTGGACAGTAAATGTTGTATATGTTGTGGTTCTATAGAATTTGAAGTTGGAAACGACGGCTAGTAGAAACTGAGTTTGTTTTCGACTGCATATGTTGCATTTCGTAGACAATATACCTCTAATATTAAGTAAACCCCCCATTTTGCTTGCATGTATTTGTCCCATTCCCTAATTTGTGTCTTTCGCGCCTCTTGGCACGGAAAAGGCCGCATGATAAGCCCCTGAATTCTCACTACACGTGTACATGAACTATACATAAGATTCGTTCTCAATCCTCTGTGTTAGAATTTGCATCCTTGCCCAGAAGATAGTAAAAATTTTGGGAAGTTTCAATGAAATATTTGTCTACATCGAAGACGATGTATTGACCTTCACTTTGAGACAGTTTATCGTTCACCTCAAAACGCACAGTGGAGAGAGGTCGATATGCATGTAAGCTTCCCTGTTTGGTGCTAGAGGGAACTAAGGTGGGATTCACAGGGACAGGTGAGGTTTCATACTAGGACAATGCAACGCTTGTTAACATTGGGATAGCTCGTGAGCGCGACGCACCCACGTAAGACTTCGCACAGAGAAGAGGGATGAAAATCGATCCGCTGTTGTTATTGTCATACATTGTGTTGTAAATATGTCAAGCAGTGGAATTTCCAGTGGATAGAATGGTAATACTTCGCTTCCCACAGAGGACTTTAGACACGTAGAATACGAGAGAGATATTTAAATCAGTAAGAAAATTAGTAATACAAAATTTTCTAGTAAGTAAGAGATACAGTAAGAGCCAGATTACGTTCCAACACGTCGTAATCATTAAGAACTGCAGTAATTTTGATTATGGTCAATGACTGGAAGTTAAATTGAGCTGCTCCAGACGCCTACCTTATAAAGGTCTCGCAAGAGAAAGGCTTCCAGCCTGAGCTCATGGAATGTATAAACCTGTATCACCGAATGGAAAAGAACCAATAAAAGGGAGGGTTAGGTAGGTAACATTCTTCTTTGCTTGATCTTCTGGTTGTCACTCTGGATAGAATTCCAACCTTTATTCCTGTCGTTATATCCACGCTAATTTGAGGGCCAATTCGAGTATTCGGTGTTCCTACAATTGCCTAACTATGCCATCATCACTTGAACTTGATCCGCTGCTGTTCAGATTGCTCTTTCCGCTGGAGCCAAAAAACTGGTCGACGAGCCACTATTAGATCTCGAGGGTTGGTGTCGTGCCCCTCCGGCCATGTATGTGGTAGTTAGTTTGGGCGTGAAGAGCAGCCGGTGTGAACCGTGTCTCCTCAGGGCTTTGAACGATGGAGGTGCTGGCGGATGACCCCTGAAGCAACCCAGGTAGTACCTCTGACGTCCTACTCTACCACAGGTTTGAGCCGATGAATGTAAGTACATGAGCATACTTGTAATGGTGTGATGAGATCCGTAAATATAAGAAGTACGGAATAATAGAACGGCTTGTGTTGAGAGCACGTGCATGTACAGTGAACCTCAAAATACGGAGTCTAGGCAAGGCGAAGCCAACAAACTTGAGGTAGCTCCCAGACGAGCTGCAGGGAGGCCAAGATGAGAAGGTCAGAGTCTGGTGCAATAAACAGCGCACTTCATGCCACGTTCATAGGCTCGTTTGAAGCGTATAAATAACGCGCAAAAATTTCCAAGAGAATCGGGGTAGCCGTTCCGGAGATATGCGGGTACGAGTATGGCTTCTCCCCAACCCAGAATTAAGAACTGAGCCTCTATGCAAAGGTCCCCTTGTCTCCTGATTTAACAGCTAACAAGGAAGTGGGTGGGTGGGTAAAAAAATTTTACGGATACCGAGCTCGATTCTGACGAGCGACAAGGAACCACCTCTAGATCGAGGTGGTGGTACGAAACGACTTAGACGTCGTGTGATGGCTGCCTATGTGGCAACTCCTTCCCACGAGAAAACGTACCCAGAGGCGCAGCCGATGGGTACTTCACTCTAAAACCTAGATGGCTAATATTTCAAAACAGATAAAATTTGCGACAGCGCAACCGAAATGCTGTTAAAAAGAGGACTTAAGCGGATTGCTAAAGCTCGGTTAATTGATTGGCATATATCTCCAACGTCTGGCTTAGAACAATGTATGCAGATCCTGCGAACTTTGTGCCTAAATCCTTCTTGAAGCCCTGAGGAGGAGTAGATTAGGTTAGATATTCAAAAATTTAGCCGCTCCAGTAACTTACATATGCTCGCGTTGCCTTCATAGCATCTTCAAGATGAATCATGGAAGCCCTACAGTTGGCCTTGATCTTGAGGTGAAGGTAGCGTTAGCATGTGATTATCTCGGAAGCAGAGATAAATGCAGCTGACCGCTGTCCAGAAGTTACTAAGTCCAATAAGCTGCATGAAGAACGTGTTGAAGGAGCCCTCGTATGTCATCAACTCCTGGAAGAGTGTTTGCAGGATTGGTGTCCTGCCTTCGGGACTATTAACGACGTGCTCGAAGATTTGTTGGATCTTCTGACGGTAATCAGCTACGTCGAGTCTCAGTAATTCAAAGATTTTCCCGCGTTCATCAGCAGTGTTGGCCGCGCCGTCGGTTCTCTATATTGGGGTCAGAAAAAAGGTGAGACATTGACTGGCACTGGATGGAGACTCACGTCAATGAAGTCCTGGAGCTCTGATTTTACGTCTAGCATGTTCATGTTGTCTACCTCCAACGTACACAAGACCTTTCGGATATATTCTGTTCAAATATTTTTGTTAGAAGTCACACACAAACACGCGAGCATCTATAATGTACTTACCGTCGCCGATAGTTTTGATTTTAATTGCATCCTTGTGAGATTCCTCGGTAATCTCTACGTATCTCTATGCGACTGAGGAATGAGCCAGAACCTCAATACGTGGATTAGAGCTTACCTTTCGCAAAACTTCCCAATCAGGGCGAAGAGCTCCAATGGTGTTGTTTAGTCCATCCCGGAAACCCATGGAGTCGAATATGCCGAGGATAAGACTCATCTTTTCGAAGTCTGCGCGAGCCCGCACAGTCTTCTTACCTAGAATGCGAATCTGAGTATAGATGAGCGCTTCCATAGTTTCGGAGTCAAGCGTAGTGTTGCGCTCGCGATGGATTGTGGCCAGATCTAAAGTGGACACATGAAGTGAGGGGGCTACTTTAACTTCTGCGGCAAACATGGCGCTTGTGGAGGTGGAATGCGATGTAATCAAACGAGGGCCTCCAAAATGAAAGTAATCAGTCGAAGAAGCACGCATTTAAGAATGACAATACACAGGACACACACCCAAACTACGTAAACACCACACTCTTCAGGAACTAGGGTCAGATGAACTATCTGTCAAACGGTCTTTATCTACTTCCGTGCCCCGGATTGCGATCTAGAACTTGAAATGGTACCGCAAGTTAGTATCAAAACAACAAAGAATATCTCTCATTTGAGATCTTCACCGTTGTACGGTTCTTCGAGATCAAGAACGAGCCACACATGCCGAAGACGTAAAGAAATTAGTTTATAGACCATTATACATCCACATTCCAGGCCCACACTCGGTACTTCTTCAGCACTGGTTGTCGAATGTCAAAGTCCACAGATTCTAGGACGGGTCGAGGTTGACTCGGAGTAGGCTATTAGGGGTGGAAATACAACGAGGCAACAAGAATTGAGGCGGCTCTTGAATGAGCAGGAGGGCATATGAAGGAGAGACAGGAGTGATAGACACACGGTGAAGGCACCAAGTTTGGGGTGCATGTAGGTTGGATTAGGTATAAAAATCATCCCGGCTGGATTCTGCAGATTTCAGCCGTGATTCAGGGACCACCAGGAGCATGAATATAGTCACTTCCATCGCTATCTGATCTTTTCTGGCCATTATCTTCAAAGCGCACAGCAAAGGCAATACTAAGACATTTAAAACTTGGATGTACAGGGTACTGAACTCGAACTGATCGTGGTTCAACGCTGTCAGTGAGGCGTGCATGGTAGAAGAGATAAACGAGCCAGGCATGAATACGGGACACAAATGCACCTTTTGCTCCTTGTTACACTGGCACCCTTGATCAACCATCCTTGATGGGGATATTTTGACGTGTTCGTTTACGGCTACGTCCAGTTCTCAACAGCCTAGGTCAACCCACGAGGTCAAATCTGGAATTTGGATCCCAGTAGACAGTGCGTCCAATTCTCCGGAGGGTGCGTCTGATAGAATATAGCAGCAACTTTATGTCTTTCCCCACAGAGTGGTGAAAAGGAGCCTAGCACAGATTCCAGAATCCAGGTCCGAGTCAAGTCCACCGTAAGAGGCTCGAAGATTCTTCTGTTGCCAGCTCATTGATTTCTGCTCCCCTCCACCACCCTCTGCCACCCAGCTCGCCTCGTATATGCCGTCCTGGACCCAGAAACAGGTAAGTAATCAGTTTTATACCTTCTTATATGTGCTTCTAACAATGTATATCAACTCTAGGCGCCTAGCCCCCGCGATATCACCCCACCTCTATCTGAGGTTTGAGAGTGTTTTGTAACCATCAGCGCTGCAAAATGCGAAGCCTAGCTGCCGCTGCCGCCTCCTCTCTTGTAGGGATGTACTGCGCGATTGCAAGTTGATGCATTGATGATCCGACCGAATGTTGAACCTCCAGGCGCACTGGCAAGTAACAGGGAAGAGAACGTTGCAAAAGCGAGCATTCTTTGGTGCAGGATTTGTGGGAGGTGCGCGCAGGGTAGTCGATGGGGGCACGAGGCTAGCAAGCTCATTTGCGAACGATGGCCATTGAGATCGGCGGTGTTTTGGAGGGAACCACCTCTCCAGTTCACGTTCGACGAGGATGTGCAAGTGCCCCATCAATACATGACCTCTCGTTCATGTTTCGCATGCGACGAGGACGGGCGTGTGCGTTGTCACCTTTCTTGGTATCAGTCGACGCAGGTGTGTGCGTGCCTCCACCCGATGAGGATGTGGCAGCCACTATCAAGTTTTACTCGCATGTCGCGTTCAATGAGGGTATGCCAGCCATGTTCAGCTCTCGTTCGCATGCCACTGTCTACCTTTACTTAGGCACTCAAGTTATATGGAGTTCTAATCCCGTGTACGACCTCGCTACTCGAGCTTAGGTGCAGCCAGAACCTGATATCGTATCGACCAACACCCGTTGGTGGGTGGCAATTATCACAAGTCTCATTGGATTGGGTATCGAGTACCGCATATTATATACCCAACTCAACCCAGCCCAGTAAATTGATCAACCACTAGACACGCATCATACTACCACATAATAGATTATCACACCAAACTTCGCTAAAACCTCCAGTTCCTCATAGTTACAGTATGCGTACTCGTTTTTGCAAGCACATCCTCCAGTAATCATTCCTTGCCTTGGGGTATGAATCTGGCGCATGTGCATGCCTAACAATTGATACCTTCTGCATCTCTTCAATCTATGGTTCAGTCGCTGACAGCCCTACACGGTTGTGTCGCTACATCTACTTAGTACACTTACGACTTGCTTTCTTCTCTATATGCCCTAATTTTCGTATACAGCCCTATGGTTTTGAGCGACGGATGGTTTTCCACTCTTCGATGGCTCAGTAAGGTCTCAGCACTCAGCGTTGGAGGCGTGCACAATCCTCCGCCTCAAGATTTCACTAGACGTTTTCTCGTGGGAAGGAGTTCACACATGTGTTACTGGAATCGTCTCTTACTCACTTCGGCATCCCACCACCACCTTGACTTGAGCGGTGGTTTTCCTAGCTCATTTATCTCTCGCGGAGTACGCGTAGAATTTTCATCCACCCGGCCATACCACATTATATAAAGCACTTCTAACGAGCCACTAGGGTATGTCACCCACCCTCGAGACTAACTTCATCAGAGCGCTGTGGAGATGTGAATCTAAGCTTCCAGCTTCATCCGTGGTTAACTCTGCGATATCCCTGCGCACATGGGCCTGCTGTGGATGTAAAATATATCCTTTGTTGTCTTCGTTCATTCTTGAGAATTGCCTTAGTTAGACGCAACTGGCGGAAGGCATGGTTGAAAATGAATACAAAGAATATCTTGTTGTTGGATCAGTGAATGCTATACGTGCATATTGAATTTAGATAAAATCCATGAACGCAGATTAAATAGCGAAATATAGACACAGTGCGCTCTCTACTGGTGTCTTGTATGGCTATCAAATCTGGGAAGCATACACTCCCATCATCTGCAAGAGAACCTTGTACATGTTCTCGCCTACCTCAAACTCGGTGATATCGATTTTTCCCTGTAAATTTGGAAGAGATACAATGTATGTCAGAATCAAGATTAGTATGGATCTGTCAGAATCGGGTTACTCACATCAGTACCCTTCGCAGCAACCAAGCGAGCTCGAATGTCGTTGGCATCTTGCTCAAACTGCAATATGCACAAATCAGTAGACGCACTCTTAAGCTCCACATCAGTTCTACGTACCGTACCCCAGAGGGCCGAGAGCACGGCCAGTTTTTCACCGATGTTACCCATTTCGGTGATGGACCTCTCGATAATGGGTTTCAAGGCAACGAGAGCGTCTAACTTTGCCTCCTGTTCTCTTAGTTCCTTCTTTCTCTGGGTGAGGTCGCTTCGGACACCTACATATATTTTCATGAATAATTTGTACTCGTCAATAGATATAGGTTTTGTGGCTCACCTGCGGCTTCAAATCTTGCCACAATTTCTGCTATACCAGCTCCCACAGTAACTATGGCGCCTACCTATGAGAGGTATAATTAGCCAAGTTCTCGATATTTTCAGTTGAGACAGATACTTACGACGATCAAGAAGATAGCAAGGGGGCACCACACAACAGCGGCTGCAGCTAGAACTCCTACCCCAGCTCCTAAAATACCTACTCCAGCGCCAAGGAATCCAAGGCAGGAATTGCTCTACAACACGACCGCTCAGTCACAGATATTACTCCAATACGAGATAGCTTACCATATTCTCCCACTTTGCCAATTTCTCCTCCAACTCTTCGATTTGGTTCTTGAGGGACGCAATTTTGTCTCCATACTCTGTCTCGGTTGATTCCACGTCCTTGCCTAATTGCTCAGAAAATACCTTGACCTGATCGCGTATTTCCAAGAATCCTTGTTTGAAGTCTTTTGCGGACGCTGCCCTCTGGGTGACTGACTTCGAGCGATATGATATGAGTCAGTTCACGAAAGGATTACATAAAAACAAACCTCAATAAATCCATCTATCTCGGCCAAGCGATCATCGATGCTGAGAGAATTGTCTTTCGCAGCAGCAACGACTTTCTGGAGATAACCTGGTGTGACAAGTAGTTGTAGATTAGGCA
>Ga0247741_1001514_pt1 | contig 12861 bp, 10 predicted proteins | sample UWRJL213509R2_FD_180945 | JGI IMG/M metagenome (GOLD analysis project Ga0247741, IMG submission 180945) | Plant litter microbial communities from Arlington Agricultural Research Station in Wisconsin, United States - UWRJ-L213-509R-2 | ecosystem: Environmental > Terrestrial > Plant litter >... | reverse complement strand
CGCCGCCGTGCTGCTCGCGCCGGATCCGAGCGTCACGCTCCGTCTCGATCCGTCGCCCCCGAGCGGCGACAAGGAAGCCGTGGAACCATGAACGCCACCCCCGAACCGCGCCGTCACCTCGAGCTCCTCGGGAACCCCGATCTCGCACAGCACCGCGAGTGGCTCGTCACGAATGGCCTCGGTGGTTACGCGGCCGGCACCGTCGGCGGCATTCCCACGCGTCGCTACCACGGCATGCTCATCGCCTCGCTCCCCAACCCGGCTGGCCGCGTGATGATGCTCTCCGCGCTCGCCGAAGGAGTGCGCTTGCCCGACCGCAAGCGCGTCGACGTGGGCTGGGTCGCACCGGTGTTCACGCACGGCGCCGATCTGCAGCTCGTCGAGTTCGATCTCGAGCTCGGCCTCCCCGTGTGGCGCTTCGCCGGCAACGGCGTGGTGCTCGAGCGCCGCATCACCATGGCCTACGGCCTCAACACCACCGTGATCGAGTACCGCCTCCTCGAAGGCGGCCCCGTGCGCCTCGAGCTGCGCCCCGCGCTCCAGTTCCGGGGCCACGACGACATGGTCTCCGCGAAGGTCCCCGACGCGTATCCGCTCGAAGCCCTCGGCGCGCGCATCGAGCTCGACGCACCCGATCCTCTGCCCAACCTCCGCTTCCGCATGATCGCGGAGAAGAGCACCTTCGTGATCGAGCCGAAGGTCGTTCCCGAGCTCTCCTATCTCACCGAGGAGAGCCGCGGCTACGACTCGCGCGGTCAGCTCTACAGCCCCGGCCGCTTTCGCGCCGAGCTCGAGCCGGGCCAGACCGTCGCGCTCGTCGCGTCCGCCGAGTCGTGGGAGACGATCATGTCCCTCGGCGCCGCCGAGGTCTTCGCCGCCGAGCGCGAACGCCGCCAGCGTCTCCTCCTCGCCGCCCCGCCCGCCGCGCGCACCGGGCCCGCCGCCGAGCTCGTGCTCGCCGCCGATCAGTTCGTGATCCGCCCCGCCGGTCGCCACGAAGATCACGTGCGCGCCCGCATCGGCGGCGACGAAGCCTGGACCGTGATCGCCGGCTATCACTGGTTCACCGACTGGGGCCGCGACACGATGATCTCGCTCGAGGGCCTCACCCTCGCCACCGGCCGCGTCGCGCAGGCCGGCTCGATCCTCCGCATGTTCGCGCATCACATCCGCGATGGCCTCGTGCCGAACATGTTCCCCGAGGGCGCGAACAACGGCCTCTACCACACCGCCGACGCGACCCTCTGGTTCTTCCACGCGATCGATCGCTACGTTCGCGCCTCCGGCGACGAGCGCACCCTCCGCGCCCTGCTCCCGCAGCTCCGCTCCATCATCGCGCACCACAACCAGGGCACGCACTTCGGCATTCACGTCGATCCGCAGGACGGCCTCCTCGTCCAAGGCGCGCCCGGTTATCAGCTCACCTGGATGGACGCGAAGGCCGGCGACTGGGTCGTGACCCCGCGCCGCGGCAAGGCCGTCGAGATCAACGCCCTCTGGTACAACGCCCTGCGCCTCATGGTCGCGTGGGACATCGAGCAGCCCGAAGAGGCCGCGCGCCTCAAGGAGCTCGCCGACCAGGTCGCCGCTTCCTTCGAGCGCCGCTTCTGGAACCCGACGACGAACCACCTCAACGACATCGTCGACGGCGAACAAGGCGACGACCCGGCCTGCCGTCCGAACCAGCTCTTCGCGATCTCGCTCCCCTACCCCGTCCTCGCCCCCGCGCACTGGCCCGCCGTGCTCGAGACCGTCGAGCGCGAGCTCCTCACCCCGGTCGGCCTCCGCTCGCTCTCGCCGAACCACCCCGACTTCAAGCGCAGCTACCGCGGCGACCTCGTCACGCGCGACGCCGCGTACCACCAGGGCACCGTGTGGAGCTGGCTGATCGGCCCCTACGTCGACGCGCTGATGAAGACGCGCCCCGACGATCGCGAAGGCGCGCGCAAAGCCCTCGACGGCCTCGTGCAGCACCTCGGCGAGAACTGCATCGGCCAGATCAGCGAGGTCTTCGACGCCGAGCCGCCGTATCAGCCCGGCGGCTGCGTCGCGCAGGCCTGGGGCGTCGCCGAGCTGCTGCGCTGCCTGCTGAAGACGGCCTGAGCTTCGCCAGCATTGCGAGGATCGGGCCGCGCGTTCAACCACACGATTCGTCCGTACCAATGAACGGCTCGCAATGACCGAGCCGCACCCTCATCGCCCGGCTTGGCCGCCACGCAGCTCGCCTACCCTCGCGGACGCGGGATCCGGTACAGCGCGATCTTGTTGACGAGCGTCGTCCGCGAGATGCCGAGTAGCTTCGCCGCGCGGGTCTGGTTCCCGACGCACTGCTCGAGCGCGGCAACCACGCGCGCGCGATCCGCCTGATCGCCGTCGTTCGCGAGGGGCGGTGCCGGCGCTGTCGGTGGTGGTGACGCCGGAGCCTTCGCCGCGAACGCGAGGTGGCGGCTGCCGAGCTGGGACCCGCGCGCGAGCAGCACGGCGCGATCGATCACGGCCTTGAGCTCGCGCACGTTACCGGGCCAGTCGTGAGCGGCCAGCGCGACGAGGAGCTCGGGCGTCGCCCGCGTCTCGGGACGTCCGAGCCGGCGCGCGGCGTCCTCCACGAACAGCAGCGCGAGCGGCCCGATCGCGTGCTTGCGCTCGCGCAGCGGGGGAATCCGCAGGCTCACACCATCGAGTCGGAAGAAGAGATCCTTGCGAAACCGCCCGGCCGCCGCCTCCGCGACCAGATCGCGGTTCGTCGCGGCGATGATGCGTACATCGATCGGCGTCGAGCGTGTGGCGCCGATGCGTCGGATCTCGCGTGACTCCACGGCGCGCAGCAGCTTTGCCTGCAGCGACAACGGCATCTCGCCGACCTCGTCGAGAAACACGGTCCCGCCCTCGGCCGCCTCGAGGAGACCCGGCTTCGTGCCGAGGGCGCCGGTGAACGCGCCCTTCTCGTGGCCGAACAGCTCGCTCTCGAGCAGCGATTCGGAGAGCGTCGCGCAGTTGATGCTGGAGAGCGGCCCCGTGCGACCGCTCAGCTCGTGCAGCGTGTTGGCGAGGACCTCCTTGCCGACACCGGTCTCGCCGAGCACCAGCACGTTGACCGCGCTCTTCGCGATCTCGACGACCAGGCTCGATACGCCCTCGACCCGGGGATCCATGACGAGCAGGCGATCCGTGCCGCTGCGATCCGTCGAGGGCTCGGCGGACTTCGCATCGACCACGAGGAACGAGAACGGTCCGATATGGAAGCTCTCGCCGGACGCGAGCGCGATGGGGGCGCCGCCGCGGTGGATGATTCCCGCGACGCGCACGCCGTTGATGGAGCCCAGATCCTGGACGCTCAACCCGGGCTGCCGGCGAAGCACGGCGTGCCGCCGCGACAATGCGCGATGGTCGAGGACCAGGTCGCACTCGGCCGATCGGCCGATCACCACCGCGTCGCCGGTGATGTGGTGCGTGATCAACTGCTCGCTGCCCACCACGAGCAGGACCTCGCCGACGCGCACATCCTCTTCGTGGGGGACTGTACGAATTGACCGGTCAGGTTGACCATCCGAACTGCTCATACGAATCGAAAGCACCTTGTAACCCCCTGTATCGCTTGCAGCGGGGTTGGGATTGCTGCTTGCTACGTGAGGCGAATCAAGATGCGAACCAAGGCAGCAATCATACTTCTTGTCGCGGTGGGATGTGCAGGGGAGCCCGAGGAACCGGGCGTGATCTATGCGGGCGATTGCCCGAAGCTTGGCTGCGGCACGAACTCGCAAGAGATTCTACGCAACGGAATGCACGAGGCGAATCTCTTCGGCGTGCCCGACAAGAACGGAATGTCGCTCGAAACTTCGAAGCCCAGTGGAACGAACTCGGGGCGGCAACGTGCGCAGATCTGGGACAGCGCCGGCCACGCGTTCGATCTACACGTCGAGAACGGGCAGCTGTTCGGCGTCGATCCGCAGACGAATGCCGTCCTCGAGCACGGGAGCCTGGCCGGTTCGTCGATCCACGTCCTCCGGAACGGCTCGCGACTCTGGGACATCCGGATCGACGGGGTGCACGACGTCAAGGCCTGGGTCAAGCCGTACCCTTGGCTCGAGGTCTACAAGATGGTGTGGATCGACCGTACGACGATGGAGGAGGGCGAGCCGTGCGATCTCCCGGACCACCCCTTCGACAAATGGGAGGATCGTTTCGAGCTTCTTGGGATGGATGCCACCGACTCACTCGTCTACGAAGGCGACCGGTACCGCATCGAAGGCCGGACGATGAGCAAGAACAACGAGTGGGACCCCGAGTGGTTCAACTTCGGCTGCGCCGGGCGGACCATCGCCAAGATGCGCCTACTGCGAAAGACGCAGGGTAATGGAACGGGTAACTGGAAGGCGCGCCAGGCCGCTCTCAAGATGCTGTCCGCTGACTACTGCCGCAACGGCGAGCCGTTCACACGCACGGGGACTCACATCGGTTGGAAGGACGCCGAGGGGCTCGTCAACTACGTGGCCGACCCCCTGCAGCTCGAAGCACGGTGGGACGAAGGCGGCGCTACCTGCGTCGACAAGCCTCGCCTCGAGGCGACGCGCCCTTGGATCTGGGACTACATCGTCAATAGCTGCCCCGACCACCTGCCGGTGCCGTGCACGATCGACCAGTTCGATCACCAGGACCCGCACGATCTCGCCGGCAACCAGATCGTCAGCGGCCGCTACGACTAGCGATCTGTTCGAGGCGCTTCACGATCGCCTGATCGGAAGGCGCGCCGCGGTACCACGTGAGGGCCAAGTTCGCGAGGCGGGCTGCATCATCGGGGCGCTTCGATGCCCACCGCTCTGCTGTCATGCGGCGCGCTCGTGCGAGTTGCCGCGAGTAGATAACCTGAGTCACGGTCTCGCGAAATGCGAGCACCATGTTCCACAGCTCTGGCTTCGCACGTGCCAGCGTGGTCAACGCGTCGGCGACATAGGCACGATTCCACCACTTCGATGTATCGAGCGTGGCGGACAAGCGTTCCAGCGCCGCAACTCGAGCGGCTGAATCTGGGGCGTGGGTGGCCAGCGCGACGTAAGCACCTGCGATCGTCGTCATCGGTTCCGTGTCTGCAGGGATGCTACGCATCAAGTCGACCGCCGCAGTGATGTCCTCGCTTTCGTCGGCGATCCAGGCCGCTTCCCAGACAAGTTCGGGTTCCCGGGTCGCAACGCCTCGGAACGCATGCTCGAGCAATCCCCCCGCTTCATGGCGACCAGGGATCACGGTGACCATCTGCCCCAGTGCAATCAGCGTCCATGGGTGAGATGGCCCGAGCGATGCCGCATAGCGATCGTGTGCGTGCCGGAAGCTCCGCTCCGCTTCGGCAGGGTCGCTCTCGAGCTGGGCGAGGTTCTGCGAAATGCTGACGAGCTCGACCTCGTCCGCGTCACCGGCCGCCTTCCGTGCCGTCTCGAACATCTTGCGCGCACCGACGACGTCGTCAGCCGCGAAGTGCGCGACGCCTCGGTTGCTGTACATGAGGGCTCGCGCGAATCTCCCGGCGGGTCCCAGGCGATCGGCAAGCTCGACCATCGTGTCCCAGTGTTCGAAGGATCGGGATCGGAGCATCGTGCGGGCGAAGATCCAACGTGCATAAGCCTCCACTGCGAGAATGTCGTCGGATCCTCGAAGACCAAGGCGCATCGCCTCCGCGAAGAGGTCACTCGCATCCAACTCTTGACCAAACTTCGCGCGCCCCTGGGCGAGCACAGCACGTGCGATGAGCGGGACGTACCCGGTCGCTCGTGCTTGCTCTGCGATTGCGTTGGTCTCGGCAACCGCGTCTGGCAGATTTGCGGACGCACGAACCAGCGCGCGTTCCAGTCGCGGCACGATGGCCGTCACGCGTTCGGCCATCAGGGCCGGCGGCGGCAGCACGGCTCCCGGATCGTCGAAGCAGCTCCGACTATCCGGAAGCGAGCCCACGGCTAACAACGCCGAAGCGAGACCCGACGCATCGACCTTGGACATCAGCTCGCCCGCCGCTTCGAGCTGAAAGCGGCTCCGCGCGAGACATCGGGCCCGTCCCTCGTGGATCGCCGTGGCTGCTTCGTGCCCTACGTGAGCCTTGCACGCGCGTTGATTCTGCTCGCTCCAGGTCGTGGCGTAGCGGTCGAGCTCGGACGCGACCCGCTCCGACTCCATCAGCGCCGCTGGCCCGAGCGAGCGCAGATGCGTGGTCACTCGGTCCCGCATGCCTGGATTCCAGCTTGTCGCGAGCTCGACATCCGCGCCCGTGCACGGCTCGACTGCGGAGCTCGCGGTCAATGCGCGGCCAATCGCGAAGGCACCGACAGCCGCGCCGAGCGCCGAGAAGGCAACCGCAGCGCGTCGCCTACGGCGTGCAGGATCTCTGTCGAGCGCGGCGAGTAACTCCTCCATCGACGCGAATCGCTGGGCCGGATCCTCGGCGGTACCGCGGTCGGCAATGACAGCGACCCAGCGCGGCACACTTCCCGCGCCCTCGAATGCTTCGCGGAGCGACACACAGAATGCGAATTGATCGCTGGCCGCCGTTGCCGCCAGGCCTCGTGCTTGCTCGGGCGGCATGTAGCGCGGGGTCCCGCCGTGCAACGCATCGCTCGGCGTGTCTCCCGTGTGAGCGAGCCCGAAGTCGAGCACGCGCACCCGGCCATCCTCGCCACGGATGGCATTATCGGGCTTGAAGTCACGATGCACGACGCCGACGCGATGCGCGGCCGCCAGCCCCGCGCCTGCCTGGCGATACGCATCGAGCATGGCGCGTGGGTGGGCATCCCGGGAGCCGAACTCGCGGAGCGTCACACCGCGGATCCACTCCATCACCAGATAGACCTGGTCACCGACGGTGCCCACGTCGAAGATCGGCACCAGGTTGGGATGCGAGAGCTTCGCGAGCACCTGACCCTCGCGCAGCATCCGCTCGCCGGAGCCCTCGGTCGTGAACCGCACGAGCTTCAGGGCCACGCGTCGTTCCAGCTCGGGGTCCCATGCGCCCCACACCATCCCCATGCCGCCGGAGCCCACGAGCTCGAGTAGCTGATAGCGGCCGATCTTGATGCCTTCCTCGACCTGCCGCTCCCCCGCCTCGGGACGGGCCTCGCGAATCGCGCGGCCTCTGCCGCCACGCGCGTCGACAGTCTCCACCTGATCCGGATACGCGAGCGTGGGTTCGCCCGCGGGTACTTCGGGGTCGCTCAAGCGCTCGAAGCATACAACCCACGCGTACCCCGCAAGGTTCGCTTTGCTGCGATTTCACCCGCCCCCGCCGGTCAGCGCACGCTCGCACTGCGAAGCGTATCCGTCTATTGAAGACGACGTGAACCCAAAGGCGATTGGAGGACCGTGGATACGCTGATGGCCCACTGCGATCCGCTCCCCATGGTGCACTCGATCGACCCGAGCCTCCTTCGATTCCGCCAGCGCCCGCGAACGGTCTGTCCGTGCTGCCGAGCCCCACGACGACCGTAAGCCTTCTCCGGTGTGTCTCGCGCCTCGACCACATCGACCTCGATTCTATCCACCGTGCGGTGATGATTCTGTTCGTGACTGCGAAGCGGCGCGCAGGCGGCATGACGGCGTCACTTTCCTCCAGAAACTGCTTGACGGATTTCGGGCGCTCGCTCGTCGCGTCTGCGCGCGTTCCCGACGAGCAAACGTGTTTTTTCACGACCGCGTTGTCGAATGTTCGCACGCGATAGGAGGACGCGATTTCGACGACGTTTTCCTGGAGTGCGCACATCGTGCGGCTCGGAGGCGTTTCAACAGCGGGTGTAGAACGGAGCATCAACACAGAGGTGGGTGCGATGGCGGCTAACGGCACGTGTGAAGGGAATCGCTATGCGAGCTGGGCGCGCGAGGTGGGGCATTCATGGTGTCGACATGGAGAGCGCAGCGCAGGCGGACTGTCCGCGGGCGCATTGCGTGCTGCCGAGAACGCCGCGACGGCGCCGTGGCAGTTCGCGCACGAGCAGTTGCTCTCCATCGCGAAGCGCCGGGGAGCGTTGGACGCAGAGGAAGCGCGCTGGTTGCACGAAGCAGAGCGGCTGCAAGTCTGGAAGCCGTTCGCCATGGTCAACATGGTCGACTACCTCGAGCGCGTCGTGGGCTATGCGCCGCGGACCGCGCAGGAAAGGCTCCGTGTCGCGCGTGCATTGGCAAACCTACCCGAGCTGACGGACGCGTTGCGCACGGGGGAACTGCCGCACTCGGCGATCAAGGAGCTCGCGCGCGTCGCGACACCGGCCACGGAGCGCGCGTGGCGGGAAGCCGCGCGTGAGAAGAACGTGCGGCAGATCGAAGAGCTCGTCAGAGGGCATCGGCCGGGTGATCGCCCCGAAGATCCCGCGGAGGAAGACGCGCGACTCCACACGGTCGTGTTCGAAGAGGTCTCGGCGTCGGTGTACGCGATGGTTCGCCAGGCACGACTCGCCCTGCAGGAGCAGCACGGCTCGCGTATGACCGACAACGACGTGCTCGGCGCGTTCGCGTCGCTGGTCCTCGGCGCCGCCCACGTGGGCGCGGAGCCAACAACGCCGACCAGGCCCGTACAGCTCTGCTTGACCGTCTGCAGGGTGTGCGATCGCGCGTGGCAACAAGGTGCGGGCGCGCTGGTTCCGATCACCGAAGAAGCGCTCGAACAAGCGCGATGCGACGCCCAGCACATCGGGGACGTCCACGCGGATCACCCCGAACGCGCGCACACCGACATTCCTCCCGCGACGCGCCGCCTTGTAGAGGCACGCGACCAGGGGCGCTGCCAGACGCCGGGCTGCCGGTCGACGCTCGGCCTCGAGCTCCACCACATCATTCCGCGCTTCGAGGGCGGAACACACGATCCGCGGAACCTCACCACGCGCTGCTTCGCGTGCCACCAGGCGCGGCACGAAGGGCGGCTCGAGATCACGGGCACGGCACCCGACAACATCGTTACCCGGCGTGTGCTCGACGCTCGTCGGAGCACCGCGCCGAGCAAGACGCCTCTCGATACGTACGCCGCCGCCGTGCGCCGCACCGAAGCGCTCGCCGCGATGCGTGCGCTGGGATGGAATTCGGCCGAGGCACGTCGCGCGGTGGACGCTGCGATCGCCGGCCTCGATCGAGATGCTCCTCTCGAAGCGATCCTTCGCGAGGCGCTCGGTCACTGTGCGCGTTAGGCGCCCACGTGGGCGCATCGCACAGACGAGCGGACCGCGAGGCTCGTCCGACTTCACCGACGACCGTCACTCCTCGACTACCTGCCGTACGTGCAGCGGTTCATGGGTGCGATGGGCGCGCTGCCGGGCGGCTCGCAGCCCGAGGTGATCTGCCGTGCGACCTCGGCCTCGAGCACCTCGGCGAATTGATCGTGTGCGCTCGGTCCAGTCGCCGCCCAGCCACTGCGAAAAGAGCTCAACTTCGCCGCCATCGGTGAAGTCTAGCGCGCGATCGCCGTGCGAAGCGCCTCGATGTACGCGACCCCGAGGGCGCGCTGCGTGCGGCGCGTGAACGGGGACGCGATCTTGAACAGCATCGCAACGGGGCGCGAGAACGCGAGAAGCTCGAACGTGACCTCGCCGTTCGAGGCGCGCTCGATCAGGAATCGCTCTTCACCGCTCACGGGGTGATCGCGCAGCGTGCCGTAGGCAAACCCGACGCGGTCCGGTTCGCGGATGCAGTAGGCCACGCGGCAGCCGCTCGTCGTGTAGAGACCAGCCGCTCGCACGACGAGCGCAACGGTGAGATCGGGACGCGGCGGCTCGACCGGCGTCACGCGAACGCCGGCTCCGACGTGAGCCTGCCACCTATCCAGCGCGAGGCGCCCTCGCTCGAAGGCTTCATCACCGCGACCGATCACTTCCTTGCGGCGGTCGATGCGGTAGCCCGCGGGCAACTCTCCGCGCGTAGCGCCGACCTCGGGATACGAGAACGGTTCGCCTTCGTGCTCGACCAGGAACTCCGCCAGCTCGGCGTCCGAAGGCGCGCGAAGCGATATCACCCCGGAATCATACCCGCGGTCATTAAGTTGCGTTCGGTGCGCGCGTCTGCGAGCAAACAGCATGGCGAAAAAGAAGAAGGTTCCCGCCGCGAGCAAGCTCACCGTCACGAAGACGGAGGCCCCGATGCTCGTCACGCGTCCGGCGGTCGAGGCAGCGCCGATCGGTCGCGACGAGATCGCACCTCTCGCGTTCGCGAAGTTCGTGGCGCGTGGATACGTGCACGGACACGCCGTGAGCGACTGGCTGGCGGCCGAAGCCGAGCTGCGCGCCGCGAAGAGCTGATCACGGCGAAGGGCAGAGCTCGGCGTGGAGGATGGCGCGACAGTCGGCAGAAGACCGGCACCCGGTCGTGATGCGCGAGCTTCGCGGGCACCTGCCCGCGCCATCGCTCCGAGATACATCGCCGCCTAGACAGTTGGTCTAGACAGCGATCCGCTCGCTTTCCCTGGTGGGCGAGGAACGCGTTCCGTGCACGGCACGGCGAATGCTTCGCCGCGTGCCCATGTTGAAGACGAGCTCGTGGCTCTTATTGTTGTCGGTCTCCGCCTGCCTCGACGCGAGCGAACAGACGGAAAACGTCGAGCAGGCCCAGCAGGTACCGACGACGACACCGAAGCCCGGAGAATTGTGTCATGTCTCGAGTGATGGGATTGTCTTCGGCACGATGAGCCCGGACGGTTGGTGCTGCGGGTATCGGGTCTGCAATGATCCAACGATTTGCGGTGCGGACTACGGCGTTCCCGGACCGAGCTGCGGGAACTGCGCGGAGCTCAAGTGCGAGCCCAACTGGTTGAGGCCCGGGGCAGGCGCTGGCGTCGTACGACTCGTGACCGCCGAGGGAACGGAGGTCTACGTCAAGGACGATCCGGGCTACCGGATCCCGTTCACGCCGACGGTGAAGAACTAGCTCCGACCAACGCGCTAGGCGAACGGTCTAGACGATCCCGACCGGGCGACCGCTTTTTGCGCTGTTACGTGCGGCACGGACGATGCTCGGAGGGAGGCTGATGAACAGCAAGACGAGCTTGTGCCTCGCGATGACCACGATGTTTCTCACGGCGTGCCTCGACTCTCCGGAGGATCCCGACGTCGGTCATACCGAACAGGAGTCTCTCGCGGTGACGCGCGCGAATTTTGGCCAGGCCTGCCACGTCAGCCGCGCGGGCGTCTCGTTCGGCGTGGTAACCGTGGCCGGCTGGTGCTGCGGCGTATCCACTTGCACGGACAAGCAGGCGTGCGGAGTCGAGCTCGGCAAGGTTATCGAGACCTGCGCTGACTGCAGTCGCAACGGTTGCGACGCCGGCTGGATCCGGCCCGCGGATATGTCTCCCGACGTTCGGATCTCGACCGGCAGCGGAGTGAAGATCGTCAACGACGAGCAGGGCTACACGATCCCGTTCACCCCGGTGCACCAATGAGGGCGGTGACCTGGTGGTTCGCGACGGCGTCACTGCTGCTTGCCGCGTGTGTCGGAGATCCTGCAGTCGGCAGCGTCGAACAGAACACGGCGGTCGAACCGTGGGCGACGGCGGGAGGAAAGTGCCACGTCTATAGCGGACACATCATCTTTCCGATCATCTTCGGCACGATGACCGCGGGCAACGAGTGCTGCGGCTTGTCGTATTGCGATGACGAACAGGTATGCGGCGCGAACTACAACAAGTGGACCGAATGGTGTGCGTCCTGCGACTCGAACGCCTGCAACGACGGGTGGGTCAAGCCCGCCACCGGATCGGGTCTCGTACTTCTCGTTACCAGCGAAAGCTCGCAGGTGTACGTGAAGGAGGAGAAGGGCTACGAGATCCCGTTCACACCGACGGTGAAGAAGTAGCAGTTACGGCGGCGGGCGGAACTCGACGCCGATGAACGGCACGATCGGTAGGCCCTTCACGTCCTCGTCGCGCAGGTGCTCGTAGCTGAAGCTGCGGCCCTCGATGTTCTCGCGCAGCGTCGCGTTCTGGATGTCGACGTAGAGATTGATATCGGCCCAGCAGCGGCGCCAGACGCGGTCCATGCGCAGGTCGAGCGAGAAGAACGCGGGGAGCTTCGCGGCCCAGGGATCCTGAACGGCTTCGTTGCGCACGGGATCGTAGACGGTCGGGCTGTAGGGATTACCCGACGTGGCCTGGATGCGCGCGCCGAAGCGCCAGTTGCCCCAGCCGCGCGAGACGGCGACGTTGAGGTTGTGGCGCTGGTCGAGCTCGAAGGGGCGCCAGCCGGCGCCGGTGCGCGGATCGTCGACGCGCTCGGAGACGGAGAGGGTGTACGAGAGGAGCGTGAACCAATCGCCGACGTTGCGCTTGAAGAGGAATTCGGCGCCGTAGCTGCGCGCGCGGCCGATGTTGTCGCGGTAGATCGCGAACCCGAGCTGCTTCTCGAGGAGGAGCTGGAACGTGGGGCCGAGGCCACCGAGGTTCGGCTCCGGGAGGTCACCGCCCGGGCGCGGGTTGCGGATCTGCACGCCGAGGTCGGTGCCGTAGCTGTAGAAGCCGGTGACCGACGCGAAGATGTCGTGCGGCAACAGCGCGTCGATGCCGAGGGAGAGCTGGTCCATCTTCGAGCTGCCGAGGGCGGGGTTGCCGCTGCTCGGGTCGAGGTCGGCGGGCGTGGGCGGCTGGTGGAAGCGGCCCACGGCCTGACGCAGCGTGATCGAATCGGTGAGCTGCTGCGTGACGTTGATGCGCGGATCGACAACGACCTCGCCGGTGAGGCCGTACCGCTCGACGCGCATGCCGGGCTTCACGCTGAAGCGATCGCCGTCGAGCTTGATGCGGGTCTCCTCCCAGACGCCGATATCGACCCAGCGGAGGGTGGTGGAGCCGTGCGAGACCTTGGGCTCGTCGCCGCTGCCGTCGAAGTTGATCGAGGTCTGCGCGAGGTAGCCGCC
>Ga0247741_1001513_pt1 | contig 12863 bp, 6 predicted proteins | sample UWRJL213509R2_FD_180945 | JGI IMG/M metagenome (GOLD analysis project Ga0247741, IMG submission 180945) | Plant litter microbial communities from Arlington Agricultural Research Station in Wisconsin, United States - UWRJ-L213-509R-2 | ecosystem: Environmental > Terrestrial > Plant litter >... | reverse complement strand
GTATCCAGCGTCGACTGGACATGGAAGCGGGATATTTTGAGAGCCAATCCCAAGTTCCATGGTCAAGAACGATATGATTTCGCCTTGATCAAAGTCGGCACTACGACTTCAAATGATGCAATCTTCGTCCAGATTCTTCAGATATTCTCGCTGAACTTTCGCGGATCTGTAACCCCGATGGCCTTGGCTATCCCCCTTGATGTCACCCTACCTCGCATCGTCATAAATCGTCATCGGGACAAACAATTGCGGCTTACACGAGTTCGTGCTAGACCTAGGGCTTCAGCAGTGGTCATTAACACGCAGGCGATCATCCGAGGGGGTTTATTGGTAAAGGATCGCAGCTCGCCTATGGATTATCTTGTCGTTGAGTTCGTGGATGAGGATATGTGGACTCGCTTGAAGTCGACGAAGCTGGTAACGAACGCAAGAATATGATAAGTATTAGACTAGGAGAGAACCAATGTCAATCATATTGCAACGAAATTGAACACTGGATTCATGTATGAAAACTCTAAAAAAATTACTCAAATGTATTGTAAACGAGGTGGAATAGAACGGGGTAGAAATTTAAGCAGTAGTATATTATACGTACCCCATACTCGCTCCATACGCGAAGTGCCTCGACCTGGACCCAATGGAGTACGAATCCAATCGTCTTAAAATTTGCCAACCATTCGTCCACCCAATGCTAACTGAACATGCTTGCTTTTATTCCGTACCAGAATAGTGCGCTAGCTGTAATAGACTAAATTTGGGAAATAGAGAAACTGTTTAATAAGGTAGTAACTGAGGTGTGGCGTGCCGCCATCATCTCATCAATTTCCAAATGAAGAAATTAAACGACCGTGCATCGCTCGCTATTCATTCCCTGCTTGCTGACCCTCTGAAACAATTAAGTCTCCCGTTAAATAAACAAGAAAGCGGCGTCAAAGTGTAATAAGGTAAGTTCATCGTGCTTATCACGTTGCAGAGCTCTATCCGGGACGGTCTGATATATCTATCAACAGAACGTATAAATACTACGGCCGTTGGTGCTAACTCGCCAGTCTCGATTATTAGCATAGTGCCTCTCTTGGATCGCTATCATCTCCGTATATTTCGCCCCCAGTCATGTCTCACCGAATGCCTGCTAGCTCACGCTCGACGGCGAGCACCATCTCCGGCGTCGAATCTCATGGACCAGACGTCAACGGCAACGCGTCGGCCGCAGCCTCTGCGCTCTCCAGTGCCTCTGCATCTAGGAGTTCAGCTCCCTTAGCTGTTTCCCCAGCGTTTGTGGACAAGGACGAATTGTACCAGGTTCAGTTTCACTGTTATATTCTATGCTACTAATCTATTGTACTAATCCTTTCTTGTTTCCGTTCTCTTTGATAGGCTTATACTGATCAAGGTCTAAAGTACGTCCAGGTCGACGAAGAAAACAAGATTTTGAAGGCCACGATTGCTGAGATCAGTCTGAAGAAACGTCGCGTGAATGTGGGACAGGGATCGGCACCAGAACTCGAGGGGGCGGCCTCAGCATTGAGCACCGGACTCGACATCGCATCTCAGGAGCTTTCTGCGGACGTCAAAAAGTGGGCCAGCTACTTTGGACTCTTTCACGGCCTATTTGTGAGCCCCGAGGACTTCAAGGCCGATTCACGGCCGTCATTTTGCTCTGACGACCTTATTCGATGGTCCTCCCCCGAGAACCAAGCACGCGGTATCACAGCAGAGCTATACGAGGTCCTTCCAAAAAAGTATCACGACCTTATGGCGCTCTCAGGCTCGCAGACAAAGCAGAAGGGGTTTGTATCGGATGTGAGTCCTCAAATACTTGTCCCATTTCTATTAACGCAAACAAATTCTATTTAATAGTTTCGCACTGCTCTGAGCAGCTCTCGCTCGTCAACTTTACAAACCCTCCGCAGGGTCATTGCGTCGGAGGCTTTAGATCTCCCCAGCAAGTACTTTCAGGCGGGGTTCACCCAGAGAGACGAAATTCCAGAAATTCGGGACCTCCTTGGCATGAAGATCCATCCCATTACCCATGCTATCACCTACGATCTCATCCCGCCGATTCTCTGCCTGAACGGCGACAACTCGAGCTCTAAAAACTACTTTCAAAATACCTGCCTTTTTGTGGTAAGATTTTTGATCGTGATCACAACGCCTCCGTATTAATTTGTTCTATTATTATTAGTATGCTCGGGCGACTGCTTTTGGTGCAACGGCAGCAAATGACCCAACAAAGGCGACGAGGCGATCCAGCTCGATGTATCTGCATGTCGACGCCGCTCCCCACTGGACGACGATCGGCTTTATTGCCTATCAATCGACTATGGTATGTCACACTCATTATTTGAGTACCTTGGTCGTGATCGATATTTAGTCGTGTTAACCAAATTTTCCCTCTATTTCAGGCCGTCCATTCTGTTTCGAAGGACACCTCGTTTGATAACTCGGGGATCGGCAAGTTCAGCCGGATCAATTATCGTGAGCTCTACGATTACATCAAGCGCTTCCTAACGGAGGCAAGGGACGCATATCCTCGTTGGTACGATAAACTCATGAAGAAATGGAATCAGGAAGTATTCGCCTTTCACAATCAGACGGGCAGCAACATCCCAATTGGCGGCGCTAATACTGTTCTTACTGCCGACGAACAGATTGAGATTGAGATCCAACGTGCCATGGCAGGTTTGACATCCATGGACTCGGACACAGACGATGAAGCTCAGGGTCCCCTTTCTGAATCCTCCGCGGCCACCATCCCCCCGAATTCCAGTACACCTCCTGGTCCCCCCGCTTCCAATGCGCCTTCTGATGAGGACTCCGATATCTATGTCAGTGATTCCGTCCCTGCCCCTGCCACCATTGGCGTTGCATTATTGGCTCCCATTTTGGTACGTGACATCTATCAATCACATCTTATCTCCACTTTCTGATATATTCTATTTACACCACAGACTGTCGACACCGAACCCACAGTATTACCCACGCTGAGTCTGGTACAGATAGTTGCCGTCGTATTACCTGTTGAAGCCGTATCAAACGACATACAAGCAGCCAAGGCATCTGCCAAACCGTCGAAGGCTCGTAAGCCGGCGCAGAAACTCAGTAAGGGCAGGGCACCAAAAGCCTCGGCGGCTTCCCAACCAGTCCAGGCCAACACACAGGATCCCAAACCTGTTGCAGGGCCTGCGACGAGGCGGAGCGCGAGGAATTTGGGTTGATCTATTATAGTCAGTTCGTTAATACAGCCTCGAGTTCCATTGGTCGGCGCTGTACTTGCTATAATAATGTCTATTGTCGCTATTTACGTGATGACTACACAACGTTCCTATGTCTTGTGAGTGACGCTATTGACCTGGCTCTATCATAAGAGGCGCGCAAGAGGCGCGCGCCATTGGTACTTACGACTATTGTGAGCATATAGTAACTTAAAAACGCCTACTAAGAAAAGAACTTTGGTATAGAGGTAAGTATCGTAATAATTAGTATCAGATTATATAAGCATAGTAAGTAAAAGTAAATAGTTCGAATCCTAGTAATGTTGACAATTAAAATATAATCATTCAGCGAATAACATGATCTAAGTTAATGGCGAGTTAATCAGGTACGTTGATCATGATGTCCACAAAATAGATAAGATTTTACCGTCGTTACAAATTATATTGACTCATCCTAATTAGCCTGGCGTTGTATCTAATCAGGCTGGCAGGGTTATCTGATCAGGCTAACTACCGGTCTGTTCAGGCCTGATCAGGTCGGCACGTCAAGAACGCCCTGATCGGCCTAATTAGGCACTTTTGAAGTTTCCGACAACGTTCACGCGTTCTGGGCTGCTTAGTTGAGCCTACGAGTATGGTGACACCAAGATGAATTTGCATTGCGTCAACTTCAATCCTGCATGTTTCCGCGACTCTGGTTGTGGACACACTCAGCTGCTTTAACTGAACACCGGACCCGGGGGATAAAGTGCGTTGGAAGTGTGGTACGTGTGGAGGTAGGTATAGTGGTGATATGTTTTCATTCGAGATCATTGGTCGCTGACTATTTTTGTTGAAGATATAAGCGGCAGTATCAAGAGCGCATGGATTTATCCACGTCTTACTCGCCGGATCCAAGTCTGTCCATAGAGCCCACCACCACCGCCACGCATCGCGACATCAAGTAGACCCGATCTCAGACGATGACACCAAGGTTCATTGAAAGGTCTTCTATGTGCTCATGGGGGAGTTTGATTGGGTTGGTTGGATGTGGTTGAGGATTTCTCAATAACCTTCATTGCGGCTGATATCAAAAGGTATATTCCACATGCCATACAAGTTTCTCATCACACTCTGAAAGCCGGTTTCTTTGTAAGACCTCCTGTACACCGCATGGCCGGACATATTCAACTTAACACCCTCTGGCGCTTCAACAACGAATAGAGGAGATTGAAACCTGCTTAAAGAACTGCGGGTGAAGCTTTGATGTCGTTCATCTGATTAAGGAGTGCCTTTGAGGGGGCTGGAGCCTGCTTCTTGAGGATGGTGTGTGATATTCCCTCGGTATCCATCGGGTCTTCATTATTGCGCTTCCTCTTTCCGCAAGGTGAAGACGCGTCCTTGCATTCGGGAAGGCGGCCATAGAGACTGGACGGTTTCTTCACGGTCGCCGAAGCGTGAGATGAGGACGGATGAAACATCTTTGTAAATACGCGTCAGACGATCTGGACGGGTACCAATCACGGCGGCGAGTAGCTTAGTCGCTGAACGACGACAAATCTTGTATGGGGTGTCCTCGTCACATCATCAGAGTATCTGATAGAAAATGTGAGCATATGAGAGATATGCAATGGCAATGCTCACTCGTTAGATTCCTCGTCACCCCCATCCTCTTCATTGTCAGGATCGGCCATGTTTTCAATTTATCTGACACTCATTTTGTTCGACCTTGAAAGGCAGCGGCGAGCCTGTCATCGGAACGAACTCACCAACTCAGAGGACCCTGCTAGTCCTAGAGACGAGGATTGTGAATTTGACCATCGACATCGACAATCTCTTCTCGAGCTATTCGTTGAACATTTGACGTCTTTTGCAAGCCAGTGCCATGACGGTCAAAGTGAAAGGCAGTTGAATCAAATTCCTTTCTTGGGGGAAAACTTCGGGCGCTCAGGGACAGGATGTTCTTTCGAGCTTTGAGCGTTTCGTCAACGTTCTCCTAGGCCAGCTCGCTAGAATTCCCCTCTGACCCGATCTTGATCGAGCTTGGTCTCTTTGAAATTGCCTGTGATTGCCATCTCGTTTCGACTCGAGCCAACTGTGAACGAACGAACGCCAATCGTTTTTGCTGCTTACATTGTCGCCCGCTACCAGCCCTGCCCATCTCGGCGTCCGTATCTCTTTCAGGCCATGTCCAACGTTCTTCCTACCCGAGCTTCCAGGCTCTTTTACTTCAGTTTCGCCTTTAGGCGTCACTGTGCAGGCCGGGTCCTCTAGACGCCAATTCACTCCCGCATTCACCATCCGTCATCTCGGACTATCCTCAAGCACGATATTCTTCTGCACGTTGAACTTGAAATCCAGCTCCTCGAGAATCTTTGAGATAGCAAGCCACCGTATCTCAAAGGTATGTTCCACGTGCCATACTTGTTTACTCTTCGCACTCTAAAAGGCAGCCTCTTTGTTAGACCTCCTGTACACCGCATCGCCAGACATGCCTCAAGTTAACACCCTCTGGCTCGTCCACCTTTCTTTGCTCGCCTCAGCCTTTTTTAAATGGTGGCTATGACATACTGGACATTTGTGCGTCGCTAATCTCTCGGTCCTTGTGTGTCACCAATAAGTCCTTGAAGCGACGCTCACCCACACCCAGAGGACATTTGGTCTCGCGAGCCCATTTCCCGAGAATATACACACTGCTGTTCTGGCAGGTATCATGGATTGACTGTGTCTCCTGGCTTGATCTTATGCAGTCAGATACATCAGTCCGAGTCGTTGGAGAGGTGGGCAACAATGATAATTCTTGACTTGCTATTTCGTATTCTTACCCATCTACGGCTAGGTATATACTTATCCCGACTCAGTATCCAGGTCACCTCCTACTTCGACCCAATCTCGATATCTGGAGAGCCATCGTATAAGCGTGATGGGCTAGCTTAATAGTGAATACCCACAACATTAGCTTCACCCCTCAAACTGATGAGCTCGATTTGGTCGTTCGGTCAGAATCTCGCCTATCGACTTGGAGCGAAGGAGATGACGGAAGCGGTGTTGATGCATGCGAGACTCTTTAGCTCTCTCTTCATACGGAATGTTCAGACACTCCTACGTTGATCGGGGTTACAAGAGGTCGAGGTGAATATGTCCACTGTTTTGTAACATCTGGGCGGTCGTTAACAATATGTCGCTGGTAAGCCTGGACATCTGTCTTTGGTAGACTCGTGACCAGTCGGGAGAACGTCAGCTTGCAGCTTCAAAGCAAGGGAAACCCTACGAGGGGTCTTCAACCATCAACCTCTAGAGGGACGGTTACCGGTCCAGTATTTGGTTACACATGTTGGCACTTGTTCCCTAATTTGTGATACTGAAGGGCTCACGGAATTGAAGAACTTGGTAATTCATGATTAGCACCTACAGTATTCCGGTACTTGGCCATTCTCATCGACGAGATTAGCAAGATCAGCCCTCTGGTCAAGACAGTCGAACGATGCAATCATAGCAACTTCGATTGGTTCGATTCACAGCATACAATTGGCTATTTCTTTACTACTACAGAGTACATGAGCACGTCTCGATTTGAATACATGGATACAAACTCGCTGAATAAATGAAATTTACAGTAGAATCACTGGGTCTTACAAACCGAAATGCACGTATGGAACCCAAGTCAAGAGAGCGATTTCCTCATCACCGATCTTCTGTCGAAGGCACTGTATGGCATGATGAAGTGCATATGCTGCTTCGGCGCTCTCAAGGCGCCGACTTCCTGTGTCCTTCCCCTTCTCTACAAGATGTTCATAGAACGATCCAGCGACGTCGGGCGCATGCTGATCCTTGATCGACCACATTGTCGCTACGACACCTTGATACCCAGCCGCCAGCATCCCCGCTGCCAGGTGGACTGCTTCGTCAGATAGCTCCTCATTGCCAGTGCTCGTCTGACATGCCGATAGGAAAGCTAATTCGCACCAGGGAATGTTCTGCTTCATGATCTCCGAGAGTTCGAGTGGTCCATCCTCGAGAAAGAACCCACTCCTTAGAGGCGCATGGGTGTTTTGAATGGCATGGCAAGCGAAGTGTACCCAGCTGCATGTATTCATTTCATGCTTCACGCGGCCGACTGTTGCCTCAGCTCCGTCCAGGCGTAAGAAATCACTGCTGCTTGTGCCAATTTTCTCACACACAGCATCGATTTCTCGCGTGGTGCCGGGGATCGGACGTTCAAGGCCTGGTGTATCTGGCTGGCTCACCAGGAGGGTTTTTGAAGACGGTGGTGTCCCAATTGCGGAGGCCTTGACCTTCTCGAGAAGTGCGCCGACAGTGGGAGTGTACGACGAGACCACATAGTCGAAAATGCAGGATCCAGGTGGCGCATCGTGTAAGTAGATACCAGCTGCGTGGATCGGAAGGAATGCGAGGGGACCGGTGGGGCACCACCAGATTCGGGTTGGATTCGATGAATGCGACTATAATTTTGCAAATGAATGAATGAGAGTGTATATTACGAGTCAAGATGGGACGTACGGAATAAGAAAGAGCATCCAAGATTGGCTTCACGACACGCAGCCAAAGCTCTTGGAGGATCTGATGGAGGTCGCCCTTTTCATTGGGCTCACGACACTTGCGGGGACCCCGATCAGCGTTCCGCATAATATATTTGCGTAGGCGATCCTTCAGATTGGAGGCATCTTTATAAGTGAGGTGCTCAAAGGGGATATGCAGTGGTTGGTCGCAACCCTTTATGAGAGCTAGAGCATCACAGCGGTCTTCATGGATATTAAAAAGTACCGTTGGACCATCTCGTGGGAGGTCCTTCATGATACTTGAAGCGCGACGAGGTCGCAAGAAATTGGAAAATCGAGGAATATTGCGAATTTCCTTCAGTAGTTGGTCCCAATCCTGGGCAAGCAAGATGTGGGTGCGTGCTTCGTCTTCCAAGGTAATCTTCTGCGATATGGTGCCGTCAATGGTGAGAGGAGTAAATGCCTGACAAGAACCAGATGATTCCAGTGCTTGTGAAATATGCAAGAACCGATCCGCCAGGAGGTGGTTATGTGTCCTCAGATCGTCTACTGGAGTGCGAAGCTGGTTGAGTTGGCTCCAAACAAGGCAGCGACCCTGTTCAAGCCATTCAAGAGCTTTTCCTACCTCTTCTTGAGCGAATGCAGCAGAAGCAGCAGTTGCAGTTAACTTTGAAATGTCAACAAGGCTTGAATGTCGTTGTTGAATGGTTCTATCCATGCCCGCAATCTGAGAGAGAAGATTGACCACCGTATCATAGGCTTCCAAAGAATCGGATGGATTGTGTGATGCAGAGAGGTGGGCCCAGCGCTGGGCAGCAGTCAAACGTAACGATGGAGACCCGGACATGTGCGTGGCAGATTGTCGATAATTGGATGTTGCCGCAATAGTGTCAGAGAAATCACCTGTGTGTTTAAAGCAAACCAAAAGGGAATTTCCGAGGTTGTTCAACCGACTCGGCATGTCAGCATGGCCATCGGGAGTCAGCTGGACTGCCCTTTGGAGGGCTGAAATGACATTGGCAATGTTGGCGAGATCATCTGTGCGTCCGAAGCAACCCAAAAGAGAACCTCCAAGGTTGCTCAACAAACTCGGCATGTCAGCATGGCCATCGGGAGTGAGCTGGACTGCCCTTTGGAGGGCTGAAATGGCATTGGCAACGTCAGCAAGATCACCTGTGCGTTCGAAGCGACGCGAAAGGGAAATTCCAATGTTGCTCAAACAACTCGGCATGTCAGCATGGCCATCGGGAGTCAGCTGGACTGCCCTTTGGAGGGCTGAAATGGCATTGGAAACGTCGGCGAGATCACCTGTGCATTCGAAGCAACGCAAAAGGGAACCTCCAAGGTTGCTCAACCGACTCGGCATGTCAGCATGGCCATCGGGAGTGAGCTGGACTGCCCTTTGGTGGGCTGAAATGGCATCGGTAATGTCGGCGAGATCACCTGTGCGTTCAAAGCGACCCAAAAGGGAACCTCCAAGGTTGCTCAACCAACTCGGCATGTCAGCATGGCCATCGGGAGTGAGCTGGACTGCCCTTTGGTGGGCTGAAATGGCATTGGAAACGTCGGCAAGATCACCTGTGCGTTCGAAGCGACACAAAAGGGAACCCCCAAGGCTGCTCAACCGACTCGGCATGTCAGCATGGCCATTGGGAGTCAGCTGGACTGCCCTTTGGTGGGCTGAAATGGCATCGGTAATGTCGGCGAGATCACCTGTGCGTTCAAAGCGACCCAAAAGGGAACCTCCAAGGTTGTTCAACCGACTTGGCATGTCAGCATGGCCATTGGGAGTGAGCTGGACTGCCCTTTGGTGGGCTGAAATGGCATTGACAACGTCGGTGAGATCACCTGTGCATTTGAAGCGACCCAAAAGTGAACCACCAAGGTTGCTCAAACAACTCAGCATGTCTGCATGGCCATCAGGAGTGAGCTGGACTGCCCTTTGGAGGGCTGAAATGGCATTGGCAACGTCAGCAAGATCACCTGTGCGTTTGAAGCGACGCAAAAGGGAAATTCCAAGGTTGCTCAACAAACTCGGCATGTTAGCATGGCCATCGGGAGTGAGTTGGACTGCCCTCTGGTGGGCTGAAATGGCGTTGGCAACGTCGGCGAGATCACCTGTGCATTCGAAGCGACCCAAAAGAGAACCTCCAAGGTTGCTCAACCGACTCGGCATGTCAGCATGGCCATTGGGAGTGAGCTGGACTGCCCTTTGGCAGGTTGAAATGGCATTGGCAACGTCGGCGAGATCACCTGTGCGTTCGAAGCGACACAAAAGGGAACCCCCAAGGTTGCTCAACAAACTCGGCATGTTAGCATGGCCATCGGGAGTGAGCTGGACTGCCCTTTGGTGGGCTGAAATGGCATTGGCAATGTCAGCAAGATCACCTGTGCGTTTGAAGCGACGCAAACGGGAACCTCCAAGGTTGCTCAACCGACTTGGCATGTCAGCATGGCCATTGGGAGTCAGCTGGACTGCCCTTTGGAGGGCTGAAATGGCATCGGTAACATCGGCGAGATCACCTGTGTGTTTGAAGCGACCCAAAAGGGAACCTCCAAGGTTGCTCAAACAACTCGGCATGTCTGCATGGCCATTGGGAGTGAGCTGGACTGCCCTTTGGAGGGCTGAAATGGCATTGGAAACGTCGGCGAGATCACCTGTGCATTCGAAGCAACGCAAAAGGGAACCTCCAAGGTTGCTCAACCGACTCGGCATGTCTGCATGGCCGTTGGGAGTGAGCTGGACTGCCCTTTGGAGGGCTGAAATGGCATAGGCAACGTCAGCGAGATCACCTGTGCGTTCGAAGCGACCCAAAAGGGAACCTCCAAGGTTGTTCAACCGACTCGGCATGTCAACATGGCCATCAGGGGTGAGCTGTACCCCCCTCTGATGGGCTGAGATGGCGTTGGAAATTTCATCAATGGCACCAGTCTGTTTAAATCGTTCTTGCAAAATTATTCCACAGACATCCACCATACCGGCTTGATTCCAAAGGTCGGAATGCCTCGTTCTCATATAGAGGTCAGGAGGTGAGATATGGACGAATCTATTGAGAAGGGATTCGCAAGACGCGTCTGAAATTCGAAATTCATGTTCTTCTTCGACTTGCAATGAAATATAAGAACTTACATTTTTCCGAATGGTCATGACCGCTAACTTTGTCCAGAGGAATGTGAGTGATTTGAAACGACACCTTCAGGAATGGCGCTCCCTCCTGAGATATCATGACCATTGTAATTCCTGCTTTCTATATCAAAATCAGGTATCAAGTCTTTAATTGAGATACTGACGATTATGGGCGCGTGTTTCCAAGACTACTTGCTCTTTAGCGAAAGATGCGTATGCAAAGTCGGTGAATCTTTTCGATGTAGCTATAATAACAAGCTCATTGAGATCCTTGGGTCTTATGAAACGTAACTTGCTTAAGAATTGGTATAAATTGAGTTTGTAGCAAACTCACAATTTCAGAACACTATTTTGCTTCCATATGTTGGGAGGCTGCCTTGACAAAGCCAATACTTTTCTGTCCTCGTCTCCTAGTCCAAAAGCGATGAGCTCGAAGGTAGCGAACACTCGGTGGATGACGTCGGTCGCCGCACATTCGATCACAAGCTCTAACTTAGGTCAGAAAAGCTCGTATATAGGTGCCATAAGAGAAGTCTTCTCCTCACCTGTTATGTAGTGCTCAACGTTCTCAGTTGCGTCGAGATTCTGAACATCCATCTCAGCCGCTACAGGTACTGGTCTTTCGGAACCCTCATATGGTGTTACATCAAGCGCTGGGACATTGGCATTATCTAATAACATAATATTGGTTGAGGAACGATTTCAATTCTCTCATGCTTACCAGTTGTCAAACTCAGGTTCTCCATATCCTCGGTAGTAGAGTGTATCGTATCATCTTGAGTACCGAACGGCAGACATATCTTGGAATTGTCTATGAGAGGTTCGTCTCGACTAGTCGCACTTGGTCGCGGTGTAAGTTGGTGATCCTGTCCCGCTGTGAATCCAGTAGTATTAGCTGCTTGATTATCAGGTTGAATACGGTGTCATTTGGACAAGTTGACGCACCCAATCCTGCTGGGTCAGCTCCGAAGGTATCTGCGACAACATGCGTCTCCATGGTCGATGGAGTGGATGATGGTTAGTTTGAGGAACTCTTTCTGCGGATGTGGATGGCCTGGTCGAACTCAAGTTATATATACGCCTGGAGAGACGATATGCTGTGTTGTTTGTTCTTGGGCATGGTGTCCTATACATATCGTATTTCATTGCGGAGACACAGGGCATGTACAGTGTACAGCATTGAATAGCAGAGCGATGCGGATAAGAGGGTAAATGTATCCTCATGCGTTCTTTCATTTAATGCTTTGGAATGAGTACTATCTGGACGCTCGTCAACTCATTCTTTGCGCCACCAAATGAGTACTCACCAAGGCCGAAATTACTTTCATGAACCCTTTGCCCATGGCCATCTGTATACCTGTGTCAACGCCGTACAGCAGAAAGGAGACAATGAAGAACCTGAAAGCACTGAATAGTGTACGGCGAAATGAAGTCCCAACTGACGCAAGTACTAGTCAAGTCGAGCACCTACGAGACTAGGGAGTTGGATGTGTGTTCCGTGACCGCGTGACCTCGCAGATGCAGTGACAGCAAGACAATGAGCGCTGATCGGACGGTGCCCCGTTATTTCACCTACTTAAGTGTTCATGCACGGAGAAGCTTGGCGGATATTGAGGAGAGTGTGATATCGGGTAAAAGACGAAGCCTGAGGAGAGTCCATGGCTACATAGTACAGGGAGCGGAACAGGCAGGCAGCCTTCTCTTTGTCTCGGGACATGCAATCGTCATCCTTTCGAGCCAACACAAACGTACGAACACTGATCATTTGTATTGCGCACACTGCCTGGGTCTGTGCCCTACGCGTATCCCGTTGTGATCTCACCTTGGTCCTCCATGCGCTTTCAAATTTCAAATTTCAAGCTTCAATCAGTTCTCGCGTTCAGACACTGCTGTCAATTTCCAGACGTCCAATCTCTCCCTGCTCTGGCTCTATCTGCCGCGTTCAAATTGCTGCTAGCAGATGCACTGCTTTTTAACCTTCCCTCTCAGTCGCTCTGAACCAGACCCGCCCATACTCCATGC
>Ga0247741_1001511_pt1 | contig 12883 bp, 17 predicted proteins | sample UWRJL213509R2_FD_180945 | JGI IMG/M metagenome (GOLD analysis project Ga0247741, IMG submission 180945) | Plant litter microbial communities from Arlington Agricultural Research Station in Wisconsin, United States - UWRJ-L213-509R-2 | ecosystem: Environmental > Terrestrial > Plant litter >... | reverse complement strand
GGGGCGGAATAGGCGGAAAATGTGTGCTTATGTAATCTTAAAAAAAACATGAAAAAAAGCCATTAAATCCGATAAATCGAGAAAATATTCGCTGCTCTTTTAGATTTTTGATAGCATAAAAAATGACGCGCCTACGGGTATTTTTTCGTGAGTGCAGCAGGTGGTGGTGCTATTTTTAGAGCACCAAATGAGCGCCCGGAAAGCACCGGGCAGTTTTCAGGCACCATTGCTTGGGCGCTTTCGGGTACTCGGGTGCTTCGTGAGATTAGATGACACTGGCATCTAATCTTCTGTTCGCTTGGGTGCTTCGGGCGATTAGATGACACTGGCATCTAATCTTGCGCCTTGGGGATGCGCTTGGGCGCTTTCGGGTACTCGGGGGTTTTCGGGTGCTTGCCCATCATCGAATCTTTTCCAAATCTTGGGCGCCTCTTGGGCGCTTTCGAGTACTCGGGGTTTTTGGGTGCTTGCCCGGGTAGTAGATTGCGTTTCTTGCTCTCAAAACTGCTTAAATTCATAATATAATCGCTACAGCTTATAAGCTTAGTGCTTGGTCCTTTGCAACAGCTATCTACAATCCTGTGGCTGTGCTCGACACATGAATTGACAGAACCTCCCCTTGTTCATGGGATGAAGAACGTCAACGGATGGAGCAGTTGGTGCTGGTGGGGTTACGGGGTGTCATCACACTTGCTGAATGTTTTGCGGTTGCTGGGTCTCCGGTCAGCGTTGAGCTAATGGCAGGAGTCGGCAGCTGGGATGGGGTAGAGAGTAGCGAGCGAGATGGTGCTCACTGTGAGTTGGCGTTGGAGTTGTCATTGACGTTGACTACTGCTTCGCGGCGACTGCTGTGGGCCTGCATCGCGGTAGCTGTGTTCTGTCATGCTTGCTGAATGCCTTGCGTAGGCGGGGCATTGTCTCCTGGTTAGCGTCGGGCTAATAGTAGTGGTGGATGTGGTAGAAAATAGCAAGCAATGCTCACTCGCGGATTGGTGTCCAGTTGCTGGTGCTCATGTTGGCGGCGTCACTCAGTAATGAGCATTTGTCTTTGTACTTGCGGTGTCAGCTGAGGGGCGTAGGTGGTGACTTCTCGGCCACGTTCTGTGAGTCCACTTTTGCATGTGCTTCGCCTTCTGTTATGTTGTTTGGGTGGTACGTGTTGGTGGGGTTGACAAGTCTTGCGGGAAAGTGGTTTGTAGCGCCCTATGTCGGTCCGAGTGCGAGTGAGAGCCCCACATTGTACTACAGCAGTGAGGGAAGATTAGGGTTATGGTGGTAGTTGAAGTTGGAAGCATTGGGAGGCGTTCGACAGGCCGCGTTGTCACTCGATTTGTGTTGACATTCTAAATGGGGTAACGTGGACTTACCAGAAAGATGTTCCGTATTCTACACATAATGAGTGGCTACGAGCTACAGGAAAAGTGCTAAGTAGAATGGCAGATAAATACAAAATAATGATACGAGATGGACTGGCAATGTGTACGACAAGAGAGTATACCCTCACATTTCGAGCGAATATTACTCTTCCTCACCAAAGCCATCCTCGCCTTCTTCACCAATGTCGTCTTCATCTTCGTCTTCATCGTCCTCTTCAATCCTGTCTTGTCCTAGATCACCAGTGGTAGGCCCAGAAGCTACGGTTTCGGCCAATGGTGCCTCCCATATCGAACGAAAATGTGTCTCCATACTTGTCCGTATATCAGCCTGGTCCAGGGCATATGCCCGAAGACCTTCCTGGAGCACAGGATCAAACCCCGCGTCGTCCTTAGCATGCCATTCGGATCTTCTGTTCCACTCTTTCGCCTCCCATCCCAAAGACTCAAGGGTCCGCCTCATCTCCTCCTTGATCATCATCACGTCCTCTGTCGCACGCATCGCCCGAGCCCGACTTTTCGCCCATTCAGCCCTCAGAACGTCGTCATTGGCATTTTCACCGAGAGTGTGATTGAGCCATATCCACGAGACTGTTCTGCGTGTTTCTCCAGTTCCGTCCTGTCAGGTCCTTGTGTCGTCAAAAAGTGAGAAGTCGGCTTGTATGTGAGTGTCGCTGGATTCATCAGTGGGAGCCCTGCTGATTTGGGAGCTCGCAATCTGGTCGTCGTCGTAGATTCCTCGTCGAGCTTGGCGAGGTTTCAGACGGTTAGGATCTTGGAAGGAACAAACATCTTCATCCTTGAGTGGAAGAAGGGTATTCTCCCACTCTCCTGGCCCCGAGAGAGCTATCTTGGCTGTTCGTGCGAGTTGGTACTTATCTGCTGCTACACGAGCTCGTTCGTGAACTCTATCAATGACTGCTCGCGAGCAGGTTCCTGCTCGCTGGCCACAGAGATTCTTGTTCTTGAACTGGATCATTCGAGTCTTGATGGTAAGTACATGGCGGAGGGAATCGAGGGCGTCATGGCACTGTGCAGTCCGAAGTTTCTCCTCATAGGCTACAAGGCCTGCAACACAGATACGTTCGCGATCCGTTGAAGGGAGGCGAGAGGGCAGCCATAATTCCATGTCTTCTGGGTTGTTGGATGAGGCTGAAGAGGTCTGGTTAACATTGTGGCGATGCTGGAGCAAACCGGGCATGTATATCGCTTGCAGCAGCTCCCACGCACGAATTCGTGTACGAAGCAAATTTCTTTGCTCTGTGAGATTGGCTTCAACACGATCTGTCCCTCCGTTAGAATCAGTCGCAAGGCGACGAATTCTTCGCCTGTAGGGAAGGGATAAGTAATGTACAACATGGAGTGGGTATGATAACTTACTGAGTATCCTCTAGTTCTAAACCGGAGACAAGGAACGCAGATGGTGCCGTGTTGTTCAGTGCGACACCACCATCACGTAGTCGACGCTCTTCTTGTGCCGCCAGCTCCTTTCTGACTTGCGCCTCCGTTGTCGCTAAGAATCGAATGGTCAATATGACGTCAATGACACACAGTGAGATACTTACATGATCCTTCAACATGGTACGGGTTGGGCTTCGTCTTCGGAATCTCATCGCGTTCCCACTCAATACACATAGCCTCCCACTTCGCTACATTTACTTCTTCTAGTGAAGCCGTAAAGCCTCTGTGACCTTCCGTCTGGATATTTCTTTCGGCTACAGCCGCCTTGTACTTGCGAGCTGAGGTTTTTCCCAAACCAACATACTTCTGCCAGTTCCAGAAACTGAAGTGGTCATCGAGAACATCTTGACGCGAGCCCGGGCCTTGAGTTTTTGTCGAGTTTCCGAGCACATTATGAGGACCCCAAACCCTCTCAGGGCATTCACAGTCAGACAGACCAACACTGGGGATATAATTCAGGGAGTATACTTGGTGATTTTCGGCTTCGTGCATAGGTTCATGCAGCTTAGGTATTGCCGGGATTACCTTCGTCGTTGAGGGTATTTTGATATGCTCAGGCCAATGCTCGTCCATTCTCTTGAAGAGGTTAGTAAACCACTGGCACGCGATGTCGTAGCTGATGAGGAGAAGTGGGACGAGAGGCGACGGTGCCAGAGCGGCTTTAACAGAGGCAGCGAAGATGTAATCCATGTTGGCATAGCTTATGTAAGATTGAGTTGACATAGTCAGGCATAGAGCACTCAAGTACGTACCGTTCGCCTTTCTGCAAGTTCCCAACGCCCGACGGTAAGATCATCTCTGTCCTTCCACATACGGTGAGATTGATGCCCGTCGTTCTCATACCAGCCGTAAATTGGTCCGCTTTCAGAAGGGCCTGGAAGCCCACACAGGTGCTAATCTACTGAAGGTGGTTAGTGTGAATACATGATGATTGTGAGCAAAACTTACATCTATGTCGTTAGCACGACTTAGAACATACATCTCGTATGGTAGTCGGGGCACCATGTATGCCCATCCTATGCCCAGACCTGGATCTTGAGAATAGTTTGAAACGATTTGGTTCTTCAACCGGAAGTTGGCGTCCATGCAAATGATCATCATATACAAAAATCTAAGTAGGCCATCAGTAACATTAATAAACGATGTAAACATATTCGAAACTCACTGAAGTTCGGGAGGAGCGCTCTCCCAACCCACTGGAAGGTTCCTGTCTGGATGGGGGCAGGACGGGCATTGGATTGCCAGCTCTCCATCCTTCGTAGCTTCGACGCCTGCCGGATCGTGTGCTCGTCCTCCTCGCTTCAAAAGTTTCAAGTGTCGCCATTGGAGCACCATACGCATCAGCGCTCGTAATCGGAATTTCGGTGGTTTGATCCCGGTGTTGGTGGTTAAACGTTCAAGGGCGCGATAAAAGTCATACGTGGAAGCCTTGGTTGTCAAGGCGAACATGTGGAGTTGCTTCAGTAGTTCGAATGTGGCGCAGGTCCTGACGGCGAGCTGAGATGCTGGGTACATGCCGCGACGAAGAAGTTGAATATGGGGAGGAATTGCACGATGGCAGCCACAAAACTCGATGGCGACCTCGTGTATGCCGTTAGTGTGGAGAACAAGTAATTGAGAGTGGCAAGGGACAGGACGACTGCAGAACATGCTGGAATGGTTGAGTTGAAACTTAAGTCCAAGCTGCTTCAGGGAGACGCGATCGAATTTTACGCCTGTCCAGCGCTACAAATGGTTGTCGAGTCTGATTAGGTTGCTCGACATCAATGGTAAGAGTACCTACCCAAATCCAGTGTAGCGGGTGCATTCTATGACGCCTGACGCAGCAGGAAGCGCAGACTAAGTCCGGATGAAAGCATTCGAGGCACCTGAACTCTGGACTGCCTGGTGCCCCAACCTGGCGAGCGACGCAGTCAGGACAAGTCGCCGAGTGGACGAAGTCCCCTCTTCCTTCCCATCGTAGCATTTCGTCCAGATATGTTGAGCGATGCAACTCTTTCCATACAACATGAGGTCGTTTCTATGAATAATGAGATGGGAATTGAGGAGAAAATGATTGTGTAGAGGAACTCACAGAAACCCGGCTTTTTGTGTATTTCTTCGGTATAACTGGCTCCTCCATCACATCGGCCTCCACCGCATTCTCGTATCCCAGACCGTCCGTTTCCAGTGCGTAGTTGAGATCGTCAGGGGGTGCCCACGAGGCCATTGAAGTCCAGCGATGGTCTGTTGACTGTACTAGGTCGCGACTGGTGGTAGCTGTGACAACATCGTTCCCGACTCTTCGCAAACGGCCCTCCCTATGAAATACTTGACGATAGACATCGTCCTCGTCGATGGGTATAGGGTCGTGGTGGGCTGTTGAGTGTGAAGTTTGTTGACGCTTGCTTGCCCTTTGCGTGTTGGTATCAGCCATGAATCGTGGGAAATCGATCTCGGTTGATTGTTGTACTGCGCGGCGCTGTCGGCATTGGAAACATCTGGAACATCTGCACTCAAGCGCCGATATCCACATCTACCATATTATAATATTTATTCACCCTTCTATTTTATAAAAATACGGGATTGGTAGCTAGTGGATAGTACTGCTATGTGAGGAGGCGCGAGTTATAATTAATTGGTCATGATATTTGTCAAATCTAGAGTCTGGGCTCGCCTCACTCGACGGAGTTATAGACAACCTGGAGCAACAATTAGAGTAACAGTAAGTCCGACTTAAAGTTCTTTATTCCAATTTATCTCACAATATCATGTCGCAGCTTGGGTGTGATCATGCAGTCGCAGATTGTACGCGCATCACAAATCAAGTTGTGTCACAAATATCATCGCCCGGTGTTTCCGAATATCAGGCGTAAGTCCTACTCAAATTAGAGTAGATACCCACTGGCAGACCCACTTGAATTCATATATATACTTAAAATACTTTGCTCGTTGCTTCTGGTGAGCCACAATAGTGCAATAGAAGGATATAGCAATACAGTAGTAGTCTCCGAGTTTACTGTGATATGTACAAACAACGCGCTACTACATTCCAATCCCTTCGCATACCATTATATGGCTATTTAATGAATATGAATATAGCTGTAACGATCTACGCTGATACAATAATCTCTTATTCCAAACTCACCTGTGTCAGATTAGAAGATAGATTACTCACTTCCGATTTGACAGATTGGCGAAGTAATGGATTTCCCATTTCCTGAGGATCTTCTAGTTGGAAATAAATATGCTGAGGGGAGGATCTTAATGTCTCAGAGTCTTATATTCCAATGAAACGAGAACTTGTTGGATGGACGAGATGTAGGTGATTTTACCTTTTTGGACGTCACACCAACATCACGGGCGCCTATCTCGCCATAGGACATTCGACTGACAGACGAAGATTTCACGAACAAATGAGGTTCATTTCAGAGTAAAATCTACTTAGCACAATAGAAAAGACAGTAACTACCGGGGGGAGCAGACACGATTGGTGACGCAATGGGAATGTTCTTCAAGTTTCGTCGGCTCCAAACGCCAATTACTGGTATCCCTTCGAGTTAATAGAATGTCCTACATTACAGAGGTCTCGAGGTAGAATTATTTAATCGTACTCGTAGCTTTGTATAGTACCTCTGCAAACTAAAGTCCTTGCAGTTTGCATCCACTTGCACAACAACAATAGTAGATACGCCGTGTTGCCCCAAGTCCTAACGCGACATGGATGTGCAATTACTTCCGAAAAACCCTATCAAGCCACGGAGGTCTGTGCCAGTACTCAAGGTCCGAATAAATCCAATTCATGGTAACCAATCAAACTAACGACAAAAACGGTTTATTGAACACCACCAGGTACAAGGAACATCTATGATTTTATGGATTTTACGGTAAGAGTGGGGATTTGAAATATTGGGCTAGATACTTTATGCATAACGGAATGGATCGTGTCCTACTCCACTTACTTACTTAACCGGAACGGCTTGGGCTGGCTTGTGCGATGCGTCCGATGGCAAAATACCCCTTAATACTGTTTGGGTCGGGGTCATCATCGTTAGTAACAATGAATTTGGCCTTGCCCTTTGAATTCGAGAGAGATGGCTTAGGGGGATTGGCCGACGCAGATGGCTGAAGGGGCTTGGCCGATGCAGCCACCTTCTGATTTGCAGCTAGTCCTGCCTCAATGGCGATAAATCGCCGACCACTAGGTGTATTCGGGTCTGGGCGAGCAAGTGGCGGGGCTCGATTGACCGAAACTCCAGCAGGCGGAGCTTGAGACTGTGGAGTAGAGGTCGTAGACGGTACGAAGATCGGATTGACCTCCGTTCCAGCAGGGTGAATGGCTCGTGTTGGTGTCGCGGGGACCACTTGGCCAATCGGTTGGAAAGCCCTCGGGGTAGCGGCAGTCGAGGGAACGAAGATCGGGTCTGCAGCGGCACCTGGTGCAGTGGGACCAATGCCGCGGACACTCCTATTGGTGATGGCATTCGTCAAGTGAACGTGTCCCTTGTAGAATGATTCGGTATAATAGGCAAAGGCGTCTCCCCAGACCAGGAAAGTGCACATTGTTGCGCCGGAGATCCCCCGTTGGTAATTGAGTGCCTCGCTCCTAAGTTGCAATCAGCAAAATACTGACAAGAGAAGGGAAAAACTTACAAAAGATTACATATTCCGACCTTACGTCCTGTCGTTACGACGTAAAATTTCCTACCAGACCTGACAATTGGCTTGACGAGGCTATGCGGGTTGGGTGCACGGCGACCCGAAATGTTTGGATCGGCGCCTTGCAAAGAAAGGGCGAAGCTGGCGAGATCAAGATTGGGGCTTGGGGGTGCACCATATGCATCTGCCAAAAGAATTAGTATCAAATTTGCGGACGTAGACAAGCAACCATGAAATACCAGCTAAGAAAGGGTCTTGGGTGTCCTGGGGTGTGGTGGTACCATTGCTGAGCTGGCTGGCGTCATCAATGTCAGAGGCGATACTGGACAAAACTGGACTGCTGAGGACGCCAGGATCCTCAGACGACGGCAAGTCGAGGTCGGCTGCGAGTTCGATGGGTGTAAGACTACGACTTGACGCTATCGGCAGCTCGGGTGTAATATCTCTCGGCTGAGAGGGAGGAGGTGGGGCAGGTGAGGCAACTTCAACTGGATTGGCGTTCATGTTGGTGGGAGAGGCTGGGGTAGTCGACTGCTGGTTGGTCTCAACACTGGCAACTGCACCTCTTTTATCCTGCTCGGGTGCGCCGAAAATGTACCTAGCAGATAGACGCCAGTTTTCTGGATTTCTGTTGCCGTCGTCCTTGTCGGTAGGTGTATGTAGGGTCAGTTGAATGCATGATGATAGTCTAGAGGGGTTTGACATGGAAATTTGGGGTCACAGTGTGAAAAATGGATGGTAAGTTAGTTGCTGACAAAGAAAAGCCCATAAAAAAAGGAGAGGTACGCACGATCGATACCAAGAGAGGATATCATCGACACAGGGCCAGGTGCACTACAATATTTGGAGCTAGAGGACTTGACCTTTGTCAAGGAGAAATCCGATTTTTGCTGATTGCCGTTACTTCTGGAAACATAGCTCCCTCGTCGGAGGAGAGGGTAGTTCCTGGAATCCCATTTTACGCGCCAAAATAAGGAAGATTGAGGTCGACAATCATCGGGGTGTTGCACCAGCCTCAGCGTACTCTGATAAGAATGATCCATGCGGACCATGCCGAATTTCTATGAGATCTGAATAAAGAAACGGCGATCGAGTCTAGTGAGCTACAAGGAATTATATGAGCGGCAGAAGACGGAGACTCACCACCTATTTCGCATTTAGTGAAGCTTGTCGTCAAGTTCACCCCAATCGCCCTCGTTGCTCTTTGAAACCTACATCGCTGCCTTTGAAACCAAAACTAGACTGCGATATCCTCTCCCCTCGTCAACTGCTGTTAATGTACGTCGTCAGTTCATCTCGCTGATAGTGTCTGAAATGTGGACTCACCGTCACTCATGCAGATACCATGGTGAATCCAGGGGCTTTTCAAGGACTGCGAAAGCAATTCCTTATGAACGAAAAGGCGGCCTACGCTGCTGGGGTTCTTGGAGGATATGCAGGCGACGCTTTGATCAATATCCAGCGTCGTTACTTCCGAAGATTCCCTGTTGATCTACCGCACGATCAAGAGCCAACAGTGGAATTTCTCGCGAGCGTGAACGATAACGCACCTGATCATGAGGAGAGTGCTGTCAATTTTGATAATCTCACGACAGAGGTGTTGGAGTTGACGATGGCGAGGGCTAAGGAGAGACGCAAGTTGGTTGACTTTCGCAAAGCGGTAAGGCTCTCTGTTCGTGTTTAGGCATGTGATGTTTGCTTATCTTTGTCTATCAGCAAATTAAGCGTTGGCTTGCCTATCAATTCATGAAGGACTCAGACATGGACCCCAAAGAATCCGGCGCTCACAACCCCTACCGCATTCTGCTACTCAAGCTAGCAGGTATGACATCAACGACCAAACCTCGTCTACGTACCGCATGCAACACATGGAGGAAAACGGAGAGAAAAGCAATCAACGAGAAGGTCAAGCAGAGGTGGGGGGGCCTCACACGAGAACAGCAAGCCGCTGCAAGAGAAAGGGTTGCGAAGGAGATGTTCGCGAAGCTCAGTGACGTTGAGAAGGAGGGTTGGAAGCAGCAGGCCGAGGAGGATCACGTGGAACGGCTGGCAAAGTGGACCCAGATTGTCGAAGGGGAGTTGTCTCAGAACAACGCAGACCGGCAGCGGTAAGTTCTCCGCTGTAACCCTTCTATCCTTTGTCTGACCCTTTCTTAGGTGCATTCAAAACCTAGTTCGTTTTTCCGAGCCTTTACTGGATATGATTTGTGAGGCAACCGGTTGGAAGTGTTTCCTCGTTGCTGGAGGACCAGAGCCTGCTCACGAAGGGCGACTGAACACTGTTAGGTATGCCTCTACTCTATTAATTCACGGCAACATCCAGTTAACAGAACTTCAGTGTGTACTCTGGCACGACCAAAGGGGATGTACCTGCCACTTTCGGGACCGCCGAGCGCCTTCGATTCAAGCAAGCTATTATGCCGATCTTTGCTGATTTTCTTAGGAGTTGTTACAGTAAGTCTCGTATCTTAGCTGTCTCTCTCCTCTCTAAGAGAATTGGTTACAGCACCTGCAGAATGTCGCGCTCGTGCATTACCCATTGAAGAGGGCTTCGAGGCTTTGAAGGACCTTGACCTCAAAGCTTCGGGTGCCAGCTTTACTTCATTGGAGTTCATTGACGACCTAGAAATGCTGGAACCGACAACTGCTTTACCTTGCGCACCATCTCCACCTTCTCGCGGACCTCAACAAGCTCGGACCCCTCCAGAACGCATAGCACAACGATCAGCACAACCTGAAATCCCGGTGTCTTCCACGCCTGTTGCAAGTGTAGCCATGGTTCGAATGGTGGGAGGGGTGCAATCTGGTCCAGTGAGACCTATGGATGTCCCATCGCGCCCTCAGAGTCCAATGGGGGCCCCGTCCTGCCCTCAGAGTCCAATGGGGGCCCCGTCCCGCCCTCAGAGTCCAATGGGTGCTCCGTCCCACCCTCAAAGTCCAATGGGTGCTCTGTCCCGTCCTCAGAGTCCAATGGGTGCCCCACCCCGTCCTCAGAGTCCCATTCAAGTATCAGCATTATCTCAACGCTTAAGCCCTACAAATGCATCGCCCTCTCATCAACCACCCCCAACGGCCCCTCGTCAATCATCTACGTCACCTCCTGTTGTCATGCCTACTGCACTCTCGCTCCCTGCCAAACGTCCTCGTGACAATGAGCCCTCGACTGGACCATCGAAGCGGGTTTGTAGCAAACCTACCACTGCGCCAGTCCACCCGAAACCCAAGGCGCGAGCATCGAAGAAGGCAACAGCGTCCAAGGCACAGGGACCATTGCCATCCATATCCATTCACCCTCCCATACCCGTCACACCATTCAAACCTGCTTCAAATGCTCCAAAGTGGTTCATCTCCGCCCTCAGAAAACTCCAGTCCACTACCATCGACGAGCGCTTCAATACACTCATTCACACCTGGGCGACATTTGAGGTGAAGGAAGGGTATGCAGAGGTTTCGAAGCTCGACTCCAAGCATCGTCCTAGCGTAATTGGAGATTGGATCCAGAGAGGACAAAATGAAAAGTGGGTTCTGCCGGGTTTTGATAGTGCGAAGTTCGAGAATCAGTTCAAGCAGTGGTGGTTCCATCTGCAGCCTGTCTGGAGAAGAGCAACGGATCAGGATGTTGCATGGGGTAGCATCGAAGGTGACCTGGTGCATTTGAAGAAGCCAGGTACCAATGGCCTTCTCAGTGTTGTTGCCGGTCTATTCTTTTGGGGAATCAACGTCAAGAATGGTAGCCCAGAATGGGACCGGTATGTAGCCTACGTAAATGATATACAGGCAGTCTTGTCTGGCCTCGTCTCGCCCACGTCATCCTTCTAATATGTTGTGGTAGTTGTTTTTATAATGTCTTACACAGCTTGCCTTCATGTCGAATGGGATTATCTGTGCCATCTAATCTCTATTTAGTCCCGAAAGCGCCCAAAATTTGGAAAAGATTCAATGACGGGCAAGCACCCGAAAACCCCCGAGTACCCGAAAGCGCCCAAGCGCATCCCCGAGGCGCAAGATTAGATGCCAGTGTCATCTAATCACCCGAAGCACCCAAGCGAACAGAAGATTAGATGCCAGTGTCATCTAATCTCACGAAGCACCCGAGTACCCAAGCAATGGTGCCTGAAAACTGCCCGGTGCTTTCCGGGCGCTCATTTGGTGCTCTAAAAATAGCACCACCACCTGCTGCGCTCACGACAAAATACCCATAGGCGCGTCATTTTTACGCTATCAAAAATCTAAAAGAGCAGCGAATATTTTCTCGATTTATCGGATTTAATGGCTTTTTTTCATGTTTTTTTTAAGATTACATAAGCACACATTTTCCACCTATTCCGCCCCATCCTGCCCCATCCCCTGCTATACTGCCCGCCTACCCATCCAAAAAGGGTAACAGGTGGTCCCAGCACCCTACCCGCACTGTTTCTGGACCCTGCACCACCCCCTACAGCAATCCCACACCCTGTACTACTATACTGGAGAGCCATGGGCAACTGCCCATGTGGGTAACTGCCCTCCTGGATGTATGCAGGCTTATGGGTAACTACCCAATCTCATATATGAACATGGTCTCTACTGGTGGCGAGTGAGGTCGACGTTGGTAGAACGGCAGAGACGGGGTGAGTCAGTGTGGTACGAGTAAAAGGTTTGAAATATTACCAATCAACGAATAAGCGAGACTCGGCTATCTGTCTGTGAGACAAATTAGTAAACTCTACGACGGAAAATAGGAGCAAGATGTGAACTGGACAGTCTTTCTGGCCTCCTGTGCTATCACAGTTGTTGGTCGCATGACCTGCGACCTCCGTTAGACTCATATCGAGTATGCTGAGCTGTCATGATAGATGAGCGACTGTGCGTAGCAGTGGATATGGGCTTACATCCTGTACTCCTTCAGAAGGCCAGCGTCGCAAACGAAGATGTGTCCCAGTAAAACACTATATATCATTGTCACAAGAAGCACATGACTTAAACGGCCCCATGCCCAACACGTCAACATGTCAACATCTACAAATCAAACACTATTATGCTAATAATCAACCTCAGGATCAGTAGTTGGGTTCTCAAATTCATCTATTCGCGTTGTTTAATTATACAGATGAAGTGTAGTGATTGCAGCAACACGTTGGTAGATGCCAGCGTGTAAATTTTAAATGCAGTGTTATAGGGTTTTCCAACAAATATAGCATATTCAATATTTCCATTTTTTAATCGAAGGCGATGCGAGGAACGGGCAAAAAGGTACAAAGGGTAATGTTGAAAGTATTGTCAGAGATTTGAAGTATCCTAGATTGATGAAAGGAAACTGACCTGGGTTGGAAAACCTATTATCATAATAATTTCCTTCGACATTGGTCATCACAGGATTGACGAAAAAGCAATGGCGGTAGTTCGTCACTGCAGAGGATGTATGAGAAGTA
>Ga0247741_1001510_pt1 | contig 12892 bp, 12 predicted proteins | sample UWRJL213509R2_FD_180945 | JGI IMG/M metagenome (GOLD analysis project Ga0247741, IMG submission 180945) | Plant litter microbial communities from Arlington Agricultural Research Station in Wisconsin, United States - UWRJ-L213-509R-2 | ecosystem: Environmental > Terrestrial > Plant litter >... | reverse complement strand
ATGTCTCCCGACATGGGCTGGAGAGCACTGTCGTGCTTTCGCCCACATGCTAGCTAGTTTCAGCTATGCTACTGTGATCCACTAACCAACAACCCAGAGTGCTGAAGCAGAACGACAACTCAAAGAGTAAATATTTTGTTCGACAGTCAAACTTGTACTCACTCCCAACGCAAGCTGCCCAGAATATCAACTTTGTTTCTTTCATTCCGAGATCCCGAATACAGCTGCGTGCTGCATATCTGTGCTGGCTCGCAAATGCATTGAGGTCGGTCAAATCTCCTTTCCACTTTTCTGGACCCCCACTCTGACAACTCTCACCTCTTCTAGTCCGTCTAGCCTTTCGTGCATCAAGATCTGACTCCACATACTGCCTGCCGCTTGCCCCGTCCACGCTATGGCTCGTTCAAGACTGAGGCAAGCAACTGAAGCCGGTCACGCCTCCACACTTCCAACGACCCAACTCGATCGGCTTCCTCAACAACCTCTTCAAGGTAATTCGCATAAGGGCACTTGATTCTCGAATCCCGGTTACGATGACATTGCCTGTGGTTCATCTCATCAAAATATAGTACCCATAGTACTAGTCTGTGGCGTAACTGTCTGAGGCAAACGGTACGTTCTTCATCCTATCTGTCCGATCTTTTCTATTTACTGACAGGCCACCTATTAGACCTCGGTGCTCACAATCTCATCAAACAGCCATCCGCGAGAATCATATTTGCCTCGGCCTCTCCCTTTGCCCTCGATAACAATGCGGTCTATCAATCTTCGAGCAATCATCTGGAACGCATTTATACACGCTACAACCCTCATGCTCGCAAGGTCTGACTGTTCGTAGGCAAGACCGTTGCTTAGACTCTCGCCTTTTCTCTACGCTGGCGGTTGTGTGTGGATACCCAGGCGCTAGTGGCTTACGCACCCGTCATTGTCGACCAAGTTCTTCTCCTGACCTCCCTCCAAGTCCGCCTTTAAATCCAATCTGACGTCAAGCCGTCAAAAGTGGGTCCAATTTATGATAACGGTGCAAATCTTTGTCGAAATTCCACTTGTGAGGACTTGAAGGGAGGTGGTTGGTGGTAGTTGAGTTTTGAAATTCTCCATTGTGGTCGAACTCAAACGGTATGTTCTGCATTTGTATCTGTTGTCGCGCTTCTAAAACGTGGCAACTCCTAGATCTCAACGTCTCAAGCAAGCTCGACTGCATATCTCTGGCTCTACGCCAGTGATCATATTTTTGCATGCCCTTGTATACCCGTCAACCACACGCGTATTGTCAATCCAACACGATCGAACTTTCGACGCATAATATGGATACTCCAGACCCGGCGGACATCTTTGCGAAGGCATGCAGTGGCAATAACCAGTCCCCCGAATTTGAAGGTGCTATGCCCGTCCTAACTTACAAGCGGGCGATGTTTATTCAAGATGGACAGTGTTTTCAGCGACGGGTGCAGGCAAGGTGCAATATATCACTTGGCGTATCCATGCCCTAACCATCTTTGCATTATAGCCTCAAACGATAGGCGTTTGGCACTACAAGCCCATCCTGCGAGGTTCGCCGGGTGGTGTAAAGTGCCGAACATCGAAGCACGATATTCCTATCGTACAATCTCCAACGTCAGCCTTGGACGTTAGTTGCGATGCGAGACTGTCGATTGGACATTCGAGGTGGTTTGTGCACCACGGACACGAGCCAAGTCTCACGCAATATCTAAACTGGCGAATGGACATCTGGTCCATTGGCGTGTCTGACTGGCGTGTACGACTTCTCGTATGTGCAGCGGGTGTTGTGACCCAAACACGTCTCGAGGAAGTACGTTCAAATCTGGGTCACTCGGTTCGCTGGAGGTGTGATTGGTGGCGAGGTGGTAGACTTGGGTTGTCGGAACGAGATTTGCCTTCGATGACAACTCGACCCACACACACGTTTGCCTCAGTCCGGGGAGAACGGGGCTATCAGTGGTCCACCCATTGAGAATCAAGTACCGAGATTCTCTGTCTGCATTGTTCTATAACTCAAATGGTGCGTTCTCGTCCTGTGTGTCTGGTCTTTCCTATTTACTGACAAGCCAACTTCTTAGATCTTGTGTGCATTGATCCAAATCCAACGCGTGTTCATACGAATGCCATCGGCTTCGATCTCCTTCTGCCCCGCCGCAGGCGCTCATTCACTACTATCACAAACTACACGAGCATGTGTCGATAGGAATACAATAGTACAGACCCACTCAACGAATGAGATTCATGGAATCACCGAGTCTCACAAGCCAAAATGTACATACGGAACCCAGGTCAAGAGAGCGTCCTCTGTGTCACCAATCTCCATTCGAAGGCGCTGTGTAGCATGATGAAGTGCGTGAGCAGCATTAGCGCTCTCGAGTTGCATACTTCCTTCATTCTTCCCTTTCTCCACAAGATACTCGTAGAAGTCCCCTGCGATCTCGGGTGCATATGTATCCTTGATTGACCACATCGTCGCTACGACACCCTGATACCCAACCGCCAGCATTCCAGCTGCTAAGTGAACTGCCTCCTCGGAAAGTGTCTCGTCTCCAGTGCTTGTCTGGCATGCCGACAAGAAAGCCAGCTGGCACTGGGGAACCTTCAGCTTCATGAGCTCCAACAGTTCGAGCCGTCCATCATGGAGAAAGAACCCACTCCTGAGAGGGCTATGGGTATCCTGGCTCGCATGGCAAGCTAGGTGTACCCATTCGTGTGCCTCCATTTCCTGCCTCACTCGACTGACAGTGGCAGCAGACCCCTCAAGGTGTAGGGATTTGCACGTCTCTGCGCCAATCGCAAGTTTTTCGGACACAACATTTATCTCTCGTGTCGTTCCAGGGATTGACGGGAGATCTGGCGTATGAGGCTGGCTCACGAACAGGACTTTTGAGGATGGTGATCGCTGCCCCGCCGATGACGCCTTGACCTTTTCCAGAAGTACACTGATGGTCGGAGTGTACGACGATACCACGTAGTCGGAAACACAGGAGCCAGGTGAATGAATATCGTGACCGTAGATTCCAGCTGCATGAATGGGAAGGAACGCAAGAGGCCCAGTAGCACACCACCAAAGTCGAGTTGGATTTGACGGATTAGGCTGGTTATAAGAAAGAAATGAGGTTCTATACGCGATTATTGGCATGAACATGAGACTTACGGAATATGCAAGAGCGTCCAAGACCGGTTTTGCCACACACATCCAGAGGTCCTGGAGAATGTTATGGATCTCGCTCGTTGCTTCAGGATCGGCAACTTCACGTGGACCACGATCGACATCTCGCATGCGACATCCACGACGTGAAAGATAACTGCGCAGGCGATCTCTAAGCCTGGATGCTTCTTCATAGGTAAAGTCATCGAGAGGGATGTGGAGCGGTTGGCCGCAATCAGGGATTAGAGCCAGAGCGTCACACCGGTCCTTATGAACATTAATAAGGATGACTGGACCATCTTGCGGAAGGTGATTCATAATGTCCAAAGCCCGACGAGGCTGCAAGAAATCATGAAATGCAGGAATGGTGCGAATTTCCTTGAGCAGTTGTTCCCAGTCCTGGGCAAGCTTGACGTGCGTACGCGCCTGGTCTTCTAAGGCGATTTTCTGGGACACGGTGCCATTAAGGGCGAGAGATGTTGATTCCTGACGTGAGCCAGATGATTCGAGCGCTTGTGAAACATGTAAGAAGCGGTCTGCTAGGAGGGGGTTATGTGTCTTCAGATCGTCCACCGGAGTACGAAGCTGGTTAAGTTGGCTCCAGACAAGGCAGCGACCTTGTTCGAGCCATTCCAGAGCCTTGGCGACCTCTCCCAGAGCAAATGCGGCCGAAGCAGCAGTTGCCGTTAATTTTGAGATATCAACAAGGCTTGAATGACGTTGTTCAATAGTTCTATCCATGCCTGCAATCTGAGAAAGAAGATTGACAACAACATCATAGGCGTTCAAATAATCTATTGGGTTGTGAGATATAGAGAGATGGTCCGCCCAAAGCTGGGCAGAAATCAAACGGGCTGAGGGATGTCCGGACTTGTGCGTGGCAGATTGCCGATAATTGGATGTTGCCGCGAGAGTGTCAGAGAAATCACCTGTGCGTAGAAAGCGACGCGAAAAGGAATCTCCAAGATTGGCCAACAGAATTGGCATATTGACATGACCATTGGGAGTGAGCTGAACCGATCTCTGGTGAGTTGAAATGGCATTGACGATGTCGGTGAGATCACCTGTGCGTTCAAAGCGACGCAAAAAGGATCTTCCAAGGCTGCTCAAAAAAGTTGGCATTTTGGCATGGCCATCGGGAGTGAGCTGGACGGCCCTCTGGAGAACCGAAATGGCATTGGCAATGTCAGTGAGATCACCTGTGCGCTCAAAGCGCAGCAAAAAGGAATTGCCAAGGCCGCTCAACCAAATTGGCATCCGAGCATGGCCATCGGGGGTGAGCTGGACGGCCCTTTGGTGGGCCGAAATGGCATTGGCAATGTCGATGAGATCACCTGTGCGTTCAAAGCGACGTACAAAGGAATTGCCAAGGTGACTCAACCGATTTGGCATGCCAGCATGCCCATTTGGCGTGAGCTGGATAGCCCTCTGGTGGGTCGAAATGGCATTGGCGATGTCACTGAGATCACCTGTGCGACCAAAGCGAACCAAAAAGGATCTTCCAAGGCTATCCAACCAATCTGGTATTTTGGCATGGCCATCGGGAGTGAGCTGGACGGCCCTCTGGAAGGCCGAAATGGCATCGGCAATGTCGCTGAGATCACCTGTGTGCTCAAAGCGAAGCCAAAAAGAATTGCCAAGGTTGCTCAACCAAGTTGGCATCCGAGCATGGCCATCGGGGGTGAGCTGGACGGCCCTTTGGTGGGCTGAAATGGCATTGGCAATGTCGGTGAGATCACCTGTGCGTTCAAAGCGACGTCCAAAGGAATTGCCAAGGTGACTCAACTGATTTGCCGTGCCAGCATGGTCATTTGGAGTGAGCTGGACAGCCCTCTGGTGGGCCGAAATGGCATTGGCGATGTCACTGAGATTGCCTGTGCGTTCAAAGCGACATCCAAAGGAATTGCCAAGGTGACTCAACCGATTTGCCGCGTCAGCATGGTCATTTGGAGTGAGCTGGACAACCCTCTGGTGGGCCGAAATGGCATTGGCGATGTCACTGAGATCACCCGTGCGTTTGAAGCGACGCAAAAAGGAACCTCCAAGGTTGCTCAACCAAGTTGGCATGTCGGCGTGGCCAATAGGAGTGAGTTGGACTGCCCTTTGGTGGGCTGAAATGGCATTGGCAATGTCGGTGAGATCACCTGTGTGTTCAAAGCGACGCGAAAAGGAATTTCCGAGGTTGTTCAATCGACCCATCATGTTAGCATGTCCGTCAGGAGTGAGCTGGACGGCCTTCTGTTGGGCCGAAATGGCATTGACGATGTCGATGAGATCACCTGTCCGTTCAAAGCGAGCCGACAAGGAATTTCCAAGGTTGCACAACCAAGTTGGCATACGAACATGGCCATCGGGAGTGAGCTGGACGGCCCTCTGGTGGGCTGAAATGGCATCGGCGATGTCGGTGAGAGCACCTGTGCGTTCAAAGCGACGCGCAAAGGAAGCTGCAAGGCTGTTTAACAAACTCGGCATGTCGGCATGTCCGTCGGGAGTGAGCTGGACGGCCCTCTGGAGTGCGGACATAGCATTGGCAATGTCGGTGAGATCACCTGTGCGTTCGAAGCGACGCAAAAAAGTATTTCCAAGGTTGTTCAACCGACCTGGCATTTCAGCATGACCATCGGTGGTGAGGCGGACTGCCCTCTGGCTTGCTGAGATGGCATTGTGAATTTCATCAATATTGCCACTCTGTTCAAATCGATCCAGCATAATCGCTCCAGCAACATCCACCAGGTCAGCTCGATCCCAATCTTCAGAGTGCCTTGTGATCATCATGAAGTCTTGAGATGAGATATGGGCCCATTTCTTCAAATAGTATTCATAATCTAAAACATCAATAATTTTATTCCCTTCATCGACTTGTGATGAGTGTAGAAACCTACAGGTTTCCGATTGGTCATCACCGTCAATTTCTGCGGTAGTTTCATCCAGAGGAATGTGAGTAATTTGGAACGACACTTTCATGGTTGGCGCTCCCTCCTCAGAAATCATGGTCATTGTCCTCTCTGCTTTCCACGTCAGAATCCAGGGTATCAAATCTTGACTCAGGATACTGACGATTATGTGCAGGCGCTTCCAAAGCCAGTTCACCTATGACCAAAGATATGTATGCGAAGTCGTTGAATTCTTCTGATGTAGCTACAATCACAAGTTCATTGGGATCCTTAGGTCTTATGAGACATTTTAGAATTGGTATAAATGGAGTTCGTAGTAAACCCACAGTTTCAGAAGACCATTCTGCCTCCATATCTCAGGAGAATCCCTTGATAAAGTCAAAACTTTGCGCTCCTCGTTCTCAAGTCCAAAAATAACGAGCTTGAAGGTACCGAGAGCTCGGTGGTTGACATCCGTCGCCGCACATTCAACAATAAGGTCTGATTTAAATCAGAAGAAGATAGATAGTACAGAAGGGATTTCTCCTCACCTGTTATGTAGCGTTCAAAGTTCGCAGTTTCATCGAAAGCATGAACCGGCAGATGCAACTTGGACTTCTCCGTAAGAAGTTCATCTGCGCTCGGTCGCGGTGCAGATTGATGGTCTTGTTCCACGGTGAATTCGGTAGTATCTGTGTAATGTCACACTGTATACGGCGTTGGTTGGGCAGGTTGACGTACTTGGTCCTGGGCCAGCTTCGAAGCCGTCTAAGACAACATGGGGTTTCATGGTTCAATGGAGCGGGTGATGGTTACTTCTGAGAACGTGAGTCATATATATATCCTGGAGAGACGAGACGAGCCCTGTTATTTGGTTTGGGCGTCATATACTGTTGCAAACAAATTATGTGCAAATTTAAAAGGCAGTGCTTCCGCATGTTGATGCGGCGCAGTTAAAATGGTGGACATATCGACTCTTGTGTTTTGGTGGAAGCTCTGCTTGTCAGCTTATTCTTAGCGTCAGCAAAATGAGTACTCACATAAGCCAAGATACTTTCAGAACCCTTTACCCATAGCTATCTGTATACATGTGTCAGCGTGGAGCAGAAATGAGCCAATCTGAAGGCGCTGCATTGGGCGCCTATAAGAACCAGGGGGGGGCTGTGCAATGAGAGCTATAAGTACATGGGTTCTGTGACCTCGCAGATGCACCAAAAATCGGCAAGTGACGATGAGGTGACTCATATGCGAGGGTATCTGGACCGCAAGAGAAAGGCGCGCAGGTGGAGAAGAGCCCGATAAGTGCTGAGGTGAGGCCTAATGTCTTTGAGGTCACTTCTGCGTAGCACTTAGAACCGAAGAGATAGTATTCCATGGATGGTTGTAGAGTATTAGCAGTATATAGAGGTGTAGATAGCAGTAGAAAGTGGGTGAAAGCACGATGTGCTCTCCGATTTCTTTCTTGGCCGAGACGGCCTTAGGAATTCACACGCACTGGCCCATCATGCATGCTCTCCCTCAGCTACGTCTTTCTGCCGGCCTGATTAACCACGTCAGCAGCGCCTACTATACAGGCATCCATGTACGACCTCAGCTAGCCGTCCAACTCGAAGTTGCCTGCGATATCTCACATCCCCCTCTTCCTCCTTGAAAGCTGTTCTAAAAATTCTCACCTTGCAGTCCACGACTTCGACCGCACATACTCTTTCTTGCTATATGCATCTCGTGCCCCAACATCTCCCCTCTAACCCGCATGAGCGGCACACTCGAGGTGTCCCCTCCGAATGGGTCTTCCCGTCCAGCCGAAGTGCTGTCTCCGTCCGCTCCCTTTGCTCTTGCTGAAGCCGAGGACTCAATTTCATCGACATTTCCTCCAGCAACTTGGTGCTGCACAAGACTACCTCGGAAGGCAGGCTCAGCGTTATGCAACAATGCATATACTTCCCTCATGGTCCGCTCACGAAGAGGTTGTAGGCGGTTAGACTCTCGAGATTGAGTACAGAAGACCATGTTCTACAGTATAATCAAACGGTACGTTCTTCATCCTATGTGTCGGATCTTTTCTATGTACTAACAAGCCAAGGTCTTAGACATCTTGCACACCGATCCGTATCCAACGCACGTTTACGTGAATGCCATTGGCTTCAATCCTCCTGTCCACGCAGGTACTCATCTATGGCTCTCATATGCGTCTTGGGAATGGCATTCAGCGACAAAAGTCGGGTTTGCACCCTGTTATCAAGCGTCAAGCATCATTCCAATCAAAATATACGGCTACATGACCTAAAGTCCATTGCCGTCGATGGTGCTGCACGCAGATTTGCGTTGAACGATGCCGCCGGAGGCTTCGGAGCAGTCTTCGATCGAGGGCCAGCAGGTGATACGCCTCAGCACTGGCAGCTTCCTTATCTCCCAAAAAGGTGCCACCTCTGCAAAATCTTCCATACCTACGCCTACTGTGAAAGAGGAGCTTCAAACCAGCAACTCCCAATGAATGTCGGGGGAATTCTCGTCAAGGCTTTCGATTTGCCTTCAGCCCACATCAGAAGGATGACAATACAGCCATGCTTCGTCAGGACGAAGAATTGGTGTCCAGATCGTATCGAGCTGTCACCGTCGCCTCAGCGTTAACTCTGCGTGTTTGGGCTACGGTTCTGGCTTTGGCAGTGGACTCGAATCGCCGCGTTCAGCTGCTTTGACGCAGAGGCCACCGGGCACTGGTAGCTAAAGTGGGTTGGAAGCGTGGTATCTTGGTGAGCATAATCGGGACTTCGTCGTTCATTTAAGGTCGCTGATCGCTGACCATTCTGGCAGAAGTGTCATAAAAGTGGAAGTCTCAAGAACGCATAGATTTATACGCGTCACAATCGCCTTACCGCTAGCGTCTGTGCATCGTAGCCCAGGTAGTCGCTTGGCCTCCATGCTGGCAACCGTGCATAGACATGCAGTCGGTAGCAGCTCATGCACCCATTTCGCCTTTGTTGACATGTTCGGTGCATTCCCGTAATTCTTCCTTCGTGGCCATCCGCCATCTCTGGCTGTCTTTACCCAGACATGTTTCGGAATCCACTTTAGCACGTTGACATCCAGCTCCGTCGCAAACCATTTGTGCCCGGTATCGATCACTGATACACAAAGTTAGCTCAAGACCATTGAACAGCTGAGCTCTCGGCTGTTTGAGGTCTCCTTGATCATCAAATTGTCCCTCCCCGAATATTTTCGAGATATCGATCCACCATGTTGGTTGGATGTGGTTGAGCATTTCATTCGACTCTCGGCGGCCTTCATCGCTGCTGAACTCGAAAGGTGTGTTCTGCAGAACATATCTTCTCTCGTCACCCACTGACAACTGGCCTCTTTGTTAGACTACCTGGACACCGCATCCCCGGACATACTCAACTTGACACTCTCTGATGCATCAATTGTCTATTACCCATCTCAGTCTTCGTTGAATGGGATGCATGATATTCTGGACGTTACGCAATTGTATGTTGGTCGGAAGCTCCGTATCCTTGCACCAACCGGTGCTTGAACGCACGGACACTAAGAGCGACTGTCACCAAGAGAACATTCGGTCGCAAATCTGTTTCCTGAAGATATATGTGCTACATTCTGGCAGTTATCGCGGGTTCGCTGTCTTTCCTGGCTCGATTTTATGCCGTCGGATATTCATTATTGGAGAGGCATGTAACAATTCTTTACTTGATATTTCCTAACCTCACGTATCTTTCACCAGGCGTATATCCAAACTCGCACGCCACCTCCGCTTCGACTCAATCCCCAATATCTATGGAATCATCGCACAAACGTGATGGAGTGGGGGCATTCATTGATCTTATCTCAGCTGTCTGAGCATATAATACCTTAGCGTTGACTGATCATGTAAAACCTCGAGATCGATAAACGTTTTCCATTCGAGTCAATGCCTGGAGCTCGGCAACAAAATTAAGCCTCGAGCACCAGTGCTAGCCGTCAGCCCGGACATGTCGAATCTGGCGCCCACAACTGTCACGTGTTAGGTTCTGGCTCTGCGCACTGGAGCCGCACGATGGCCATGATATTGGTTTGCCAATCTCAGGATCGCCACAGGTTGGATTCTGATCGTTACACTTTCACTTAGGTTTAGGATGTATGACTTTCTCGCGCAATTTACCAGGTCGCGAGATGTCGTGATCAACCACGAACTTGCCCTTCTTTTGCTCCCTTTATGCTGTTGGCTGGCGCTGGCCTACTACGAGAGTGAAGCACGGAAGGTATGCTTTCCCAAGGAATAGATGTACAACTATGTATTGACTCGGCCTAAATTAGCTGCAACATATTCCTTCAGCTGGATCTACTATGTTCTCCTTCATAGAGAGTTTGATTCGCTCGCGACTCTCGCACATTGATAGATGCTGGTATCAAGAGGGCGAGTGCAAAATTTGTTAACACCTCAGCGATTTCTAATCTGGGGCTACATAGTGGTCTGCAGCTTACTTCAAAGTACCAGATATTTTTCGATGGACTGTTGTTGTGACCGATACCAAGTCGATCGATGAATTGAGGAATGCTTCCGAGAATGAGTTCTCATTTATGAAAGTTTTGGAAGATGTGAGTCCTTTGAGGCTTCCATGAAACTGTGTTGCTCATCAGCTGCAAAAGGATGTCCAAATGATGTATGCCTTCGGGCCTCAGATATCACAGAACTTGTACCACATCGCTGTCCTTAAGGCCCAACTTCCGCAGAATTTACCTCGACTAGTTCCTCTACTACACGATGACGTGGTGACCGCATTTCATGACCTAATACCTTTGAATGAGGGTAAGCTATACTCGTCCCTTTGCAAGATACTCCCCAATAACCCGCCATCCGTGACATGCTAGATTGGAAGGACATTGAAATCTTTCACGTGGTAAATAATATCATAGCGCGGGTCAGCAACCGAAGCTTCGTGGGCCTAAACTCATGTTTGTCATTTGGATTCCCTCTCAGAGGCAGGAACCCTGAATTTATCAAACTGGCAATCGGCTTCACGGAGCGCGCAGCAATGGCAGGGGTTGATCTTCGATTTCTACCACCCTTCCTGCGATCATGAATTTTTTCAGTGAACTTCTTTCTCCAGACGAGCGGACTGAATTACACCTAAGTAGCTTCACCGCTTCCATATTTTTGGATTCCAAGACACGTATCGGACAAGTTAGGAATCTTATGCAACCCGAAATTGCTGCTCGTAGGAAAGCACGCCAAAACTTGAACTTGAACAACAACCAGAAGATACAAGAGCCAGGTTTTATTCTCGTCAATCGGCAGGTGCATTTTAAAGATACAGTAGAACGACTTCCTCGACTGGCTTATGGACAAAGCTGAAAGCCGAGAAGCTGACGACTGGCATTTGACCTCGCGAATGCTGATCTTCAATTTTGCTGCAATCCATTCGTCCACAATAGTGAGCTTCGACCGAGTCTTGTTTTGTCTTTGGCGTAGACAGATTTCTGATCCTGGGTTCACGTAGACCTTTATACACGCACTCTACTATCTCGCGGCCAATCCCTCAGAATATCTGGAGCCCCTTCGTTTGGAGGTCGAGGAAATCGTCAAAGAAAGCGGATGGACCAAATCATCTTTAGACAAGATGTACAAGCTGGACAGCTTCATATCAAACGATAGGCGTTTGGCACTACAAGCCCATCCTGTGAGGTTTGCCGGGTGGTGTAAAGTGCTGAACATCGAAGCACGATTTTCCTACCATACGACCTCCAACGTCAGCCTGGGACGTCAGTTGCGATACGAGAATGTTGAATGGTCATTCGAGATAGCTTGTGCACCGCGGACACAAGCCATATCTCACGCAATATCTAAACTAGCGAATGGACATCTGGTCTATTGGCGTGTCTGACTGGCGTGTACGACTTCTCGTATGTGTAGTAGGTGTTGTGACCCAAACACGCCTCGAGGAAGTACGTTCAAATCTGGGTCACTCGGTGCGCTGGAGGTGTGCTTCGTAGCGAGTCGGTAGACTTGGGTTGTCGGAACGAGATTTGGGGGTGAAAGTGCGCTGCACGGGGGATCTAAGGGGTTCAGCAACCAGTCTTTTTCGCATCCGACATAGCCGCGATCGGAAATTATATGTAAACGATGGGTAATTGAGCATGTTACGAGTCCGAGTGTAATGAGGATTCGTTCTTTTACGAACCCGGCCCACCAAAATTGGATGTAACAATCTAACGAGCCGGCAAAAGCCGGACGCGAGTGATGGCATTGTTGCTATTTGGCACCGTACACAGTCACAATCAACAAATTCCTCCATCCATCCTTCTGGCTGTACGACACTCGGAAACACCACAAATAGGTAACGAAATTACTTGTATATGTAGTACAAGTACACAAAATAATATTTTCAGCTGCAATTGCCACTCCTCTGGAATCAGCTCAGCGGGTGAGCCAGAATATGAACACCAACGACACAGGCGCCCATTCCCTTGCATAAGAACGTGAATTCAGACAGACAGTGGGGAAGGTTGCAAGAGGGAGGCCTACAAACTGTGTCGTCAGGCCCTCCACGTGTTTGTCGCCACAAGTTTATTGCTAACTCACCCACCTGTCAACAGATCAACCGTCCTCATTGCTCCTGGGTCGCCCTATGCCCACGACGGCTCAAACAAGGTAAGTATATCTTATAACATATTGCATGCTCTGGAAACAATCACCTTCTCCCCACAGGCGCTCGTCAAACACAGGAATATCCTGGACCAACCCACAGACCTCAGCGAGACGTCTAACACAGCATACGGCTACTGCAGGTGATTTCGAGAGACCAAAGGCAAGCTTTAGCATACCTACTTCCAACTTACAGGGAGGTGAGTCATGAATATAAATTTAATCAAA
>Ga0247741_1001509_pt1 | contig 12901 bp, 11 predicted proteins | sample UWRJL213509R2_FD_180945 | JGI IMG/M metagenome (GOLD analysis project Ga0247741, IMG submission 180945) | Plant litter microbial communities from Arlington Agricultural Research Station in Wisconsin, United States - UWRJ-L213-509R-2 | ecosystem: Environmental > Terrestrial > Plant litter >... | reverse complement strand
TTGGCAACTTTTCGTTTCTATTTATAGTAGCTCTACCGTCTGAATATCCTCTAAACATATTATCAGTTTCGTTGTATCCTTTAGCATCAAAAACTTTAACCCCCCAACGGTTATAGATTTCAACTTCATTGTCTGGGTACATATCAATGCCTTCGATATGAAACGTATCATTAATACCATCACCATTTGGAGATACCGCGTTATAAACTACCAGTTTTTCATCTGGAGTGACTTCTTTAACAAGAGCCATTGTGAAAATTCCATATCCACTTACTTGCGCCGTTAAAAGTTTTTCATAATTTGTAGTTTGAGCCGGATCACTCACCTCCCCGTTACAATTCACCCATTTTTGCAAAGTTTCATCCCAACGCACTATCACCAATTTTTGACCTGAAGGCGGATTAAAAAACTCTGAAGGGGTTGTACCATTGTTTAAAGTCAAACTCAAGACTATCTTTTCACTCCCATTGTCCTGAGTTACCTTCCAGTATTCCGCATCATTTATGGTTAAAATCGTTTCCTCTTTTTGAGAATGAGAATGAATATCATTGGAATTTTTTAAGAAATACTGAGTAGTGAAAGTATTCTCTAATTTAGCGCCCGCAGCATGAATGGATGGTCTGTAATAAAGCTGGTTTCCTACCGGAAATTCAAACATTTCTTTTCCTTTCTTTTGCACCATTCCATCTACAAAACTTTGATTCCCAACATTTGAATGTGAAGCATTTTCATCAAAAATCATCTTTCCATCGTAATCTCCTGCATTAATAATCCCATTTTTGAAATCAGAATTAGTATTAACTTTAATTTCTGTTTTAAGTTGAAATGGCATTAATGATGTCATATTATTAAAAACAACGTTTTGAAAATCAGCAACCTGAGAACCAGTAATTATTTGCTCCTGTTCTCCCGTAAAAGATGTAGTCCCTGAATTTTTCTCACCATAAGAAACCACTCCATCATTATTATAATTTTGAAAAACATGTACCTGCCCGTCATTAATAAAATTTCCGGTGGTCGTGTTATCACAATCCATATATATTGACAATATGGTATTGTCATTTACTTTTAAATCTCCCTTATTAACTAATTGCGCCTGCCCTTTTTGAGAAATCATCAGGATCATTATAAAACTAAATACACAGCTTAAATCTTTTCTGTTTTTCAAGACAAACTGAAATTGTTGTAAATCTTTTATCATTTTATATAAATTTATTTTTTACCTTATTACTTGAAAATCATCCTAAATGAAAGTGCAAAATTAGAGGCCTAATCAAGAATTTATAACCTTTAAAAGTTATTGATATATCATAATAAGGTCATTTTTTAAAATTTTAATAGCATAAAAAATGAGGATAAACTTTTTAAATTAAAGTTATCCTCATTTTAGTTTTTAGTAATATTAAACACGGGAAAGTCCTGATAGTATAAATACTACCTATCCTTTAAAATTTTACTGGGTGAGCCTGTAGTAGCACCTGCTAAAAGAGCAGATCGTGTTTAATAGAATTTAAATATAAACACCTGCCAATTTGTGTGAACAAGAAGCATTTTTGGGAAGTTTATCGGAATGGATTGGAATAGAGGTGAACAGTTTTCAGAACTGTGCCAGGGCGGAAATAAGCCAGTAATTCGCAATTTTTCTATTATTCAATTTTTGTCTAATGAAGATTTATTGTATAATTAGTATTGCTGGTACTACCTGTTTAAAACTGCAAGGTATATAAATGTTTATAGCAACTGTTATCTAGTCGACCAACTTTTTAGCAAGTTTCAAAGATACATCTATTACGTTTATAGGTTCATAATGACAAAGGTGCAAAGATTTTTTTTAAAGGTGTAAAGATTATCTCAAGCCTGTCATCCTGAGGAACGAAGGACCACACAAAAACTTCGACAAAGATTGCGCAATCACTTTGCGGAGTTACTAGTGTGGTCCTTCCTTCGTCAGGATGACACAATATTGCGCAACTAATTAACTACAATCTATTGCTCCGATAATTCTGTTTCGGTATGCAATGCACAAATCCAATTATTATTTTCTTTAATCCAGGTAGAAGTACAGGCGAATTTCAGGGATTTCTGTTTGTCATTTACCATTTCTAATTCTATCTGGTATGCTGTTACCGCAGTATTTTCAGCAAGTAATTGCGCTTCTACATCAGAAATATTTAAAACTTTTATTTTATTGCCATCTGCTGATTCAAACATCTTTTTAAACGTGGCCTCATCTACACTTTGTAAGCCAGTTTTGCCTGCTATTATACAAGGAAAATGAGTTAGACTTTTTACCGTTTCATAATCGTGATTTTCCATTCCCTGCCAATATTTTTTTTCCAGTTCAATAATTTGCGTTTCCATAAGCATCTTTATTTAGGTTAAACAGTACTACAAAGTTTACAATAATATTAAAACGCATGTACACTTTTAACATAGATTTAATTGATGATAGAAAAAATAATTTATTGATTATGAGGTAATTTAGATTAATATAGAAGTGGTTTTTATCTTAATTTATTCTTTTGCCAACTCAAAATTTAGCAATATTTGAGTCTTGAGAGTAGAAGGGTTGTTGTTCGAGTAAGAATTCCTTATTAAAGGGAGTATAATGTTCTCGTGCCATATCGATTTAGGCTTAATTTTCATGGCATTTATACAATGCAAAAAGACCTCCCGAAATTTGATTTAGGTTCAGTAATTATATTTTTTAATGGAATGTATGGGCTTACAATAGTGGGAAATAGACCAATTTTAAAACAAAAAATCCAACAAGTTTCAAACTTGCTGGATTTTTTTGTGAGGCCGTTATTTCCTGCTAATTTATTGCTTTTGTCAAAAGTAACGATTGACAAATTAAAAATTTATTGACCTGTTACAAGGAATGTAAAAGATCTACTGTTATTTACTCCTGCGCTATTTCCTGTTTTTATTCTAATAAAACTATTAGAGATAAAAGCTACTTGGGCATTATCCCTCGTATCAAGAATTAATCCTACCGCGTTCATATCAGGTGTGTTGCTTGAAAGAGTTGGATTTGCATCTAAAATATTAACAGATATTCCGTAAATTTCAGTTAAAGTAGTGTCAAATTTGATATCATAAATACCATCTGATGGATTTGAAATTGTATATCCTGATCCCTTTACAGAAACAATCGATCCTTTAGAAGATTGTGCAGTAATATTTGTGCCTACTTTATAAGTAACACCATTTGCTTTTCCTATTACTCGGTCATTTGATAAAGTCCCGCCTGTTGTACCTTGCTTAATCATACAATAAACACTTCCTCCTAAGAATCTTGTTGCATCACTTGCTGCTGGAGGGGGAGTTGGAGCAACCCAAACAACATTTCCGTTGTTATCTGCAGCTGTTGCTATATAACCAGCTTGTGGTGCTAATCCATTTGTACCTTTGGTAATCTGTGCAGTGTTTGTAGTTGTTTTTCCTGTTGCAGTAATATTGGCAGCATTATTTATATTTTTACCGCTCATCGCTAGGTCAGTAGTTGCCGTATGATTTCCTAAGTTATCACCTGTACCAAGACTTGAAGCGCTTACCCAATTAATATTACCATTTGTATCTGCAGAAACAGCTACATAACCTGCTGTGGGAGATACACCGTCAATTCCTTTAGTAATTTGTGCTGACTGTAGAGTTGTTTTATTTGTAGTTTCATCAATAACTAGAGCATTTGAACTTTTGCTATTATTCCAAATTCCAAAAAAACCATTGTCCTTATAAAGAGAGAAAACGTTGGTGTTAGCAGTCTTTCTGTCTGCAAATACAACATCATTTTTATTCATCATCAAATTTTGGGTTGCAATATGGTTTCCTAAGTTATCAGCACCGCCAAAACCTGATCTGGCGACATATTTTAAAACGCCATTAGCATCACTCACTAATACATTATCAGAAGCAGTTCCTGCCTGCAATCCCGTAATTGCCAAAGTAAAAGCTGATGTTGTGGTTAAAACTGACGGTTGTGTCAAAGGCCCTCCTAATTGAATATAACCATTGTTTGCTGTCAAACCATTGTTTGCATATGGACTAATGGCTATTTTTTCTCCATTTTGTGTTACGACTGTTTTGGTTTGGGCCATCATAAATCCAGCTTGGATTAATAACAGCAGGCATGTAATTTTTCTCATTTTAAATAATTTAGCTATTTTTCTTTTTATAATTATTCAGTCAAATTATGAGTAGGTATCAGATGTAAAAAATCAAACCTTATTGTTCTCATAAGAAACGTTGCGAAATTAAGAGTGTTGTAAGAAATCTTCTGCCTTCAAAAGTTCTCGATATATCAGAATAAGACCAATTATACATTTAATCACTTGGTTTATCCATACTCAAGTTTTTAAATGTATAATTTGATCAAGACTTTTAGAAAAATTATTTAGTAGAATAAGCAAAAAGTGCAAATACAACTTTTTACATTTGAGTTTTTTTATAGATAAATTTTTCTGGATTATAATTACATACCAGTCTGGATAACACTATATTGTCTGGCTACATTCCCGTTATTTGTAATAGTGATTGTAGATCCGGATTTAGCAATTGTAAAATTAAATTGGCTGCTATCCCCACCATCCTGACAGCTTGTGGTACCATTTGCAACTAATTGTTGAGAAAACCCATCAAGATTAATAACTGTAGCGGTATAAGACACGTTGGCTCCCTGACCGCCTAAAAATGATATAACGTCATTGTAGGTTTGAAATGTAGCTATTGCATTTTTATCACAGCTATTTTGTGTTGAAACGATAAAAGTAGCGACTGTAATATTTGCATTTAAAGTTACGGTATAAGATGCCCCTGGTGCAATTGAGGGAACTGCATACGTTTGAGGAAAAAGACTTTTTTTAACAATACCATCCGTCCCTATTACTAAGGCTGTATTTGTTGGGTCAGTAGATTCTACTAAACCTTCTAAACGCAATGGATCTGCAGCTGACTTAACATGTAGAGCAGCAGTTGGGGCAGTTGTACCAATGCCTAAACCTGTAGTATTCAGGCGCATTAATTCTTTTTGCGCACCACCAGTACCAGAATAGTTAGACCAGCTAAATTGTCCTGAATTTGCCGTAGCTTTTGAACCGGATACAAGTCCGAAATTCCAATTGTTTGTAAGTTCAATTCTCGTAGCGTCGCTGTTACTTAAAAGTAATATTTTTGAGGCAGTAGCATCGGGAAAACTTATAGTTGAAGCAAAAGCTACATTGTTAGTTGTTTCATCAATTGATAATGCATTCATGCTTTTATTTGAATTCCAGATTCCAAATACTCCGTTATTTTTATACAGACCAAAGTATTTTGTGTTGGCGGTATTTCTATCTGAAATTTGTGCCTCATTTTTGATATAGGCATTTTTAATATTTAGGATATTTTTATCAGACATTTCGAGATTTTGAGTAGCGATATGATTTCCTAAGTTGTCTCCGGAAAAACTGGTCCTTGCTACTGTTTTTAAAACTCCGTTGGCATCTGTTACCACAATTTTATCTGCAGTTATACCAGCCTGTAATCCTGCAATGGCTAAAGTGAATTCTGGTGTTGTTGTTATTGTTGAAGCTTTTATCAAGGAACCTCCTAATTGAATATTCCCGCTGTTGAAAGTTAAACCATTATTGGCTGTGTTCAGCGTATTGGGATTAATTGAAACTTTTTTCCCATTTACTGTAACCATTGTCTCTGTCTGTGCTGCCATAAATCCGCTTTGAATCAGTAACAACATATATATTATTTTTTTCATTTTATTCTATTTTTACTTAAATCTTTTTTAGATACTTTTATAATTTATAAACCTTTTTGAACAATACTATATACTTTAGCAACATTTCCATTATTTGTAATTGTTACAACTGCGCCTACTTTTGTAATTGTAAAATTAAACTGATCAGATTCTCCACCATCCTCACATTTTGTCACTCCGGCAGCTTCTAATTTTAAAGAACTTGCGTCAGCATTTAACACCGTTGCTCTAAAAGGTATATTTCTACCTTGACCTCCTAAAAAGGATAAGGTATTATTGTAAGATCGAAATGTATTTAAAGCTGTTCTTCCACAGTCATTTCCGGTCATAATAAGAAAAGATGTTATTGGAAGATCGGCTTGTAACGTTACTGAATACGAGTCTCCAGGTGCCATTTTTGGGGTTTGGTATGTTTTAGGAAACATACTTTTTTTAATAATACCGTCAGCACCTACTACTAATTTTAAATTTGTTGCGGCAGCTGATTCGGTCAATCCTTCTAAAATAATAGGATTAGCTGATGCTTTAACATGCATAGCGTTGGTTGGTGCAGTCGTACCAAGGCCAATTCCAACAGAAGTAAGCAGCATTATTTCTTTTTGTGAAGCGGAAGGGCCTGAATAATTAGACCAGTTAAATTGTCCTGAATTAGCCAATGTTTTTTGTCCTGAAACATTTCCTATAAGCCATCCACTAGCATGTTCTATTCTGCTGGCATCTTTACTGCTTGTAAGCATTATTTTCACGCCGTCTGTATTAGGAAAACTAATTGTGGAAGAGAAAGCAGTGCTGTTGCTCGTTTCATCTATTGATAATACATTTGAGGCAGTTCCGGAATTCCAAATATTAAAAACCCCGTTATTTTTATAGATACCAAAATATTTTGAATTAGCAGTATTTCGATCTAAAATCTCTAAGTCGTTCTTTATGAATGCATTTTGTATGTTTTGAATATGTTTATTAGACATATCCAGATCTTTTGCAGCAGTATGGCTTCCTAAATTGTCACTCGTTAAATTTTGTTTAAGAGTTGTTTCTAAAAGACCGTTTGCATCAACAGTTAGAATAGTATTCGTTTCAACACCAGTCTGTAATCCTGTTAGGGCTAAAGTAGAAGTTGGTGTGGTTGTTAAAACGGAAGATTTTATCAATGCCCCACCCAACTCAAGGTTTCCGTTAGCAGCTGTTAAACCATTGTTTGCTGTTGTAAGTGCATCCGGGTTAACCGTTACTTTCTTCCCATTTATAGTAACTAAAGTTTCTGTTTGTGCCATCATAAATCCGGTCTGTGCCAGAAATAGCAGATAAATTATTTTTTTCATTTTTGACTATTTAGTTTTAAATACACAAAGACTTAGTAAACAATTCATGAGACAAACTAGACATTCTACTCCCATAATTAATTTGTCTTTGAAAATCAAGTGCAAAAGTATAGTCGTGCTTTAGAGTTTTTTATCCTTAAAAGTTATAATTGTGTCATAATAAGGCAGATGGTAATTAAAAGATTAAAAAACTTGAAAGAACCCTTTTAAACATAAAAAAGCCTCAACTTTTCTGTTGAGGCCTTTTTAGATAATATACTGTTATATTATTATTTTAGTAAAGAGAAAAATAGGTTTACGTTTCTTTAATCTTGCTTCTTTAAAATAACGGAAGAAATATATTTTTTAAAAAATTGAAAAATTAAAGTAAAAAATAGAATAGGAACAAATAATCGACTCAATTCTATTATTGAAAATGTAGCGTTTTTTGAAAATAAATTCTGTATGAAATTCATTATATTTTGAGGAAAATATAAAATGGAGTCAGGATCTTTTATAATCACATAATAAAAAAAAGCGCCAATAAACGAAAAACTGATCAGTCCATAGAAGAATAAGAAATAATCAAGTTTTCTCCACTTGATTTTTGGTTTAAAAATTTCTTTTAATTTGGATACGGCGTGAAACATTAAATTGGGTTTTTCAATGGCGTCTGATAATACCCAATAACCATCACTTCTCACAAACGGATTAGCATTGTTTAAAGTGGATAATAAAAAGACACAAGATAGAAGAATCAGAGTGGAATAATTAAAAATCAATCCGGCGCCAATTAATACAACAGCGTAGATCATTTCAAAGTACAAGCCAGCTAAATTGACTGTAATTCTTTGTTTTTTCGAAAGCTTCCAAATATCTGTTACGTCAGCAAAATAGACGGGCATTAATAAATAAAATCCGCCTCCAATTCCTCCGTGTTTTGCGCCGAAGTAATGAGCCGCAGCCGCATGGCCAAACTCATGAAAAGTTACACCTATAAAGCTCAGTAAAAAAAACAATCCCCATTCGGCTTTTCCAATACCTACATAAAAAATCTCATTTCTAAAAACATAAAATGAAATTAAAAGTATGATGAAAGAGAAAATAGAAACCATTTTCATTATTTGAGGCAAAAACAAATGCTTTAAATATTGCGTTACTTTTGAAGTTCTTTTTTCATTGATCAATATAAAACTCAGTTTTAAATAACTTGGTTTTAAATTTGGTTTTATAATGACATTTACGTTTTTAATAATACCAAATTTTGCGAGTTTGTTGAATAAAAAATCATACGCAAACTCATTTGTTAAAAACGAATTGAACTTGGTATTATAATCTGTAACAAGGTTTTTTAATTCCTTTTTATTATCAATCAATTGCATGAAATCATATAAATCTCGAGAAATTTTTATCCTATGATCATAGGTTTTCTGATGAATGAAATAATCCTCACTATTAATTGGATTAAATGTAATATCATCAGAAAGTATTGGTATCGTATTTATATTCATGAATTGAGATTGCTTTGTATTTCACTGCCTAAGAAGTTAACGATTTTAAGTAATTATCAATTTCTAAAATGGCTTGTGCGAATGTTGTTTTGGTATAAATTAAAATTTCTTTCCATACCGGCACATCAATATTTTCGACAATGATCAGTGCTCTGTCACAATATTGAGTTCCTAAAAGGTATATTTCTTTTGATATGCCTCTGATGTAAAGATATTTTTCTAATAAATGAGGATCGGTATGGGTTAAGTTTTGCTTTTGCAAAAGATATACCGCCCAATTAAATTGTCTGTTTTTTAGATCTTCTTTAAAATCCTGAATGTCATCATTCAGCTGAAAAGCGACCGAAAAGTATTTATGAGAAAGTAATAATTTCTGATACAAATCTTCGTCTTTATTATCAATAGTAAACAAACAATCAAGCGCTACTTTTCCAAATGCAGCCTTTTTATCTGCTAAGATTTCGTATTCTTCAATTGTAACAATTGCTTTGTTTCTTATTTCTTTTTCTAGATAAATCGCTTCCAGATATGCTGCTTTTCTTTTATTCCAAAGTTCCCAAAAACTACTTTTTATTCCATATATATTAGTTAAGATTTTAATGCATTCTTCCTGACAAATTGTTATTAGCGGAAATTTCGCTGTTTCCTTTTCATCAATTAATTGATCCGTAAATAATGTTGCCTGATAATATAAATAGCCGGCAATATCAAGATAATCAAGATCTGTTTTTTTGATCAAAAATGCTTTTGAAAAAAGAGATGGATAATTTTGATAATAAAGCGGATTACTATTCATGAAATTTTTATCTAATATCTGATTTTTGAAATCTTCAGATACAGGCAAACTATTGATGTAGTTTTTAAATTGCATAGGTTTCATTATTAGTCAAACAATTGTTTGCTGTCTTTTTAATTAAAGAGGGGTAGCTCGTACCCCTCTTAATACAGTCATTTATAAGGCATTCTTTGCAGATAAGTTAAAATACCTATTATAAATTACTATGCAGTAGGTTTTACGATTACAGTAGCTGTTGCTCCCTTAGCAGGATTAGTATTACAGCACCAGCAGAATTCGTATCTTTTTTCCAATTCTTCAACTTGGAATTTTTCTAATAATTCATTTTCCTGATTCATTATTTCTGTTTTTTAAATTAAACAATTACACTTTTCTTTCTATTTCGGCCTATAGTCTCGTCCTTATGTTTTGTTTTTTGGATTACAAATTATCTGAATTATTTCCTGAATTATTTGTTTGAATGTAATTTAAGTTTCTTGGCCTTTAATTATTTTAATCTTTTTAATGAAGCAAATGAAGCAGGTCCTGATCCTGTATTTCCATAACTGAAAGCGATAATAGTACCTCCAATACTTGAATTAGCTATTCTAAAAGAATAAGGCTTACCTGCTGTCAGCTCAACAGCTGTTATTAATGTGTAAGTTTGTAATCTTTTATTCATGTTATTGGTTATAGAGGTTGCTGTATATTGATCATTTACTCTGGCCGTCCATAGCGATGTATTATTGTCCCATACGCCAATTACAGGAAAATATTCACCAGAGCCATTTAAATGAAGTAATACATTCATAGTTAATTGATAAGTTCCGGAAGCTTCAACAGTAAAATTGTTGGTTGTTGTATTTGCTGTGTATTTATTTTTGTTGTCAATGATAATTTTTTTGAAATTACCAATTGGTATAGTATTTCCACTGGTTGCAGCAAAATTGAAATCAGCATCCATTAAAACCGTTATTTCTTGTGCAACTTCAAGTTTTCCACCAATAGCGATAACAGTTCCAACATCATCAGGAACAATATTTATGGTAGGAAACGCGCCTTTTTTTAATGTTCCGTCAGATGTTACAACAATTGGCGCATCGTTACTATTTGTACTTCCGGCTAAACCTTCTATTCTGACAGGATCTGTACTCGATTGAACATGTAAAGCATTTGTAGGAGATGCAGTCCCAATACCAACATTTCCTACCTCTGATATAGATAGTGAATTATTGCCTTTATTAGAATTATAGATTCCAAACACTCCATTGTCTTTATAAAATGAAAATGTTTTAGTATTTGATTCTAGTCTGTCTGCAAATACAACATCATTACGATTCATCATTAGGTTTTGCGTAGCTATATGATTTCCTAAGTTATCCGCACCGCCGCCAAAGCTCGATCTTGATACATATTTTAAAACGCCATTCGTATCGGTAACCAATACATTATCAGAAGCGCTTCCAGCCTGTAGTCCATTTATGGCTAAAGTAAAAGCAGATGTCGTAGTTAAAACAGACGGCTGGGTTAAAGCGCCTCCTAATTGTATAAAACCATTATTGGTTGATAATCCGTTATTTGCGTACGGGCTAATGGTAATTTTTTCTCCAAATGATGTTACTACAGTTTTTGATTGCGACATTATTAATCCGCTTTGGATAAGTAATAAAAGGCATGTAAATTTTCTCATGAAATTGAGGATTTCGGTTTATAATTTATTGACTTGATTTTCGATTGCTTTTTTCGATTCGTTGTTAAGTTTGTGGTATTCGGCTTTAAGCATGTCACAAATGATACCAACCCGGTCGCCTCGAATACATTTTCGGATGTAATCGTAGGAGTATCCATGTCTGGCCTTGATAATCTTTAGGACATCTTGATTGTAACTTGGCTTAGATTTTATATTTTTGTCCATTGCTTAGTTTGTATTACCAACGGGACAAATATAGTAAGATATTTCTTAAGAAAACAAATAAAAATAAGATATTTCATAAAACAATTGCGTAGATGGCAGAAAACACACTAAAAAGAATAAAACAATATATTGATTTAAAAGGTGTTAAGGTTAGTGCTTTTGAAAAAGAAATCGGTATGTCTAATGGTTCTTTTGCCAGTCAATTAAAGAATAATAAAACAATCGGGGTTGATAAATTAGAGAATATCTTAAAAAAATACCCTGAGATTAATCCAGAATGGCTGTTAACCGGAAACGGAAATATGCTAAAAATGGATTTTTTGAATGAAGCGCCAGCAACGTATAATAAAACGGATAAAGAAGATTCAGATGATACTCTTAACTATAAAGAATTAGCAGAATCCAGAAAAGAGACTATTGAGAGTCTTAAAAAATTAATTGTTTATCTGGAAGCTCAAATAGCAGAAAAAAAATAGTTTTTTTTAGGTTCAAAGGAGCAGAGGCTCAAAGGCTCAAAGGTTTAAAGGTTTAAAGGTTTAAAGGTTTAAAGGTTTAAAGGTTTAAAGGTTTAAAGGTTTTTATATGGGGTATAAAAAAAGCGCTAATGTCTTTGACATTAGCGCTTTTTTTATAAATAATTATTTAGAAGTCAATAATAGTAAAAAAAATATAAGTGAGAAATTTATCGTTAACGATCGTATCTCACTTTTGTACCAAAAAATAGTATTAAACAGCTAAGGTTTTCTACTTACCGAAACCCATGATAAATATGTTCCATCATACTAATAGTAAAATACTAGGATTAATTTGTACTGGGAGTCAGACATCTGAAACCAGTGAAAATAGAATCATACCTATCGAATATTTTACCTATAAAAGTCCCATATCCAATAAAATAGGATTATTATTTTGCGAATTACAATATCATTTATTAAAGAAGCACGCTCCTTTTTATTAGAGCGTGCATACTTCTAAATTTTATAGATATTATTTCAAATAATCGATTATCACATTATCGTTGGCCATCAATGCATATGAACCATTGTTTACGGGATTATACGTTAAAACGTTTCCACTTACTGTTAATGCATCTTTATCAATACGAACACCATTTATATACAATTTCACTTTAGATAAATTAGATGGTGGTGAAGTTAATGCAAAGCTAGTTTGACCAACTGTTGCCGTAAACTCATCAATTGCCTGTTGTGGAGCAGTAGGGACTACAGCATTAACAACATATGGACTTGCATCTGTTCCTGCTCCCGTTATTGTAATGTTTGTACCCGCATTGGTTTTTCCACCAATTCCTGCAGCACCTGTTGCTCCAGTAGGACCAGTTAAACCAATTGGACCTTGTAATCCAGTATCACCTTTTGCTCCAGTCGCTCCTGTTGCACCTGTCAATCCGATTGGACCTTGAGAACCTGTTGCTCCAGTAGGACCAGTTAAACCAATTGGACCTTGTAATCCAGTATCACCTTTTGCTCCAGTTGCTCCTGTTGGACCTGTCAATCCGATTGGACCTTGAGAACCTGTTGCTCCAGCAGGACCAGTTAAACCAATTGGACCTTGTAATCCAGTATCACCTTTTGCTCCAGTCGCTCCTGTTGCACCTGTCAATCCGATTGGACCTTGAGAACCTGT
>Ga0247741_1001508_pt1 | contig 12901 bp, 18 predicted proteins | sample UWRJL213509R2_FD_180945 | JGI IMG/M metagenome (GOLD analysis project Ga0247741, IMG submission 180945) | Plant litter microbial communities from Arlington Agricultural Research Station in Wisconsin, United States - UWRJ-L213-509R-2 | ecosystem: Environmental > Terrestrial > Plant litter >... | reverse complement strand
CCCTTAACCTTATTCTCGCCGCGTTTTAGCAACTTACATATCCAGCGCAGGTGAATGTTGAAGGCATCAGGTTGGCTGGAAGAACTTGCAGGGTAAGTCGTGCTCAACCCATATGCTTCCAAATCCTATTCTAAGGAGTTTTTGAAGACTCGTGCTCGTTCTCCCCTTCAAGTTTCCGAGAGAAAGAAGCATCGAGATCATCAAGTTAGTCCTACCTTGGGTACGTCCTGCCATTCTATATCCTCAGTTAAATGTCTTAATTTCTTCTGCTTCGCTAGATTTGGCGGCAAACGTTACAACAACCACAATGTTGATCTCCTGTGAATCGATTTGCGCCTCGACACTGTACAAATCTACGCTCCTCAAGTCGGAAAAAAAGTTGGACTCCCCAAGGCCACATAACGAAGGTCGGCGGAGGGCTTAGACCAAGAATATTATGGATTGGCTGGTACATATATGTATGCAATAAGTAACCTCTGCTTCCCCTGTTGGTCGTTTTAGTGGCATGTCTCTCTGGGACCCAAGAGGAGTGGTGCACCGTAGAAGATCAGACATGTATTATAATTCCCAATGATACCGCTGACGGTCGTGTTAGGCCGTTCACATGTAAGGGGATGGGTACTAAAGAGAGTATTCATTCGGACATGATGGCTCATTGAGTGGTACCTTCACCGTCTTTTGGAGGGTCGAGTTAGACGTGAGGACACTGACCATTGAGGCTCTGCTCCGACGTTATCTGCCTCTTTATCTTTGCTGTCAGGTGCATATATACCTTAGGCTTATACTGATGTTCGAGTCGACAGGTTCGGAACCTTGTCATCATACATACACCCCATCCATCTGGAAAGAAGTTTCGAAACTTGAACTCTACCAAAGCACGAGTTGGGCTCTAGGATTTTCCCAACCTATTACTCAAAAAAAGCCCCATAATCGTAAACACCTGGTGGAGAGTGAGGGAAGAAGTGGCAATCCTGGAACAGAGACAGGCCGACAAACAACAGCAAGGAAGAGAAACATATTATCAACTTGGAACATTTCATGATATTTAGCTAATAGAAAGCAACAATCGAGCACTCGGAATACGGAGTTGTAAATTGGACTCGAGAACTATGAACGAAGATGACGAAAATACACAGCATATCGTGCCTCCATTATTGCCTGAGGGATCCTAAGAAATATGGTGTTGGTAAGTACAGTCGGCCGTGTCAATGAAGCGCAACGCAGTGCATCGCAAAATACATGTCACCAATGAACCATTAAAACTGCACAGGTAGAGCATGAGTTACAAAAAATCGACGAGCAAACCTTCTCCAAAGCTCGATAACAGCAGTCTCCGATATGAGTTGTATTAGAGAACTTGAACACGACAACCGCTGGTATGGAAGAAGGACGAGAGGATCCCACCCCAGAAATCGGTCCGATATTCCTCGAAATTAAGGCTGGAATTCATTCTGTTTTCAAGAATATCTCCCGTGGGAATATATCGCATCAGGGATGCGAGAGAGATACTCTTTGAACGGCGTTTTTGTGTTGACGATGGAGAAATTTCTCGTGCCACCTCTTAACAGACAATTCGGCCCCAGCCTCCAGTTCTTCAGCTGTAACGGGTTCGTCCTCTGAAGTGGATGCCGAATATCTGGGTAGGCAGCGTACGCTAAAGAAGGATATTTAGATTCTAAAAAAATGGATAAGCGGATGGAATGAAGATTACTCACCTTGCCTTGGGGAATGTCAAACCTTCTGATGCGAAGAGTTCTAATTCGTTCATGTTGGACCACCTTTGCTGAAGTTTCTCATGCGCTCTCTCAGCTTGCTGGAGCCCCTTTTCCCAAGCTGAAAGTGATGGACAGGCCATGGATTGAGAGTGGTGCTCGTCCTACGGTCCGAAATTAGTTTATATCCAATAACGGTCAAAGCGACTTACAAATGCTGGTGCTACAGACGGCGTCTGAGTTGGTTGATGCGCGGTAGAGGAGCTAACGGAGGAGTACTAAAAGTCAGAACAGCTCATAAGGAACAACTTGAGGTGAGGGCCGTTGCTGCTCGCGGCAAATACGAGTCCCCTACAATCCACCGCCTTGCAGCACCAAACATGTTCCATTACATAATCAATCTGCTACAGAAATGGTGACGTCATTCGGGAAAGCCGGTGCCGGCTACTGTGCCGTAATAGCCGGACAAACAATAGTTACAACGGCGCACAGCGGCGCACCTGCACCAGTGTGACCGTGGGATACCTACCGGCTATAGTATATCCGGACACCGAAGCGTTACAGCCGGTCCTGCGAAATCCGCATCCGCTGCGGCATATAAGAACGAATCCCATAAATGGGACTCGTAACCCAGGTCTATTGAAAATATAAAGGTACGAACCTCTCCCTCTTCGGACCTCTTTTTGCTCGCTTCTACAGAAGCACGGAGGACCTCATCGTACCCACTCATGATCACACTAAATAACTTGATCGCCACTGAAGCCAAAGTGTGTCAGCAACTTCTCAGATGAACGTTGAACAATGGCCCTGGTCTAACCTTGAATCATGTCGAAACAGAAATCGTCACGCTTAGGAGCTACGAGGATGTCCTCATTGAAAAAGAACGAGTGGCTCGACGGATTGTAGGAGTAGAACCGGAAGGTAGTGAGGTCGGTCAAAAGGCCATACACTCTCAGATGCTGAAATCCACCGCCTTTGTTCATTTCCGCCGCAGCTGCCATGATAATCGTGTAAGAGTATCTGCATAAATTTGATTAAGACCTACATAGGAGCTCAAGAAATAGCTGCGCCATTTTGTCCTTATTATCCACGACAAGCTTCAGCTCGACTACCAAGAGCATGGTACCCCCAATAATGATGACCTTTAAGCAGTCAAGGTTTTGTCCTTCCAGAAAAAAAGCCAGTAAAGGTCCGTACCTTGTGTTCTACAGCACCACCTGAGGAGAAAAATGCGGCGGCCATGGCCGACTCAGGTGTATCTATGACCCTCCCTTCGAAGATGGCAAGGATTGGTACGAACCACTGTGTTCGAATTTTATCAGTTGTCACACTGAAAAGAGAAACCCGAAACTGACGGGCTTGAGTAATTTAACTTTAATAGCCTCGTGGTCTTGATAAGTTCTCTCTTGGTACACATCCATCAACCGCTAGCCTGCTTGATAAAGTTCCTTGTGAAATGATGGTGGAAGATAGCACATTGGGGGGGAGTACCGCGGAAGTTTAATTCCGGGGTAGATGAGATTAGTCGCCAGACCTAATGAGGGTGCAAATTTCTCCCATTTTGCTTGCCAAAAGGATGGGAGTGTGAGTCTAATCTTCTTGAATTCTTTTTCAGTTACACCAGCCTTCTGCGCGATGTGAGCGAGGAGGAGGGCGGCGTTTGGATCACCAGTGAGTCGATTAACCCAACCAGAAGGAAGTTCAATAATGTCTTCGCTTTCTTCAAAAGAGCGTTTGAGCGCCATAGAGTGGAATCTCTGGGTGACTTATTGGTAAAGTAAGACAAGATACTTAGGGGTGTTTGCGAGCGTCGAGAAACGCCCCTTGATCGTAATTCCGGAGACTGCCGTAAACGGCCCGGCGAAATAAGTATTTCAACCCTTCAAGAATAAAAGCTCTCGTCTCTTCCACCATGTCCAAACTCCCTTCCTGAAAAGATAGCCACGCGGCCTAGTAGTGGGAGCGCTTACAACATGATTTTGCCAATTGAGCGCGCCTTACAAATGCAGATTGATGAAAGAATTCCAATTCAGGTCCCTCGACGTTGAGCGAGTTGAAGTGCCTCGTGATATATTGCCGAATTCTAGGATATTTCATACATCACGGCCCTAACGACACTGCGAGAGGAGTGGTTGTGGATAAAATCCTTTCGACTGGTGGAGATAGGGTTAAACTGTTGCAACTTGGCAAGACGTATTATGACCACTTCACTCGGCTTTGTGTGTCTCTCAATATATTTTCTTTTGAAACACTGACAACGCACTTGCAGGCCTAGCTACGGTGAGATACCTTCTTCGTGTGTGCGGCCAAGAACTGATCATAACGGCAGGTTGGTCCCCACCGCTATCACCAAGGTCTCAGAGCTGTGATTCTGAAAAGTATTGGCGCGGGAGATGTCGTTCTTGTGGGTGCGAGAAGGGGAGTGTCAAGAGTGATCGTGATTCCGATACTGACGGCAAATGGGGAGAAGCCAAGGGCGGAGAGTGCATCTCTCAGGAGGATGTAGTTGGCCTAACAAGGGAAATCCAGGATGAAAACGAGCACTTTCATAGGGAGAGCATCAAGGCAAAAATATTTACGAAGTATGCGTAGTTAAATCCCTCACGATGTGCGGTTGCTGCAAGAGCTTTGGACCCACCCACATACACTCCCTTCTCGAACCTATAACTTGTCGACGTTCTTTCGCGCTCATGGTGACAGACACTCGTTGACTGATATTCACAGTACACCTGGGTGTTCAAGCTGAAATCAGCGACCAGTAAACCATCCCTTGCATCCATCGACACGATATGTGACCTTTTCACCCCACCCGAGACACAATGCCGACGGTGGTCCAGGGTTCAACAACAAGATGCTCCGTGCAGGGTGCGAAACATGCGGAACAGTGCTGCACATAGTCACCCCAGCAGAGTCGCCATGGATCAATGGTCTCACAAATGGAACTAACGGGAGGTGACCCAAGAATTGGCCTGTTAGCTCTGGGCTACTGGCCGACGAAACTCCTTCTCGGACTTGTGCTGAACACATCACCAACTCAGTGGATACTGCCTGTGAAGAAGGTAGCAAGGGCAATGTTGCAACACAGATGCTTACATCGATTGGCATCTACGCCAAAATCATGAGTCATACAGTCAAACGAAAGTTGACGAGGGCCAGGCGAGGTAATCTTACACTGGCCAGCTCGTGCGGGTTTACAGGAGTGACCTTGATTATAGCTTTGAGACGAAATCCAAGTGGTCGGCTCCAAGGCGGGCTATGAACCCGAATGCGACCTCGTACCCAACCACAACTGAAGAGCTCGTGGACACCATCCATTCATATCGCGCACAGGAACCCGGCTAGCGGCAGTAGAACATGTGAAGGAAGCAGCAGCAGCAGATCAACGGGAGTCGAGGTGCTGTTGACGTAACGTTATAATAAACCAGTGCCAGTGCATATATCCATCTGCAGCACACGTGTCTGCTTCTCGACTCTTACTGTCGGGATTCATGCCTTTTCCTATTCTGTGAGTCGCCTATCGTGAAGGAGATTTGTGACTCACCCAATCAACCCAGTGCTCTTGTGGTTCCCGTGCTTCTTAGTCCTTTTGGACTCATCATTGGCGGCTTGATCATCTTGTCCTTGCTCACCATTAGCGGCTTGATCATCACTGGCGGGATCATCGCCGGCGGGTTGGTCATTGGCGGGGTTATCGCTGGCATCACTGGTGGGTTGGTCACCATTGGCGGGTTGATCGCCACTGGCATCACTGGCGGGTTGATCACCATTGGTGGGTTGGTCACCGTTGGGTTGATAATCACTGGCATCGCTGGTGGGTTGGTCACCATTGGCGGAATTGGTGGATTGATTTTATGTATGTAGTCGTCATCAGAAACTCGATCATAGGGTGTTGACGTTCTCTCTCAGTCATCTTCGCAGTGACTGTGTTCCTCATAGTGCAAAACCGTGCCACCATTTCCAGTGCAATCAATGCAGCGATTCAGTCTTTGGTATGTGTTTTGAACCACGTTATGTGCCAAAGTGGGGCTAACACGTCCTTTCAGATCAGGGGAGTTCAGGGAAACAGGGCTGCAGAGGACGTTGACTGGAACCAAATTGCAACAATGCTGAAACTAGCCGTCAAATTCTCAATCCAAAGGATGAAGACAGCAACCTTCAGGATGTGCCAGGCACTCGTAAAAGTCTGTGTGACAGCAATTTCCTTGATGGAAGAGCAGAGCCGTAACGACGAAGCTTCAGCTCGACCTTCAGAGTCTGTAGTTGGTACCACCATGGACATCTCCAGCTCAAAGGTGCAAGCCAGTGGTCCCGTTGGTGTTGGTGCTGCGGAAACCATCAAGATGTTTATTCTTTCAGGGCTCATGGCATTTGCACAAATGTGCTTGGTATTTTTCTCATCCATGGAGCGAGCGGTAGCGCCGGACGCAGCAACTTTTGAAGGAGCAGAGAGAGTGAGGTCCAGGGAGTCCAGCGAATTTGAGATGCGGGCTGAGTCGCCACAATGGAGTACCTCTCGCACAGGAGCGAATTCATCAAGGGTGAGGCGTCGCCCACTGAGGACAAGACCATAGGGTACCCCACATAAGGAAAAACGGCTTCACCAACGCCTTGCCCATTTATTTCGGGCTCTCCTCCCATTTACCACTCACTAAATTTTTACAGGGAATCGGAAGTTGGAATTAAATTCTTTTACTGGTCGCGGTGATTCGGCGAGCACGTAAAAAAAATAACTTCGCCTAGTCACGTGTGGCAAACTCGAGCACTGTGGGCTCAAAATGGATAGCCAGCTGGATTGGTCCAGGAAGCCCTGGTCCCTATAGCATAAAAAGAACGAATTACAACAATTACAGGAAAATAGTAAGATACTGTAACTCACCGTCTGCTCATGGGGACGCTAACTTGACGATGATCAGACTTTGAACAAAATCTCTCAGAGTGTAAGTAAGTACTCGTATATATGAGGGACTTTTTACGACCATCGAATAAAATACCGATGCTATGTGCAATGAGAACCTCAAGAGAACACTGCCGACGAGTGCCGTTGATGGGACATCAGTCAACCTATTACCTGTCTTGAGTCTGAGTAAGTACTATTCATGGACTCTATCAGTCAAAGCAACAGTGTGAGTCGACAGTCATTCGCCTGAAACATGCCGCGTTGAACTATACATGTGAACGTTTCAACTTGCAGGATGGAGAACTGGATGCTATTGAAAAGGCACAAATATCTCTTGAAGGGCTCCATGCCGAGCTAGCACTGCTCGAACGAAAGCTACCAGCTAGTATCAGGCAGGAAACGACCGCTTCATTCCACCACCACTCCGCCGCGGTCTGGCCAACTTGCCTTTGGCTATCGCATAGAGCTTGGGAAAGTGTTACCTTTACCCCAGAGTCTCGTCACTGGGGCAATAAGTTAAAGGAACTCGAAAACAAAAGGGATGATCGAGATAGACTGCAAGAAGAGCTGGGAAGCCTCATTTCGCGACGCCGGAGGGTGGGCCAGCAGTCCGCCCCCGTCATGAAGGTCCCCGTTGACCTCTTAGCGCGGATATTCCTTCTATGCTTGCCTGAAGCCGACTTTATCATACCCAATCCCCTGGAGGCACCTCTCTTACTCTGCAGAGTCTGTCGCATATGGAAAGATACAGCAATTGATACCCCGCGCCTTTGGGCGTCTCTTTCAATCCCGAAGAATGGAGCATGGAGGGATAAGACCTGGGTATCGTGTCTCAAGAAGTGGCTCGACCGCTCCAGAGAGGCGTCCAGTCTTTCATTGGGGATCTTCTTCCCGATGCATTTACACCACAGCATCGACCACTACATCATCCAGTCCATCTTCGTCACCGCACCTCGATGGCGACACGTCAGGCTGAATATGTCAGATCATCTCCTCAACTTCATGGTCAACACCCCATTGCCTAACCTTCAAACTTTGGAAATCGAACGTGATACAGCTCTGTTTTACTTCTCGATAGGAACAGAACAAGCGCCCGAGTTGCAATCGATCTCCCTTCTAACGCCAGTCCTTCATCCGGATTCGCTTGCTATACCATGGCAGCAACTCACCCATTTCTCGTCCAACTGCCCCATGGACGTCGATAAGCACATCAAGTTACTCCTTCTTTGCCCTCTCATTACCTCCTACGGCATGTCTCTTGATAACCTACATTTTCGTGGAAGTCAACTTGATAATAGAAAGCGTATCACCATCTCCCACCTCACTTCTTTGCGTATCGTCTCCCTTTGCGACAGGGCGATGGGTGACTTCTTGGATTCCCTTGAGCTGCATTGCCTCTCCGAATTGGCGCTCATTGCGGCGGAGGGGAACAAGCATAATTGGCTTGGAGCTGTAGAGGGTTGGCCAAAGCTTCAAGTTTTGGCCCTAGTGAATGACTCGCGCTGTACATTACGTTCCCTTCGAGTTGAGGGCTGCATATCTGAAGAAACTATAGACAGTGCTAGACGACTAATTCCGTCTTTGTCCTCTGTCTACTTCAGCGCAGACGGGACTCCCAGCGTATAAGTGCTGCCTGACTGACCCGACCCCCAATTTATATAATTTCTTCCGATTCCCTCCTACCAGCGGCCTGCTATCAGTGTAAGTACTCAATAAATACTTAGGACAAGCCAAATTTCAACTGTGAACCATATTTTCGGAACGCATGAGAAGCCTTCCATGTGAGAAGTGGGATTACGAGTGAGTAGGTCTATGATCGATTACAATACCGGTGTAATACAAAGGAGCGCGAAATGAGGATAGAGATGGGTGAAACCAGGTATGCACTCAGCGTAAAAAGGTGGCACAAAAGTCGAAAGACTAGCTGATATAATGCACAAGAAGATCATAGGTCCAGATTGGATAACAGTGGGCGTGAAAAAGCGTTCAGGAGGCTAGATAAATGAAGTCACAAATTAATATCCTCTATGAGTACCGCGTCCGGCTTGGTTATTGGGATCCCCGCCCTGCCACTGTTGTTGATATTGCGGCTGTCCAGAGGGTGTTTGTGATGGATAGGCCTGATGGGGTCCAGGTGAGGGGATGCGGGTGTTAGCGAGCATGTTGCCGCTCATTTGCCTTCCGTGCTGTGGTGATTGCTGCGACGGGTATGCTTGATACGGACCCGGTGATTGACGTCCTTGCGCCAACATGTTTCCACTGCTCTGCCTCCCATGCTGTGGTTGCTGCTGTGAAGGATATGCTTGGTATGGCCCTGGTGATTGACGTCCTTGCGCCAACATGTTTCCACTATTCTGCCTCCCATGCTGCTGAGGGGGGTACTGATTCTGTGTTGGAGTCGTGGCAGAGTATGGGCTTGCCAGCATGTTACCACTCGTCTGGCGCTGATGCTGTTGTGGTGGTGGGCCATTGAAATAAGAAGAGGGCGAGATTTGAGAGACAGGTGTAGCAGCATATGAATTAGAGGGCGACGATGGGTTTGGGTTTAGGTTATCCGTGGAAACATAGGCAGGGGTAGGCGAGTAGCTGCGATCTTGAGGTCGATGAAGAGGAACATCTCTTGAGCTGCCATTGTAGGTCTGATACAAGGAAGGAGGAAGCGATGGCGTGAGGGATTGTTCTGATGCAAATCCTTGCTGGTGGTAACCCATGCTTGGATGGAGTAAAGGTTGTTGCATCGTGTCCATGCTAGCCAGCTCGATCTCATGACCTTGGCCTGAGCCAGGCCCACGAGCAAGATACGTGTCGTGGGCATTCAAGTTTATTGCCGAATTGCTATATTGAGATTTTGAAGGTGACAGGTGGCTGTCGCTGAAAACCGCTGTAGTAGCAATGGAACGTTGGTCCCAGTCGAGTTCGCCGCGATCACGTTGATACAGAACAGGGTCATACTCCAGATCTCTCTGCGAATAAAAGTACGTGTTCAGCGGTTGCTCAAGTTTCATCGGATGGATCGAAACTAACCTGGTCAATGGCTGCAATTTTGATACCTCCCGGTACAACTTGGGCTTCCATTTGTTGGCCACCGTATTCGTCCATCTTGGTCTTTCCACGACCGATCTTGCCTTGATATACCTGGCTAAGCAGCGGCATCATGTCCTTGTGCAGCATGGGCGTGAACAGCTCAGAATTCAGCGCAGGATGGCCAAACCGTTTCTCGAGCTTATTACCCTTGTGATCTGCCCGTTCGGAGTGAATCTTCGCTGCGGCGATTTCATCTTCTGTGGGTGAGAAGTAATTGAAAACGGGAACGTAGGAACGGTTGATGTAGATCTTGTAGAAGAAGACGATCAGAATGGGAGGAACGGACGAGAGCCACTGGAGGGATCTGAATTGATATTGAAGACCGATGGCTAGTAAAGTATCAACATACAGTTCGTAAGAAGACCACTAGACTTACTCAAGATCATCAACGCCTGCATTAATAGAACACAGAAAAGGAGGCGATTGATGATAACGTTCCATATACGCTGAAGAATGTGGTCAGCGGCGAGATATGCGGAGATTGAGAAACTTACTCCTCCACTCTCAACTTTCGAGACATAGACGAACATGAGCTGATATTTGTACACCCAAGAGCTCAGCCAAAACACGACGGCAGCAGCGACGACAACAAGAGGTGCGAGAGGTGCGAAGACCAGCCCGACAGCACCCATGAATAGCTAAAGCAACATGAATTAACAGATGATCATCGGTAGGCTAAAGAAACATACCGTATTCGAGTAATAAACTGCATATTGGAATTCTGGGGGTTGGGTCCATTCACGGATGTCGCGAGGGGTACGTCCAAACACACTAGTGATTATGATTGATATCTAATCTTCAGGAGGACAATTGATGCCAGAACTTACCGGGTCTTGAAGGATAACCACAACAAATTGATGATCTGAGCGAGGTCGAATAAAACGAGGAAGCCACGCAGGCTGTCGACACGCTTGATCAGCATAGTGCGACCTGGGGCTGTCAAGAACTTACGGGAAGAAAGTTAACCAGTAAGAGGCCTGGTTGATGTACGTGCGATTGATGACTTCGGGCAACTCTGCAAGACGGCCATTTAGCGTGATTGCACTCCAAATTGTGATGAAAGGATTTACGGTGAAGATTGTCCATGATTTCGCGGAAGCTAGCTTTTTTCCCGATGAGGATAATAATCTGTGTGACCGAGTCTGTAAAAAATGAGATCAGAAATCGGAGGAATACATGTTGCAATCCTTCGACTCACTGAAGATCACACCGATAAGAGTGAAAATGATCAATTGGGAAACGATCAGGAAAGCAAAGTATCGGGCGACAACTGCACGGTCCATTCTTGAGTGGGTCAAAGCACCCATGTACTATGAGCAAGGTGCGCCAGGTGAGTTTCACGGGTACTGAGTAAGTGAGGTTGTCCGAACCTTGGTCAACCAGCGCATGATGATAGGCAAGAAAAATCCAAAGATTCCAGAGATTGCAGGAGGTAGCACACCAGCCACAATTGTGAAGGAAGTCTTATTCGTCTGGAACCACCCTTCGAGGAAATCCCAGTAGGCCCTCATCGCGTCCAAGTTGGCAAGGAAAGAGATAACCAACAAAGGTGCAGTATTGACGAAACACACGAGGAAGAGCCATAGCCAACCCAACATTCTTTTGCGGGCGAGTTCTACATCAGAATTATTCATGTTCGACCAGACCTAGGACAAAGTATCAGCGTATGTGTGACACCAAATGACAGAAACCCACGATGTCCTTGGGATTCGGAGCAAGATCAATTTCCGTGCCCTTTGGATGTTTCCCTACCAGCATTTTGGCTACAATATGGGCATACGGTACGGCGGCCATACTCGCAAAGCCATAGTTCTCTGCTTTACGACTGCCAATCTCAGTGCGATAATCATCGATTGCAGCTTCAGTGCGCTTCAGCTTGGCCCTGAGAGAAAATGAGCACCGGAGCAATAAGAGCTAAGACAGGATTACGGACGTGTAGAACTCGATAGCATCTTTCCTCTGGCCACCCATGCCGCATGTACCCCCGACACGAATCGTTGGTCGCTTGGCCTTGACCTTTCCGCCCTTGAGGTACTTGACCAGGATTTCTTCGAATTCTCGCACAGTTTGATTGTGGTACTCGATCAAGTCTGGCAGTTTCCCCACTTTGCGTCCAATGTGCACGCTTGTGGTAGGGTAAGGTACCTTGACTGTGTCAAAGATCGCTTTGAGTCCTTCATCAGTCTGCAGCTTCTTGGGTACGTGTCGGACTTGAAGAGTCCGGGCATAGAACGATTGCAGATATTCGGGCGATCTAAACCAGGTGTGACGAAGCTTGATCATTTCCCGCCAGTGGATATCGACGAAGAACACGACGAGAAAGGTGATGACATAGGTAACGGCGACGTGTGCATAGAGGAGCTCTCCTGATACGTCGCGGATCGTGAGCATGGTTAGGACGTCGCGTGCTTTGCTCGGGATGTGCTTGATATTGTAAGTGACGTTGATTGGGATGAGGACGGCACAGGTGAGGAGAGATACGCTTAGGAATAGCCATCGCATGAGACGGAGAAACCGGAGGAATGCCACTGCATCCAGGCCAATCTTGTCGAGTAGTTCTGGTTCTTTGGTGTGCAAGAGCGGTGGTAACCAACCAAAGAGCGAGTCGGATATCCGAGGAGGCGGCTTATCGCCTTCGTGGTATTTGACTTTGGGTTCGTAGATGATCTGCAAGGTTCGTGTTAGTAGGCTATAACCCGGCGAATGGTTCAGGGCCAAAAGGTCGGAGAGAGTCCAACTACTGTCAGGCTCCAAGCCATCACTTCAGATTCTGCCCATCCCCGAGGTATGCAGATCTCGGTCGCGACGCGTAGAACACTCTACTATCGAGCTGGCAAGAGCAAACGAGACAGTCCGAAGGACGGCAACCTGTCCAATGCTCAAAGCCGCGACCGGTGAATCCCTCATGCAATCTTTATGACCCTCGGCCAGCCGGTCCCTTCCAATTGTCCAGTATACCGACCACCTCATGGCCTTAATCCATCCAGAGCCGCCATCTAACGAACAAGCTCGTATTGGCTCCACAATAACTCACTTTGTTTTTGGGCCGCAGGAAATTGAACAGAAGTACGGTGACGACCTAAGTTGTTCATGACATGAGCGCTACACCGTCGCTTATACCTAGCATTTACACTTACAGATATTGTACTCATTAGCAGAACCTGAGAACCGACGGCCTCGGGCGCCAGCGTCCGTGAATTCTCATTGA
>Ga0247741_1001507_pt1 | contig 12910 bp, 9 predicted proteins | sample UWRJL213509R2_FD_180945 | JGI IMG/M metagenome (GOLD analysis project Ga0247741, IMG submission 180945) | Plant litter microbial communities from Arlington Agricultural Research Station in Wisconsin, United States - UWRJ-L213-509R-2 | ecosystem: Environmental > Terrestrial > Plant litter >... | reverse complement strand
ATACCCAGCTCGCAAAGCTCATAATCGAACCTCTCCGTCACCTTCACTCTACTGGATTCGACTTTAAGGACTCCCCATTTGTTATCATCATCGACGGCCTAGATGAGTGTCAAGGAACGGACATACACTCTGTGCTTGTGAAGTCGCTGGTGGCCACATTCCGTGACTCACCACTCCGTATCCGGATTCTTATCGCCAGCCGTCCAGAGGTCTACCTCCAGTCCACCTTCAATCCATCTCCACTCAGGCCTGATCTTTCACATCTCGCTCTATCCAACGAATACTCTCCAGAGGAAAATATCTATCGAATCTTAGAAGATTCTTTTGACAAGATTAGATGCGAACATCCTCTTGCCCCTTGCATTCCATCTGCCTGGCCCTCCGCCAACGTCCTTTGGGAGCTCACCTGGAAATCGTCAGGCCAATTTATCTTTACATGTACAACAGTCAAATATATCGGTGGAGACCCTCACCAGCTTCCACATCGTCGGTTAGATGTCATTCGTCGTCTCCAGCCTCCCAGGGATGAGAAGGATATGCCATACGCGGCATCAGGAAAACCCTAACATGATAAATATGTCAAATTATTCGCAGTTCGGCACATTTCTTCGAGAATGTGCCTATTCTGCATAATTGGTACACTGCGTTCCAATTAATTTTGCAGAGATGGTGACGAATAATTTAGAACGAATTATGCTGAAATGTCAGCCGTATTTCCATAGTTTTTGAGCTTCATGACCATTTATTTACTCGGAGAACAGCTCAAATCACGTCAAAGAGATATTGGGAAAGAATATATTTGCAAAATAACATGATGGTGTACTAAGTATGCTATTCTCTAACTACAACAAGACGACTTAACGACAACTCCCCATGGAAGCCATTCTCGCACTCGCAAGGAAGATATCACACTTCAATCTCTAACCTCACAATACCTTAAGTTATCGAACATTTCTACCAGGTAGGACAATTGAGCACGTCCACAAATTTTGACAGGACTCACGGACATGATATACGGGGACAACAATCTATTAGTATTCCTTCAAGTACAACAGATAGGACACATATCATACCTGGAATGCTAAGGTTTTCGCGAATGTAAAAAATGTGATGACAAGCGCGCCTATTCTTGCGCACGCAGTGAATGGGCCTGCGGAGGACAATGAGAGGTAGTGCAGAGAAGAGACGAACGAGACAAGTCATGTTGTCAGATGTATCCACAGTGTCGAGGAGCCTGTGAGATGGACTATATTTCAGTAAATACGGAACGAGGGAGAGGTTTGTGAAGTTTGCTAACCCACCACCAACATCTCGGCAGTCAGCTACCTGCCCAGCCTATCAGCCATCCGGGACCCCACCGTACACCGGATGCGGTTGCCACCTCACTGGGTAAGGGTTAAATCTGCGCTATGATTGAGCAGTACTATTGAGCGATAGGAAGGAAGGGCACGCCAAGGGAGGGGGTTGACTCGTTGAAGTCGCAAACTTGAATATTGGATGCTGAGCACTGAGGCTCAAACTGAGTTGGGTGCAGGATGAAGAATTGTGATCGTTTGGTTGACGTGGATGAACGCGGGGCGGAGTTTGAACGGACTTAAGAATTTGGTGCTGTTCTTTGGTGTTCACTGAGTTCCAACGTAATTACATTACTTAATACGGTAGAGTAGCAAAAAAATATTGGCCTCAAGTACTTACTACAGAGCAGAGCGTACAAGACTCAGTGCAACGCACATGAAGTGTCTCGTATTTGCAAGGGCAGCAAATTCGAGCATAATTCTTTGCCTACTGTTCATAATTATAGAGCCCGGGCAGCTAGGTTCGCATATTTATGAACAATTTACGTGACGCCGGTTTAGCTTTGCCGATTTGCCGTCATTCGGAAGAATTAGACCAACTTGGCCAAATTTGGTCAATGAGCGTTTTCCTGATGAAACTCAACCCCATACATATTTCCAACCTGTCTGAAGATCGCCCTGCACTTCCGCTCATCATTTTCCCTTTCCTGGTCGTGTTCCTCCATCGTCTGCAGGTCGTTGTCGTACTCGGTCAGAATTGTAAGCTCCAAATAGAAAACTTCCAACCTCGGGAAGCGTTCTTTTGTGATAGCCTGATCGAGCTGTGCAAGTTTATTGGCCAGTATATTCCAACCTTCCAAAACTGTAATAGATATCTCGAGGTGTCGAAGTGCTCGGTCTTCTCGAGTTGGAATGGCGATGAGATCCGTAGCAAGGTTGAGGATATCTCGTTCAGTTGGATCACCTTTGGGTTCGTCAATGTGTAGTCCCATTTTAATGAGTGTGGAATTTAAAGGAGAGGTAAAGATGGCTGAAAGACATCCAAAGGTTGCAGAAAAACCGACTGTGTTTCATACTCAATAAGTACGCAGGGAAAAGAGACGATAGAGTAAGATACGGCTTACTTTTCCAATCCAACCGCTTGAGCTTCGTCGCTTTCGTAGTGACCTCTTCGACGAAGCTGAGCGGCAAGTTATTGACTTGGATATCTACCAGTTCCGAAAGTTCCAGGCGACTCTGGGGTCCCTTCGTCAGGGAGCCACACTCAAATGCCCGCACAGCCTCCAGGAAATGTTGTTCGACGCGGAGCGAAGTTAAGAATATTTTTCGTCCCATAATGCCTTCTTCATGAGTCACCAGTGCGCTCTCTACCTGCTCTGTCGGCTTTGCCTCTATTCGCGTCTTGGTTTTATGACTATAATGGATCGTTAGGGACGTCAAACCCACACCAACCCCCCGAAGAAACCACATTGGCAGATTCCCGATATACAATCTCGTTAAACCCGGAGAGCGTATGGTGTCAAGGACCGAAAGCGCAAGATCGTCAGGGATAAGGGGTGCTTCGAGATGATACCGGTTTGACAATGTTAAAATTTCGATGCGGTCCAAGGACTTTAATACTGTCGATAAGAGTTGGGACTCGGTGAGGTCTATTCGAGTGAAGGAGTACTGGAGGTGGCGAACATATGTCGCTAAATGTGGGGATTGGGGGAGCAATGCCGCGAATTCCTGCAAGATCTGGACCCTTCGATCTTGAGAATAGGGGAGATCACAGTTCATAGTCCGGAACAGCGACGATTGACAAATGGGAACGAGGTCCTGAGAGGTTAAGCATAACGATTTTTGTGATGGGTTATCGAGATAGAGCATGAGGTGGGTGAAGATATCAAGTGGAAGGTGCATCTATTAAAATCCGGGATGCGGGATCAACGAGGGTGAGCGAGAAGTCTGGGGACTTGGTGGCAAACGAGTGCCGGTACAATCACGATTATATACGGTATCTACATCTAAGTTGCATGCGTACACGAAACGTCGGCTACGTCCATCAGAGATACGCGCAGTTGCCGAGCTCGCTACAAATAAATTCTAACAGCATGGTAGATTTGGCTCGCAGTTGTGACGGTAGGTTCCCTACAGTCTTGTATGCACAACAGGTGTTTCGAATTTCTGTTCGATCACTACTAAGTGAGGTCATAATTACTAGCGCTTATGTCTCTGCACTGACGACAAATTTCACTTTCGTTCTCTATTATGGTATTTTCCCTTCTCGTCTCATCTGAGCGCGAGCCTGAGTGTGAGTGATGACATTGTTTTATTTTAGCCCCTGTCGAAGCACCGATGAATTTGATAAAGCTCAGGATCAGAAAAGAGAACGACTTGAAGAACGTAAGGGTTATCGACGCCATTGGCGTTGCAGCTCAAAGTACGGAGTACGGAGTCCGAAATTCAAAGGTGGAAGGCTAGGTTTGGTATCGGTTCGAAGTCAGTATTGACGAGAGCCGAGATGAGTTATGAAGTCAAGGTCGGTGCCAGGGCTGTTGGCTGTCACGGCGACTAAGGTTTGAAGCTTGAAGTCTCAGGCTCAGGTTCGGCAACGACATGAGGCGCAGATGTGAATGAGTAAGCTGCCGCATAGCGCTGATTGTTCGAGTTCGAGTCCAGGTTGAGTGTGAATTTGTTGAAAGGAACGGAAAGAAGTTGAAATTCGAAGGTGTAGACTAGCTGGGGCGCAGGTTCGGCTAACTGCCAATCGTCATGGTGAGTGATTCAGTGTCTTCAAGCTTCGAGCCCAGGTTTGACGATGGACCGGCCAGTGAGATGCGTACGCGGGAGTTGACGAGTAAACCGCTGCATAGCCGTTCGCATTCGCGTTCGAGATGACGTTGGGTGTGGATTTGATGAGAGGAAAAGTCGATATGAGGAAATGCGAGAGGTTGGAATGGGAGGAAGGGAGGGGAGTCAGAAAATTAGGAAAGATGAGCCGTATAGCTATGTGGCGAGGCTTTATGGGGTTTGTGGACACTGAATAAACCTGGCGCGGGCGCGTGATGTATATGCAGACAATTCTACAGGTGGGGCAACGATAAACACTGAAAGAAATTAAATGTCAGAGCGGAGATAGAGCAAGACGGGATTTAGAGTACGCACGACGTAGCAGTGCACATGGGTTCGTGTTAATAGCCCATAGCTGTAGGAAACCAATTCTATCCAGTATCGTAGCTGTTATATGCTCCCGCTCCTTCCCATGCTGCCGCGTATGTCGGGCCACTTCGAGATAGAGCTAAGGACATGAGTTGGTCCAGCAATTCGGACCACGGTGTGGAAGTGAAAGTGGAGGGGCTAAAAGGCCAGAATTGCTTCGGGCAACGACAATGGGTTGGTGAACCAGGATGACGTGAGCAGTTAGGTGAAGAGGAACGAAGGGGGGAGGGTGAATTGGCTGTAGAAGACGCTGGAGCTGGTGTTGCTTGAGGTGGGTTAGGACGTGTCGGAACACTTGTCGTATGCGTTGGAATCAAAGGCCAAAAATTATGCAGCCTACGGGTCTAAGAAGTTGAATCAGCAATCCAGTGACATAGAATGGAGGAGATAAAGAGAACGTACCTTAATCGTGAGTCGTGATCTAGGTAGATTTCTGACGCCAACCATAAAGTAGATAATCACGGCCTTTTTCGCTTATATCTCTGTCCGGGAGATGGGGGTTTGCCTTCCGTCAGGCTAAGGATGGACACAGTCCAAAGTGTCGTTCGGTGGTACAGAGGCATACTGGGGAGAAGATAGAACGCGTGTTATAAGCCTCTAGGGCGATGGATATGGTGAGCCACATGGCGAGGCTGGAGGTCCAATTTGGTTTGAATGTCAACGACGTCGGAAGTGGGACAGGGACGTGTCCGCGTTGTGAGACTAGAAGTTGTAGATGCTAGCTGAATATATGAGTGCCATGATGGTAGTCGATCTTGACATTTGCGACTCTGAAGCACTTGCGGCCTCTCTGCCTGTTGACCGCTGACGAACACACCGGATTTACAGCTTTGGATTGCGGAAAGAGGATGAGACAGGTGAAGTCGGGGTGGGTGTGCCCAGAGGCACGAGAGCATGCATCTCTGGTCTTCGAAGAGTTACAACGAACTCGGTTGGATTGGTGCTGGTATTGTATGCTTCCACATCAGAGGCTGATTGTGTTCCTAAAGACCTGACTCAGTGACAAAACATGAGAAGAATGAGCCGAAGAGAACATACCTGAGCCTCGCGCAGTAACCCGACCTGTCCAGAAGCCGTAGCTAAGTTATCCTTGAGCTAGAGAGGCACGAGCTGAGGAGACCCAATGCCGATGTATTTGTGCAAGTCGTCGTTGACATAGCCATTGGTACTTGGGGAAAGGGCAGGGTGATTTTATCATGCGGAATAATGATGCAGACACATGGTAGACGTTAGGTGCGAGTGAGGTCGGAGACTTGTGAGGGACTCGGAAGTGAGGTTGCCATTGGTGTGGTAGGAATCATATCGTTCGATTTGGTGCCTGGATGGCACAAGATCAAAAGACCCGGCTGAGGCTCCTGTCAGTAAGTACTACTCAAAACATCGTGGAGAAGGTTAACTCGAGAGCTTAGTAGTTTTATTGATTCGTTCACTGTAAATTTATATTCTCAATATTAAAACGAGCGGGATTCCGTTGCCCGCTAGGGACCTCGCACCTTGAGAGCGCAGCGACTATTTGAATAGGCTCACATCCGTGTAGGCGCTCAGGTGTAAGGTAGTAATAAAAAGAACACACATATATGCGAGTAATGATCGAGCACAGAGGCCGTCAGTGCCTACAAAGTGGCACGAGACCTGGTTCACCCAAACTCCATCGACAGAGGGACAGGCGAGAAGCTTGTCGTAGCACAGATATTCCAACACTCAAATTGCTAAATTCTTCTCAGTTATAGAAAGCTTTCCTCTAACTTGAGACACTTCTGAGCCCCTCAGAAGTGCGTACTTTTGGAAGTTTTGAATTTGTTTGTTTGTTTGAGGCCCACAAAGGTACGCCGGCGATAACGAGCGTGACATGAGACAGGAAAAACCATCTAATTTGTTGCGAAGAAATACAGCATGGGCCTGAGTATACACCTGTTGGAATTACGGAGCGAGCTCATTAAACAGTGCACAGGATCACGTCCGGACTCCTGAAACTAAAGCGCATATCATGACCCAACTCGTGAGTTGAGCATGGGTTCAACTCGACTCGACTTGCCAGCAACACTAGGCAGGAGCTGGAAAGTCGGCCATCGCACATTCACTTGCAAAAATTTGCGACAAGTACGGATATCTTCTAGCAATCTTTTTTTCCGAGAAGACAGCGGCTGAACGAAGGGATATCTCACGATTTGTCCCTACAATTGCAAATCAAATTGCTTGTGCCATCCCATCCTCACGGCCCTCATAAAAATGGCCACGGTGCTGTTGAGGTTCTTTGGCATCGTGAGTTCGCAGTGACGGTGGGACGAAGCCGGCGGAGAGAACCTGTAGACGGTATCTATGAGTGAGCCCAAGGACGTATGAGAAAGTTGGACATGATGTTGGCATTGAAGGATTTGAAGGGACTGAAGGAAAGAATTGTTTTCGGTCTCCTGCGGAGGGAGGCACGACCATAGAGTCAGAGTGCGGTCTCTGCATCAGGAGAAGGAACGTGATGTATCACGCACTGCCTTTTCCTATTTCCCTCGACCTCGACGCCTATCGAGTGCTCGGGTCGGGCCAATAGCGCGCTGCCTCCTAGCACTGCTTCATTTTCACCCACCCACTACTCCCTTTTATCTTTCCTATGGCACGCAACACCATTATACCACCGTCTGGGTCACTGGGTATCGCGGCTCCTTGTGAACATCACTACTCTCAAAAAGCGCCCAAGCTGCAGGGGTCAAGATTCCCACTCACCCTGCAGCTTGCTTCGGATAGATCAGAGCTCTCACATGAGTCAGGACCCATGGCTTGGGCCGAGCAGTGCCTCGCACTGTTACCTACACATCATCCAGCGGCTATGCTCCTCACATATCCAAACCGGGACGTCTCCCATTCTGATCAGATGTGTGACAATCAGTCCAGCGACGACCGCCTTGCAAAGACACTGATCTTGGAAAAGAAAGTAGCTGCCTCCCGGTCTGTCCCAGCAGGTATCGTGCACTGCCACAAGCACAAGCACCGCCCATCGTTCCTTCCATCCATTCCTTCCCTTCTTCCCAGCATTTACTATAAACCCGCTTGTTGCATCGATCCTCTCGAGAATGCTTGAGAATTTCCACCGACTATAACACATTGGTTCCCCAAGTCGGCGACGACAATCCACGGCCAGGATGTTCATGAACATCCTCTCGCCTCCTACCTTCCGTCTCCCTGGCCTTCCACCGAGGTTCTGCATGATCTCATTAGGAAATCGTCGGGACAATTCGTTTTTGCATCGACAATAGTCAAGTACATCGGCGGAGACCCACACAAGCTGCCACATCTTCGCCTGGATGTTATTCGCAGCCTCCGGCCTCCCAAAGGTGAAAATGATATGCCATATGCAGAGCTGAACTCCCTCTATCACCACGTATTCTACAATGTTGACGACATGGAGCCGGTGAAGATGGTTCTTGGAATCTTGCTCATTCTCAACCCAACGCTGACCGAGTCGGAGGCAAGGAATAGCCGCATAGTGACATCATATCAAATGGACAAGTTTTTCCTCTGGGAACTTGGCGAAACAGAAGCCTGTCTAAGCCAGCTCGCGTCCATCATTGAATGCACTGCAAGCCGTATAGATATCTTGCACGCCTCACTGTCGGACTTCCTGCTTGATGTGTCTCGATCCAATCAGTTTTACCTCTGTCGAGAGTCCGTCTTGGGGGATTGCGTAGCTTATGGACTGCACCATTTGTGCAAGAGGGTGCTCGATAGATCCGGTGTGTCATTTATACCATTTGCGGCTTCAGTATTTAAGGGTTAATCTATCTAGAGCACAAGCGCTACATTAGTCTCACCGGGTGCTGCATTGATGCTGGCCCACTTTGCACTCCTCGACTCCAAGAAGAATTGATTCGACTACCACTTCCAACTCTCTACAGAGTGTGTGAAGTACACAAGACGACTTACAAATTTTGGTGCATGTTGTCCAAAATCGTTGAGATACTACGTAATCAAGTGAGGTGCCATTATTTTGATTGTGAAAACAGTTACAGACTAATTCTCGAATCTCAAGGACCTCAAGGACCAATTCTCGCACCTCATCTCCAATCTTTCGACAGTTTGCTTCCATGCTTTCCGAAAGCCTCATCCTGACAAAGAGTTGACCTTGCTGATATACGAGGCGAATTATCCTCACGTCCTTCAGCTAGAGGCATCGAATCCTTCTTCGGTGTTTTCCTTCAATGTTTTAAGCGCCGTAAAAGAACAAATTCGCCATCTTATAAGGACAATTGTCACCTTGCATCCCGAACGGCAAATATTTGATTTCACAGAACAACATAATGCAATGGTCGCGCAGTATTTTATGCTTGCCTACACGGGTGACAGGTATTTGGTGTCAGATACTTTCATTTCCGACACTGATACTTGTTTTAGGTTTTTTCCAAACACCGATGAATATGAAAATGCCAATAATTGGAAAAAAGAGGTTCATTCCAACTCCCTTGTGGCACTGCGCTGCATTACCCGTGTCCTTCCTCTTTCGTGCAAGGATAAAACTATTCTACAGTGGATTTCTGCGACGAGGTTTCACGGAAGATGGAATTTGGATGGATGGAATGATCATATTATTCAACCAGCTCGAGACTCAGTTCTTGATTATTATCAGGTATGCATGCCCAAAACTTGACTATGCGGGTACTCGCGCTCCAAAATTCTTCAACTAAACTCAATCTATCCCCAGAGATATGCGGAGCAATCCGAAGTCGAAGAGTATATAGCTATCAACAACCTCAAGCTAGTTTAGATTCTGCCTTTTTTGATAAAACTTGGAGGATCCTCCGACAATGCCTTTCATACTATCCCCCAGTCGATTGACCGGAATACGTTAAAGTTGATATATTAACTAGAAGAGAAGATTTGTGAGCTTCGTGCCGAACGTTAACATCTAACGCATACGAGACATACCTTCCGAAACGTCGGCGTTTCACCCAGATGAGGTGAAACGATGACACCGTCATATCATGGTGATACAAACCACCGATGAAAATTCTAAGTAAGGTTGAACATTGGTGTCATATTTGACCTCCAGCTCTGAATCATCCTTCTCTGATAAATTAAAACATGGGCGAAAAGGAACTTATATCTTGTTAGATGCTGTCGTCATAAGTTGGAATATCGACTTACTGTCGTTCAATGGTAACCTCTCAGCAAAACCCCTGCGTTAGAGCAGACAGTGTGGGTTGAGTCGAAATTTTTGGAAATATATTCGTGATGGATGGGTTGGGGTACGACAGTATTTATCGTACCAGTGGTACCAAATGTCAGTATAAGCTACATCATATATTCACTTGAAAGTAGTAGGCAGGTAACCAGAAGGAATCCGAGTCATAGATCAAATTCGGAAGAACAAAATGTGGAAATGGCGAAAAAGATATTTAATGCAAAGAGAAGATTATTTGTGTGATCCGTAAATATGAGGTTAACGTTGTGGAAGGTAGATCAAATAAGTTCCAGGCTCAGTCCGTAAATTTTAAACAAAGAGTGGCAAAGTAATTCGTCGGATGTATCCACATACTTAATCTGAAGAGGACATGTATGATTCTTGTTATGCTGAGGTTTTCCGACATCCCTTGGTGCAGTTGGAGCAGCACCTCATAGCAAACGATTGTCCGTCCTCGTTGTACTTTGGGATCCACATCACCTCGAAATCAGAGCCGATTACCTTTCTGGCCGAGTGATGTATGACGGTCAGAATGCGCTCTCGATCTCCAGTGCCGTCCAACTCTTGAGAGATGAATCCATCCTCGAGCTCGTCGTCGGCGTAGCAGATCCCCAATACGTCGATTCCCAGTAGGTCGAGTAAGGATCTGAATTTCTTGAATAAATCGGCTGGAGGTGGTGGGGGAAGAGTTGACTTGGACGGATCGGAAACGATTCGGTATTCGATAGCTTCACCCGTTCTCAACCAACATTGCGCGATGACGGAGTCAGACCATGACTTGGATACCAATGCCAGTGGTTTGGTACTGAGCCTTCTGGCGACCATAAGTTCGCCCGGTTTAAGATTGTAATGGTGGTGGATGAGGCAGGCAGCGTATCGGCTAGCATTAGTGCCATCTACGAAGAGCGGTGCGAGCTTAGAGAAGAGTTGGTTACGAGTGATCCCAGCTGATGCGAGTTGCTTGTTGAAGAGGGCGTCTGCGTCAGAGACCGAGGGTAAATGGTTGTAGACGTTGGTGTTGAACATATTGGGTGTAAAGGGGAAACTTTTGTAAGCGTCGATGTCGACCATGTTTAAACTGGGTGAAGTGATATTATGAGCCGGCTGGCTGTAAGCCGATTATCGTATAAATACGAGCCTCTCTCGGCCAGGCAAGTCGCGAATCTTCTAGTGCGGGGCGTCACAGAGCGTTTGCGATGGTATGGGATTCGAAAATGTGAACAATATGCTATGTCTTTACCGCATGGATAAACAGGAGATATACGGCATTTCTCGTTGTCCGAGTCTCGATCACGCCAACAATAGAATTGAAGCGCCTAGGTGACGGAGGTGCCCGAACCAAAAGGGGTTCGTCTGAGCTCTATTTCAGAGCCTGATTAGCCTCTGGGGCGGTGCATAAAAGGTTCTCGACCCTGCATCGGATTGGCACGTTGGGTCCCAAAGGGTGTGCATTGAAAGAAACGGGATGAGCGCCATGAAGGGCTAGAACTGAGATTCGAGAATAGGACTAGGACTGTGTAAGTACTGAGCCAAGCCCCCATCTCGTCTCGTAGATATGTATACCTGGGCCAGTTGCGAGGATGATATTGACGAACATGACGACTCGAAGGATGTCCAAGCCACTAGCACGGAACGCAAACGGAATCAAAGAGGTAGCCAGCTCCAACGTGAACGGACAGATAGACAAGGACAAAGACAAAGACAAAGACAAAGATATGGGTTCATTGGCCCACATAAACATCAGCCGGTTCGAAACCGAACGGGTGTTATGTCCAGTTCCGAGATGCAGGTACGGCAGGCAAGGCTTAAGACGACGGGTATAAGAGGCTAGAGCATGGAGACGATATGGATGCGCATGTACAGCGAATGGAATTCCCAATACGGTGAGGTTAGCTTTGCTATGACGAAAGATTTAAACTTAAAGACTGTATCAGAAGGAGAGCGAAGGGAGAGCAGGAGAGGACATACTTACTGCGTGTGGTAGATGACGCGGACAAGTGTACTACTACTATACAGGGTACACCTGAGTTACAGGAATTTTGCGATTTTCCGTATTGATATCGCGCCATGTTTCCCCTTTCATTTTCATCGAGATGAGGGGATGAATCAGAAATTAGGCATCAGGACACCTGTAAGCCTCAGAGTTGGATGCTTGACGTTCGATGTCAAAACTCGGACGTTAGGTTTTTGAAACCTACATAAGGATAGGGAGGGCGTCCACAGGTAATGGTCGCAGTTGCAATTTGTCAAGGACATAATGATTCTGAACCAGAAAAGAGGAACCAATTTGGTCAGGTGGGGGGAAAAGCGGGTGAAAGTGAAAAAGGGCATACGCAGAGAACGACTGGATGGGCTTTAGAAGGGGTATTCTTGGAGTTGTCGATGTCGATGTCGGCCTAGGCGTGGGTGTTGCGTCTTAAAGTCTCAGAGTTCGAAGGCAGAAAGCGGAAAACACAAGACTGGGTTTGTTAGTTGATTCGAATGCCAGTGCCACGTCTATGGCCAAGACGTCAGGATATGGGCGCGGCAACATTAATAACATCAGCGCTGACATTAGAGGAGTTATAGACTCCAACTCAGGCTCGCTGCTGCTCCTGGCTACCAGTCGAGGAGATGGCTCGCGGATGAGGAAGTGATGGGAGGAAAGGTCGGGATAAGGGAAAGGTCAGACATTAGAATGAGATTCCGGGGAAATCGGGATGAGTTAATATATGCTGGGATAAAAGGTCGGAGTGGAAGATCGGGAATTGAGTAAAACGAGCCCTATTTCACCCCAATTCAAAGTGTGTGAGTGGATGCGGGTGAGCTTCGGACCAAGAGACCGAGTAATAGCATAAATGCAGGAGTTCTGACGGGATACGAGTACATCTTGGAAGGTGAAAAGAAGACGGGGATGAATAGAGGCTCTGATGATCTCTGAAACTGGGGTGGCCCCAATGTGTGGAACGAGTTGGGGATAGATGAATTGGGTCCTACTGATTTCGATCATATACAGTCAATCACGTGCCAACGGTACACCACGGCCCAACGGTACACCAAAAGATATTTCGCATCTCCTGCAATGAAAACTTAATATTTTTCTTTGAAAAAAAATGTAAACGCAAGCTCACGCTGCACAAAACGAACCACAAGGTAAATTTTTCTAGATTTTAAAATATATGACCTCAATTTCTGCCGATCAGTTGTCAGATTTTCAATATTTTGCTAGTTTTAAAACCAGCTTGGCGTATGTACAGTGTTTTCT
>Ga0247741_1001506_pt1 | contig 12925 bp, 12 predicted proteins | sample UWRJL213509R2_FD_180945 | JGI IMG/M metagenome (GOLD analysis project Ga0247741, IMG submission 180945) | Plant litter microbial communities from Arlington Agricultural Research Station in Wisconsin, United States - UWRJ-L213-509R-2 | ecosystem: Environmental > Terrestrial > Plant litter >... | reverse complement strand
CACTCTGATATGAACTATTAAATTTCTCATGGCTCCAGGCAACATTAAGTCTAAGTTCGCAAGCGGATTTATTTTCGTACGGAAATGTTGCAATTGCTCATCGAGTGACCCTTATATCCGCCGGCACTTCGTGACTTCTAGAAAACCTCGAGTTCCATGAGGTTTGCAGGATTCTAATCATTTTCTCTAGAATCTCCACATACAAACTTCACCTGTCGTTGTCGACGGCAACAGATTCAATCGAACCGGATACCACCTCATGAGGTACACATCATAATTGCATCTCGACCACTCAATCCCTATACAAGATGCAAACTTTCGAACATTTCTAGTTAACTCCGTTACAAGAAGACTCGACCTACGGCCCCGGAAGCAGTGAGGGCTTCTTTCACATAAGTGATCGGGTAGACAACTGTGGGCGACTCCTCCGCACGGCGCCTTTATTCGCCAACTGTTCTGTTCATCTCCTCGCAAGCAAACCAGCTCAAGTTATTGGTTCCCGACCTATTATCGAGATACGCGGCTTTTCCTTTCTCACTGCGCCGAGGGAGGTACTGAGGTATGTAGCGCCCAAATTAGGATTCCCCGAAGGTACGCCTATCTGCGGTGCCGTCCGATCGTGTGTGGCGCACGGCTCGTGGACAAACATACCACAGGTTCCACATGTCCTCGCGTGCATAGTTTGTGGTCCGCTGGATTGCCATCTCACACATCCTGGTGTCTGGTGAGCGACATTACCTCCGGATAGAATATTCACTTTGCACCCACCACTAGCGAAATGTGAACGGTGAGTTGAAACCATACCCCATTTTCCTCCGAGTCGGATCTTACCTCAATAAAATGTAAACTAGATCTCACTGCTATCTATGGGTTGTATACATTCGGCATACGCTTCGGGAGGTGACGAGAACCATTCAGGAATCAGGATTTTGATTGATGCCTACATGCGCGTGGAAAAAGCGCTCCTGGTAGAAATAATCTTAGAGTTGATGAAACATCTCGGTGACGTCGGAGAACTGCATACAATTATGTCTAAGCATTGACCCAGACCACCGCCCAATAGCAAGTGAGGTTATGATGCACTTCACCATATGTATTAATTTTCTCTTCTCTGCCCCTGATCATTTGTATCTTTTACTGGTACTGTACCATTTCGATCAATTCAACCAAAGGTTGGAATTTTTATTTTTCGAGAAATGTCAGAAATCCGAAAATATTTGAAACGTTGAAATCCGGTGTCAGAAAAAATCGGGAGGACAGGGGACAGCCGAATTGAACAAAATGTATCACAAATAAATCACTAAAACAGTTCTTTGATGCAGTCACTTGCAGTCAGCAATACGAACATTGATCAATGATCTTTAAGACTGGCCATGATAGTTGTCATTGGCATCAGGAAACCCCTGGAAAGACCGTTTGGCACGGTCTTCGCACTGAAGTGGACTCGCCATCGATATATCAAGTCTCTACCGAGGAGATGATCTTTGCCGTACACCATGCACGCTCGACTCGAACATGATCATCAATATCATAATATATTCATCATGACAAGGAAGCAAGGAATTTTGAATTACCAGTACACACCCGAGGCCTTCATGTGAAGATGAGAACAAACATCTTCATATTTCGGTTATCTCTCCATCTCGACGGAGGAGCAGGGTACTAGTACGTCCTTCCTGATAATCAACGCTAATTACCCGATCCACATATGTATTTCTCAAGCAAATTGTCATATAAGCTAAAACTTAATGAGATAGAGAAGACCTACGCACGATTTGAATCTCTTCTGCGCCCTTTGGGAGACACGGTAATGCAAACCAAGCCTATCTGTTACCACTCTGATCAAAAGAACCCGTGCTTAGATAATCGCTCTGCTGAAATTCTAACCACAAAAAATTCCCGTCAGAGTCCGGAAACTCTAAGGTGACGATGTAAATCGCCAAACTTAGTCCATCAACATATTTGAATAAGCGCTTGGACGGTGTGACTACTGCTGCTTCGTGTGGCATCGTGCCTAAATTTTTTAAAAGGAACCTGAGTCTCATTCTCGATCCCAGGACAACTTTTTGAACTTGATGCACAAGGGTATTCAGATGTGGTTCCTAGTGGTTCATCCACATCAACACCCAGAAATGTTGCCATTTATTTCTCTCTATTTTTCAGCGCCTTTCTACTGCCCCTCGAATGCACTTGGTGCTTGCGTGCCCGGGTCCAGGGTGGTGGTAATCCGGCTGCCCGGGTCAACGCCCTCATTTTCAGAGTACAGCTTCAGGTTAGATGTTCAGGCCAATACATGGGATTATGATACCTGTGGAAGGGAAGTGTAGGTATATAGCAGAAATAAACTAAGTCGATCGGGACGTTCGGGTTCATTCAGAACCTACAGCATGGTCTCGTAGCTTCATGCTCCACTAAATCCTTGCACGTAGAACCAGTAGTACTCTGGCGCATAAATAGGCACATATAGAAGTTCCTATCTCAGCGGGTATTGACGCAATATCTGACGTCGTTAATCTGAACTCGACATATCAGATATTTCTCGCCCAATAAGCGGTTCAAGTAAATATGCCAACACGCACATATATATTCCCGGTACCTAGCCATGCGTTGATATCCATCTCCGCTGATTAGCAGTAAAAATATGGAGTCCAGGTCGAAAAGAGAGGGGCCTTTTCGAACTAGTTCAGACGACCGCACAAACTTGAAATAGGCACCGATGCCGCTGACAGTTGGTGTTTTGTCTGAACGTTGGTTCCTTGATAACTGACGTCGCTAATGCACTCTGTCAAAAACTAGCTGTACAGAACAGTATGGGGAGTAGATGAGGTGAAAATGTACGGTGGCATGATAGAACCAACTCGGCAATTGTGGCGCACTACTTCTTACGGCCCGGGTGATGGATCGACGTGACGTATTGGTCCCAAACACAGAGGATACTATATTTTGGATAACATTCGCCATCATCCACCGAAATTATTTCAAGCAGCATCTGTGTATACATACAGGTGGTAATACAGCTGTTGTCCAGGTCAACTGGGCAAAAGTACTATATATTGAAGCAAGAATCCAAATACGCGGAGAACGTCTCAATCACGAAACGCGTCGCCATTGGACTTAAAGTCATGTTCTGTTTCTTAGAGTTAGCTGATGGCTTTAAGCATACGAGCAATTAATTTACACTCACCATAGCGCGTTTTGCAATAAGATCACACCTAATTTCCACCTGTTGATCATCTAACTCGGAGTCTTGGAGCGTCCTGACGCTCTCATCGGAGATGGTCAACGAAGACGACGAAGAAAAAGGGTTGTCGATCTCGAAATCATATGAGTCGAGGTTCTCTTCGGAGTAACATGAGTCGCTATCATCCTCCTCCGCGATTAAGTCCTCCAGTGGAGGTTGTTTAGAGTGGTCCGGTATAGGTGAAGTCGGAGGAAGTAAATTTGACCGTACGGGTCTGTTCGCGACGCTGGCAAGGCCGGAAGTAGGTGTCGGTGGGAGTGGGAAATGAAATTCAGAGAGATCAAGTGGCTCGGGGTAATCTTCCTCCTCTTCGTGAAGTAGTTCGAGATGATCATGAGTACTTGCCCTTAGGTCTTTCGTGGCAGTGAACGGTCGCTCTTCGGGTAGGGATATCACCTCTGTCTCGAACTGGACTTCGTGATCCTCCTCCTCCATTGTAGGGAGATCACTACCCAACCATATTCGTCTCCAGATACGTTTTCTGCTTTGTATTAGGGAGTGGCTAGATCTAGTGGGGCATCTCCTCGTCTCCTGAAGGTAATACTTCCGCAGGAGCAACCCCTCCGCAGGTGATGATGGAAGTGATCGTTTGCCAGCCAGAAGGAATCCAGATTTGTTGGGCAGATTGTAGAATGTCGATTGTGGTCGTCTCTTTGGGGTAGAGGTCTTATTCAAGGCGAAGGTCATAGAGGAAAGGGGTAGAACTGAACCGTCCCTAAGCTTATGGGGGACTGTCCTCGTTGGAGTTGTATTGAGATTGCGATGAATGCGTTCGGCAGCATAGGGTGGTCCCCTGAATGAATTGTCTGTCGCCAGATCGAATTTCTGCTCTCCGCTGTATCGAGCATTCACTTCATGAAATTTTCGATCCCGAGAGCTTCGCCTAGCAATAATCCGTTCCGTGATCTGAGCGAGAGTTGGTTGAGCATGGTAAGTCATCGCCATATCGTTAAGGTTGAAAGTGTCGGAAAGGAGTGGCGAGAGGCTGACAAGCACTAACGCTTTGTTAGACATAATCCTTTCACAATAGCGAAAGTCGTGGCTCACCAGTGTCAAACTGATATGAGATTCAGACTAGCTGAACTTACGGAGGACGAGTAACGAGCGCTCTGGTAGCAGGCAATGGCCAGGAAAGAGCAGGGAGGGAGGCGAAGCGCTGCCATTATCCTGCTGAAAGCTTTTATTGTATAGATGACAAGGGCCCTATTATTCCATGCTATCGACCACTTAATGTCAACAACGCCGCTTGAATAAGCTCCTGTGACTTTTGAAAACTACAATGAGCATCGACTGCAGCCCAGATCCCAGCGTGGTTGATGACATACCTTCACCAGAACCAGTCAGCCTCTTTTGTTATGCTTCTGCACACAACGAGGCATAGAGGTCAGAAGACTTTATTCTCTCTACGACGTGCTTGACGGGTGTAATACAGGATGCAGGGTATGGGAGCGATCCCCTACAATAGGAGCAGGACGAACAATAGTGTCCCTTTTTGGTACCAAGATTTTGGGGGGGCAGGCTTTCATTTCGGCCCTAGCGCGTCGTATGCAGGGCGTGTCTCGAGATGAAGTATCAGCTATTGGGAGTCACATAAAGGTTGTAGCGGGTGAGATGCGTTTCAAATCCATTTCCAAAATATATATAGCTAAAACACGAAATATATGCGAGGTTCCAAATACATAATATACAATTGCACGAGAGAGAGAGAGAGATGTAGAGGCGGGTAAAATCACAACAGAAAAGAAGCGACAAGTGATGGAGTGGAGTGGGGGATAGTGTGTGTGCAGTGAGACAAAGTAAAATAAAATAAAAAGACGAAAAATGGGGTTTAATCGAAAAGGGACTTAAAGTCCCTGAAAGCCATGGGGCATGCGCGAGCAAGGTAAAGTAAATGGAAGGTTTACAAACTAAGAAATTTGAGAATGGGACTGTTGTGGGATGCGATAGTAGTAGCGGTCTCGATAACACAAGCGACTTGCGATGGTGCGAAAGCGAGGTATAAAAAATTGTAATGGTCTAGCGTCGTGGTCCATCAGCATCTGGAGGCTCTATATGGGAAGCAACTTTTGGCATTCGGAATCAACCAGGGTACGAGGGAGGCAGCATGCAGGAAGCGCAGGGCAGGGGGTATGGTCGTGAAAATGGTCAACCCAGTGCGAAACTCAGAGTACTGGTCGACGCTGAAGACGCAATGCTTTCATCGCCCATCGTCCCATGTCCAATCCCATTCGCCGAAGGAGCTTGAATCGTGCCATCCAAGAAGCCCGCAGGATTAATGCCCTGATATGACAGCGCGTCGACAGCCTCGGCGATAGATTCCCAGCTGTACTGCTGCTGCTGCCCGCCGGCTCCCGGTGAAGTGTTGGAGGTAGATGACTGAGGCAGCGGTGGCCGGCGTGCGAGAGGCCTAATCATAGGAGCGGATTTGAGCGGCGGAGCAGGCACGAAGTGCAGGGAGCCGTCACGATCGACCATGCGCCGTCTTCCAGGAGGTGGGATGGGAATCTGCTGCTGCTGTTCTTGTACACTCGTGGAATCGAGCGCGGAAGCATCTCTGTCCATATCCATCTCGCCTGGGAGGCTGAGCTCTGGGGCCATACTCGATCTCTCTGATTCGTCTCTCCTTTCATCTTCTCCCTGCAACCTCAGTCTAGGAGCACCCCTCCTCTCTCCCTCCTCGTCGCCAACTTCCTCTACAACCTCTGCTTTCCTCTTTCCCTTGGCCTTCTCACTTCCGCTGTCAGCAATGCCGTCCCCAACAAATTCATCCCCAAATACCGTCATATCATCATCATCCACCACAACCGCACCTCCTACAGAGTTGTCGACCAAGTCTAGAATAGTACCAAAGGTTGGAGACAGCCCCTTCGCCCACATTGTGCATCTTGCCTTGCTTGCGGGAGTGCCACGTCCAATGAGTTTAGCGCCAGTATCTAGCTGCCTCAACACGTTGACGCGAATGCTTGATATCCTCGGTGGCGGAAGAGGAAGGATAGGTGGTTGGAAGACGACCATCTGCTGCGGTTGAGGCGCAGCCGGAATCTGCACGACTTGATGTTGATGATGCTGCTGGCTGGCTTCCAGCTCGTCCTGGCGGTCTGCCTGCATCTGGTGCTCGTCCTGCTGTTGTTGATCGCCTTGCTGTTGCAGTTGCGGTGACGGAGATTGATGATAAATTTCCATAGGTGGCACGTAGAAGCTCAAGCTCTCGCCCGGCGAAACGGGTTCAACCTGCGTATCGGGCGAAGTGGGACTCGATAACTCGGCGTTGAACGAGGGATCTTCATCGGCATAAGCGGACATGTCGATATCGCCTTCCGCATCCTCGTCATCAGAGGGTGATCCTGAAGTGGATTCGGTACTCATCACTTCAGAGCCAGACGTCGTCGACGTTGAGCCTCCGGAGGAAGGGGTGGGTTCAGCAGAGGTCTTCACATCCACCCCTGTTTTAGAGGCACCAGCACCAGTCACGACCATCAACCTCCTCCTTGCTGCCACGACGCTCATCATCTTCTTGACCACCACCTCGGCCTCGCGCTCCATCTTCTTCGTCACCTCTCTTTCTCTCTCTTTGTGGCCGAACTTCTCCTTGGCTTTATCATCTACAGTCTCCTCTTCCATCTCCTCATCGTCTACATCCTCTTCCTCGTCCCAATCTTCATCCTCATCTTCGTCATCGTCGTCTTCATCGTCGTCCCAATCATCTTCATCCTCCCAATCATCCATGTAGTCGGGGTACCATGTCTTGACGTTTTTAGCACCATCAGGCCGACCAGCACTGGCATGAGCACCTGCATTGCTAGCACACGAACGCACTCGTATCTCCTCCTCGAACTCATCATCATCCATAAGTTCAAAAGGATAACACTTCTCGCTCATGAACTCATCATCCGAATGCATGGGCGTCATGTCCGTGTCCGACTCGCATGGTGATACGGGTGTCGTGGCATCTGGACTACCATCTCCATCGGCAGCCTCTCCAGGCGCAGGGCTGGGGTTCCCATTTCCATTAACCACTTTCCTGCCTGATATGCCCCGTGCCAGCTTCCTTCGCTCCTCGGCATTAGCCAAAGCAGCTGCTCGCACCTTCTCCCGCATGTATCGAGCCCGTCGCCTGGCGCTGGGGTATTTCCAACCCCGCTTCGCGTAGTACTCTCGTGCTTGAGATTCGGTAATCTCGCGAATCATGTCAGGAGGGTAACGGCGGGCCCTAGAACAGATGAAAGGGCACGTCAATCGAGATTCGCGATGAGAAAATTGGAGAGGGAAAAGTGTCGGGAAAGGATAATAAAGTCATAATGCTCACACTTCAAACATCCTTGCTTTACAGACAGCCCCCCAAATTCCTCTCTCCCAACCCCACATATAACCATACCCTCCTGGACCAGCTCTATCACCCCAACCCCCGCCGGCACCACCACCCAAAGGAACAACTACAAGTCCCCTCAGCCTCTCCCGCTTCAATGCACCCTTCATCGCCTCCTTATGGGCTTGCTGCGCTACAAGCTGCGCAGCGTGCATCTTGGACGCGGTCTGTGCTGCCAAGTTCTGTTGAGCCTGAAAAGAGCTTTGCGCGGATTGTAAAGTTTGCAGGGCTCGTTGGGTAGGTGTGAGGTGTTGGGAGTGGAGTTGGTGTGGGAGGGAGGAGTGCATGTCGAGCCCGAATGAAGACTGCGTGTGGTGGTGTTGGTGCATGGAGGAGAGCGAGTGGCCATGTGTGTGGGGGTGGGCGTATGGATCGAGGGAGGAAGATTGGAAAGAACCGTTGCCACTGCCACTCGCCATCTCAAAGCCAACGTTCAGGTCCTGCTGATGATGGTGTTGAGTGGCATCGTAGCTTGACGTAGCCTGCGGTTGACTGTGCTCATCGAACGAGTGCTGGTCGAATCCACCAAACTGGCGTCCTGGTTGAGCTTGCTCCGTGGAATAAAAAGGATGCTGCTGGTGTTCAAAGCCTTGTTGACTAGGATGCTGCTGTTGATCAAACCCTTGGACCTGCTGCGGCTGTTGCTGCCCATGACCCTCACTGAACCCCTGGGGATGAAATCCAAAGCCAAGCTCGCTCTCGCTGGCGGGAACAGACATGCCCATGCCCATCATCGGAACCTGCATCTGCATCGCCACAGGCATACCTATCCCACTCGACATATCATCCATGCCAACCCTAGCAGGAGGGGACAATCCATTCACACCGACAGGGGCGGACATTGTCAACCCAGACGAGATATCAATACCAACACCAGCGCCGGATGGGGCGGATGATAATGACAAATCCATAGGCATCTGCATTTGGCTCGGAGAAGAAGAGAAGGAGATATCAGACACGGACGTCTGACCCGACCCGGCGAAGGAGTTCGATAGGTCCATTGGTACCGACATGGACATATCCATCGTCATAGGCATCTGCACACCCATCCCATCTAACCCGCTGGAACTTGGTAAAGGCATCGGAAAGTCCATGAAACCCATACCGATGTCCAACGAGGACATGCCCATGTTCATAGGCGACATCGATTGATGCTGTGATTGAGTTTGATTCTGGTCAACATAGAAGGGAGAGTATGGCTCTTGATGCCGCTGATGGTGGGGGGCTTCACCGATACCCAACATAGGTGGAACAGTGGGCAACATTATGGGGCTGGTACCATTCCCCGTCGGACTGCTACATGGGCTCGTAGTCGGACTGGCTCTCGGGCTGGGGCTTGGCGCAGATGTCGTCGATGGGGTCGTCGCGGTGGAAATACTCAAACGAGGCACCAGCGTCCCACTGGCAGGCCCATTCGTCGCATTCGTACCCGTTGCGGCAGGTGTGACTACTAACGCACGGTTCGTACCGTCTGCTACCTCTGGCGACGAAGGTAAAGTAGGCGTCTGAGGTCCAACATCGACCGCATCGAGCGGAGGCGAGACCCGTCCCAGTAGAGGCTGTTTGGCCTTCTGCTTGGAATCTTGCTGCCCGCTGCCGCTGCTGTTCAAGGCGAGCCCAGAGAGTGACGACGAAGATGAAGTACCCGAAGGCGATAGGGGTGAGTGTACATGTGGCTGGGCGGTCGCATGCAGCGGTACCGCAAGGACGGGGTTGGGAATCGTTGGCGGACTGGGCGCAAGTGTTGGGGGGGAAGCGGGCTTTGATGCTGGTGTCGATGTCGCATCCAAATCAACCAACTCTTTATCGGCTCCGACCAGAAATCTGAGCGATCTCCGCCGTGTCTTGGTGGGTGGTGGGGGTTGTGTTCGTTTTGTCGTCTTGGTCTTCCCCCTTCGTAGATCACCCTATTTTCGTTGTTTAAAAAATTCAGTATTATTCGGGTACGTATGAGGAGTACTCACGTTCTTATTCTCCTCCGTCGTTGACATTACATCAACCCCCCGCCGCTTGTTAGGCTTCCCCGTTCTCACTGTGCTCGAACGTCCGTGTGGAGAAGTGACAGGGGTCGGGGAGGAGTCACTCCCCGAGCCGGAGGCCTCCAGATGTTGGGATGTGGAGTCGAGCTGGACAGACTTCCGCTTCGAAGCCCGTGTTTGGATTATGTATCTCGGTTCAGATGATGAAGATGGCGATGAGAGTGATGATGCCTGTGTAAACTCGTCCTCGAGTCGTTTCGGTGCTCGTGCAGGCGGTGAGAGGGATGGCGAATTTGAGGATGAGGTAGTCGACAATGAAGATCCATTCAGCTTCCTCCTCTTGAGCGCTCTGATAGATCTCGGTGTGGGTGGAATAGAAGTAGCGGGCGATGGATGAACATGCGAGCGGAGCTGTGAGCGTGGTACCGAAGATGAGTCGAGTTCAGAAACAGCTCTACGCTTTTTGGTCGACCCCAAGGTTTGCTCTGCTGTAGAAGGACCAAGCCTCGCGCTGCGCCGTACAACGGCTGGCGAGACGGGTGTGGGCGGTTGGACGCCTAGAAGGTGAACGGCCATCGGTGCCGGCGTCGGGGTGCGTTGGATATGGTGTGTGCGTCCAGGCCTCACGGTCGAGGTAGACTCGTGCTCGTCCTTGGTGCGGTGCCGGTGCCGCAGAGTGTACTCCGTCTTCAGCTTGGCTGCTCGATCGAAGTGCTAGTTGTATTCGGGGGGCAGGCAGCCCAATGGGTACGCTGTATATGCGTCAGACGTCAATCCCCAAATGTTATGGGTATGGCTATTGTCTGTAAATGTGAATTCCCTGGACGCCACACAATAGCGAAGAATGAGTCAGCGTTCACTTCAAGTAGCATGCACCGACCTTATCCAGTCTGATCCTATGCTGTATATCCGTCCGGTTACCGGTATACAATATACCGTCGGTGTCCAAGCGGGCCTGATCAGTGGTATATTGAGAACTTTGAAGAAGGTGGGAGTTGCAAAAGGGCGAAAGGGTAGGAACAGCCTCCGGATGCCTGTTTCTCACGCCGCAGAGACCACGTGTTGTCAACAGACAGGTCACGTGGGGACACAATGCGCTCGGCTTTTCGGCAGGGGAGAGCAACATTAGGGAGAGGAGGAGGGAGCTGAAGGTATCTGAAATGCTGCTTCATATATAGAGAGGCTTACTCCGAATGTCAACTACATTGCCTGGTGGCTTTAGGACCCCGACCGCTCCCGTGGCATTTCAAGCATCAACTGTTCAATTGGGATATGTTCGATCGTCAAATAGACGGTGCGACGTAACTTGTATCGTGGCATGATGCAGAGATCTCTGATACAACAAGCTAAAGAAGGCTAATGGGCACACCCATCATGATTTCAGAGTAGCCGACGTTATACCTCAAGCTTCTTCTTTCGCCTAAATCTTCCTTTGAGCGCCTTTGGGACCGGAGATCCTATAGAAACTACATAGCACACGCCGCTGTCAGTAGGAACTAATGGGACTCGCACAGCACCTTTACCCCCATGTATTGGCATTCTTAGATGCCAAGAAAACTTCAATACTTTACCTCGGTGTTCATACAGATTCGGTCTTTACTGAATGAAAGTCCACTGTTTGGGCCCAGTGATGGCTACAGCGGATGTTCCTCGTTGCTTTTACCGAGTGTCTTGAAATGTTTTCTTGGCTTGGTAGCCTTTTGCGATTCGACTTCCAAATCCCACGTCAGTTGGAAATCGAGTACTTGCCTAACTGACTGATTCTCCAAGATAGTTTCGCATCCCAGGGAATATATTTATGACCAATTGAATGAATGGTTTTGGACATCGATCGATAGCCCTGGGCACTGAACTTGGCGTTTGCTGTGCTTAATCTGTGGTATAGTAACTCGAATCCCACGACTTGAAATTCACCTCGAATTGGACTAGGTTCTCACATTACTGTGTCTTGGCGTTGCTCCAATCTTATTCGACGACCCTCCTCGTGGTCGCCTTCATTAACCGTCTCCGAATCCGATGGGAGCTTCAGAGACTTTTAAGAGTTCTATCTAGATAGTGACTCGATATGTGGTCGTCAAAGCCTCAAAGGAGTATGATTTGATTGTACTTGTGACCCATCGGCTAATCCACTCAAATACTCTGGTAAAATAGGACCTTCAGCCTAATGATGACGCGTTCTACGACTGAAACGTTCTACGCGTACTTGGATCATTGATTCAATACATAGTGATCAGTTGACCTGAGCAACGGTTGTGTTTCTACCACTATATATACATCGTCAGTGCTTTATATCATTTCTGCGGATGATAGTAAATATTATCCACACCTCGCAATCGAGGGACTTGATCATGGGATCAAGGGTGAATTGTTGAATATTATCTCGATCAATCACTCGGGACCGCACGCAATAGTGCGCCACAATCGCCGTGTTAGGCTCCAATCCATTGGAGGTATGTTTTTCTTCTCTCCAGCCTGCTCAAATTTTATTAGAGAGGTAGAGTGTTTGCTCCGAGAACGCATAATAGCGTATAAGTGACTGATTTTCTTAGGACTGTGAATTTCCACTTGCTCCCATGCTTTCGCCGACTAATCAAATTTCCAGCCAACATACACTAAAGATAAGCCCCTGTATCCCTCTGCTGCTACGTTCGTTCAGTATTAAACCACCCACAAACTTTTATTCTCCTCCAGGAACTCCTTCAGTTCGCAAGTCCCCGTGATGGTGTTCGCCTTCCCTACCAATGCACTCTCTTTCCCTGTTGCCACCACGTCCTCTTCGTAGGAGACCAAAATTCTCGCAAGAACAGGAGGGAAGCCCTTCGAAACAGCACGTTCTAACAACTCGTTGGCGGTCAGTCGAACATGGGTTATCTTTCGCCCGAGGAGTTGAGTCAACATGGCCGCTACCTGGGGTGTTGGGTGCATTCAGCACACAATGCTTAGACACTCAGATAAAAGGCGAGCCTTACCTCGTCGTAACTATAGAGCGAAGGGCCTATCACGATATAATCGGTATTTGGGCTATTCTCGGCGAAAAGGGCGTCATATGCTGCTTGGGCAACATCGTCTACACCCACGAAAGGGACCTTACCATCACCTGCGGCGGTGATGATAGAGTTCATGTCGCGGATAGTGGTTCGTAAAACTGTGGAGATATTTTCTGTCGATGAAATTACACGTATCCATAAGCAACTCGTCTTGTAATCACTGATTGAGGACGAAAAGTGCGTACCCGTGAAATAAGTGGCATTCAGCACCGTATATTCCACTCCCAGATTTTCGAGATGGCCCCATATACGTCCATGAGACGTGTGCACTTTCGTGAATGGAGTACCGAGG
>Ga0247741_1001505_pt1 | contig 12927 bp, 15 predicted proteins | sample UWRJL213509R2_FD_180945 | JGI IMG/M metagenome (GOLD analysis project Ga0247741, IMG submission 180945) | Plant litter microbial communities from Arlington Agricultural Research Station in Wisconsin, United States - UWRJ-L213-509R-2 | ecosystem: Environmental > Terrestrial > Plant litter >... | reverse complement strand
TTAGAATGATGGAAGATATGACCCAAACGGCGAATATCCTAGGTGCTTACTTACCGGGCTCTGAGCCTCAGTTTATGGTGAGTTGAGACCGTATTTTGCGTTTATCAGCTGGCTTACCCAATGCTTCGCCAGAACCCTGGTCTTGCGCTTCATGTCACTGTATGCTTTAAATTCGTGCGGAATTTTTTTATTTTTGAGAATTGTTTTTTAGGGGACAACTCGCATCGGCACTGATGTTGAGGACTCAGTGGCCGACCCCTCTTCTAAAGTGCACGGTTGGGAGAACCTCTGGGTTGGAGGGAATGGTTGCATCCCCGATTCAACGGCTTGTAATCCCACACTGACTAGCGTGAGCAATCCAAGTTGTCCTTGTCAGTTAGAAAGTACTGAAAAAGCCATCGTAGCTCGCCATTGCTCTCAAGGGAGCAGACTCTATCGTCAAGTACCTCAAGGATTTAGGTTGTGATTGTGCCTAGGGAAATCTCCCCAGCTACTTGGCTAATGGAGTGGAATTTTTTTACTTGCTGTAGCGACGGTACCTTCTGTAGTCTGATATGTCCGAAATGCTTTACGAAGGCCAGTGGCCAATGTCGTTAAAATGAAACCAAACTGTAATTCTTGATTTCTCACGGGAAAGTCAAGGCCCATTCTTTGTGCTTCACCAGACTCTGGTTGCTCCTCAGTGCGCCGAGAGGGACTGTGTGCTATCCTTAAATTTTAACCAGCATCTGATTCGTCTGCAGATGGCTCGTTTTGAATTATTTTTTACAATTCTAGAATTTATTCTGTCCTGAATCTCATTGTTCGAGTATTCTACGGGTTAAATTTGCGGAAATGTTCTCCTTGGGCAACCACACAGTCGTTTTCGAAATCGACTCTAGCCTTTAAGATCTTATCTTATCAGTAAGTCCGTTGGTTCACGCTTTCATATGGCGATCATTATTGGGGTATCACAAGAAGAACAGGCGATGAATAGATGAAGCAAAGAGCCAAGCTGCGAGTGGATTTGGACTCGAGTGAGAATCGCATCATGATGATTGTGCCTGGCCAAACCCGGTTTTCGGTTCCTGAGCACTTGAGCCGTCAGCCGGGCCGAGAGGTGGCTGCCTTCGCCAACACCAGTGCCATCCTCGACCTCTCTCCAATGGCAAAGACAACGACTACTCGAGTACCTGCGAAGAATGCGTCAGCTTTGGGTTGCCTCGGACCGTGTCTCTCTAACTTGAAGAGTTCTTAGCTCCAGGCCTTCAGGAATCTTGGGTTGTGGCTTCCGGTTAGGGACCAAGTTGGGGTTGGTGCAGCGCTATTGGAAATGACACTCGGGTATGCCCTGCTCATCCTAATCCATTTTCGTATGTCGCTGATCAAGTTCTTAGATCATTGGTCACCTAACTTGAACACGACCAATGTTCGCTCGAGACACGTACAGTACCAGCACTAGAGCAGTCGTCCGAGCTCCTTGCAGATCGATCCACATACCCTCTGTTTTCTGCCCTCTCCGCTGGCCCACACCTGTCGGTCCACATCTCACTCTCCCTGTCCTCCTTCCAGGAGTCAACACCCGTCAGAATCTGGGTGTTCGTGAGCCGTCCATCAGGAAAAGAGGTGGCAACTACTTCAGACTTGCGAGCGTTCTTTTCCCCACCATTATAGCCAATTGGCCCACTGATAGCTGTCTTCTACAACTTCTCTCAATTTTCACAACGTGTTCGCTTCTCCGCCCCACCTCTCGACCACATTAACCAAAATCCTGCCTCTCGCCTTGGCTCACCATATCAATCGCCCTAGAGTGTTAGAACACGCATCTCCTCTCCTCAGAGCATGCCTCCCCTTGCTTAGCAAAAGACACCGTGGTCTGGGCCTGTTTCCATCTTTAGCCTGGTCTAAGAAGACGTCTGGACAGAGATGAAGACGAGAACGGGCCTCATTTTTGGGGGTGTTTTAGGTTAGGGTTAGTGTTATCATTGTGATAGGCTCTCTTTTCTCATTCATCCTAAGTCACTGTATTGATGGTCCCAGTTCTTAGGTGAAAACTTGACCAGCCGCTTCAGGCTTTGGTCTTAATGCATACAATATCGTAGCCGCAAGTGTCCTTTTCCCGTCTCCAGCGTCTGCTTCCGCTTATTCACCCCTCCTCCCTGCATCTCTCTTCACCCACCTGCCTACATCTTACTGGTCCGCCTAGCTGTAGGTGTCACCCGGAGCAATTTTGATCCTCTCCACATCCAGATCTTGAGTTCGGAGCGCTCGAACAACCCCTTTTCTGATCTCTACCGTAATGCTCATTATATGCGGGTGACTGCAGGTACAGGATGGCTAGCGCATCTAAAATCCACGAAAGAGGACCGAAATGGTTTCCCGCAGGTTCGGGCTATTGACACGAGTCAAAACTCGTGCTACGATGTACGCCCTCTTCATCCCTCCTTCCTGCTCCGCTCTGACATCTAATCTCCTTCAGTGTTGTTAACTACATACACACTTCATGTGTCCGCGTCCAGTGTCTATTTCATGTGTGCTCTGCTTCCAGTACACAAACTCCACGCATCGTGGCCAGCGGCATACATCCCCGTCAGGCTCATCTTTACCACTTTCGCCCCATTCCTTACCTCCTATTCCGACCTCTCCCCTTTCTCTTCTCAACCTTTTCTGTTTGATATTTAACCTACAATCTTTCCTCTTGTAAATTTCAAATCCAATCTCAACACAAATGCAAACGTGAACCACTATGCAGTCTTTTGCTTGTTCACTCCCGCGTGTGTATCCCACTCGCAATGTGATTGTCAAACCTGGGCCTGGGGCTTGATCCTTAAACGGACCATCATTGAAAGCTGGCAGCCGGCGTACCACCGAGCCTGGGTCTACGGCTCGTCTATGCTCTCGTCCACCTCGCCTTCAAACGTCAACCTTTAATCTCATCAGTTCATGCCCAAGCCCTTCGAACTCGAACGCCAAGCAATGTGAAAGGGCAGCTTACTCCTCCGCACCAGCCTCCGAGGACACAGCTAAGTAGCACCGAGTTCGAGTCTACGCCATTTCGAGCCTCGGCTCTCATTACGCTACCGCGTCCGCTTCCTGATGCCTTTGTTATGAACGCTGGTATTTGAATCAACTCAAAAACCCAACCTCCCACCTATGAATATCCGGCTTCAGACTTTGGAATCCAGACTTTTTGAGATGCAACGCTGAATTCTAATATCAATGTCAGACGTCAATGTTAACGCCATGTCCTGGACCACTCTAAGACCGCGTCCTCCGAATCTCGTCGAGTCGTTCCCTGTGTATGCCATCTGTCTCCCCTCACTTGTCTACAGCTCGCTCAGACTGTAAGCTGCTTTGTGATCAGCGTCCTCCCTATCCCTATGCTAGGCCTATGTTTTTCGGTTTCGAAAATCTGAATTTCGTGACTCTAGCGACTAACGATTCGCAGACATTCTAATTCCCAATTCCCAGTTCCCAGTTCCTCCTCTCTTCTCGAGGAAGATGAGGGTAAGACATCGATATAAATACAGACATTGAACAAGGCGCGACACCCATCCTATGAACTATAGCGCAGATGGAACGCCCTTCATTTATGATACGTGGTACTTCTCCTACCCGTTTACGTTCTCCCCTCTGACATGGATTTCAAGTTTTAAGTTATGTTTCCCCATGAAGCTATCCTAGATTAATAGCATTTCAGTCACCGCACACACATATTCGCTTCAGTCTCCAGGCTCTCATCTGTGTATAACATGCTCTGAAAATATGTGTCCATCAGTGCATTCTCCGCACCCTTTGTCGGTGTTCAGTGGGGTTCGCCACAGGCACAGTTCATCCAGAACGGTGAGTTCATTATATTATGGGAGTTTCGGGGTCGTTTCGGCGAGGTACATCTCAGATGTGTTCCCTGTCAACCTTCGAGACAAACCTCACACCTTCCCCGTACTAGTCAGTGCCTGTCTTCGGTCCACCCTAGCACCATCACGATGGAATCCTCACAAACCATTTTCCTAGAGTAAATTACCGACATGACGATGGAGGCGTCCAAGGTGGTCCCTCTCGAGTGCGCTAGCAGCGCAGACGCGTCGTGACGGTCAGAAGGCAAGGACGGTCATTGCGTACGGACACGGCTACAACAATGTTCGTATTCGCCTCAGCAAATTTTAAAGCATGAATTAATGTGTAGAAATATGCTCGTAATAATACCACATAAAACTCTGGTGTCGATCGAGGACTAATGAGGGGCCAGAGAACAATTGGATGAGTACGTTATGGAAGACGTCAACGGTGAAGGTGCCAAATAGATGGTATCGTAGAGGTAAGGCCAATGTTACCAGTGCGCATGAGCGCTTCGACATCGGATGGCTCTGCATAGCGCTAGTGATAGATAAGGTTTGATAGAATGGGTTTGAGTGCGAGCATTCATACATGAGATGCTGTCACATACCTGATAATAATCGAGAATTGCGTCACGAGCGGGTTTGAGGCTATGATCATTCCATCCATCCAAATTCCATGTATCCAGAAAGCGCTTGTAAGGAGCGAAGTGTAGGATTAATTTACTCCTGCATGCGAGAGGAAGTGTATGGGTAATGCAGCGAAGAGCCAAGAGGGCCTCGGAATGTGCCTTCTTTTTACAGTCATCGGCTGCGTCAAATTCATTGGCGCTTCGACAGAGGCTAAAATAAAGCCATGAATCAGTGTCTGAAATGAAAAGATCTGATCCCAAAAGCATACCTGACATCCGGATAGTCGAGTAAAACATAGTTGGCGACTATTCCATAATGCTTCTCCGTGAAATCAAATCTCCGCCGTTCAGGATGCAGGGTGACAATATCCCTTATAATATCTCTAATTGACTGAGTTATCTTTTTTACAACATCGGCAGGAAACTCCAAAGCAGGATTCGACGCGTCAACCTGGAAAATATGAGGATGATGCACCTCGTAAATCAGCATAGTCAACCCTTCGTCTGGGTTAGACTTTTCGAAAGCGTGAAAGCAAATATTCGGAAGGTTGGAGATGAGGTGAGGGCATTGGTCCTCAAGGTTCTAGAATTAGTTTGTAACTGTTTTGCTGAAATATATGTAATCACGACTTACTTTACTACGCAACATATCAGTAATTTTAGACAACAAGTCTCAAAATTTGTTAGTCGGCAACCGCATTTCACTGGCGTCGTAGAGGGTTTGCCATGGTAGTTGGCTGATTTCCTCTTGAAGTCGATGGGTGGAGAGTGGACCAGCATCAATGCAGTATCTAGTGAGGTTGCTGTAACGCAGCCACTCTAGAATAGAAAATGTCACAGATCAGCCCATAAAGAATTAACTTTTGATAGATAAAGACACACCATCTTTATCGAGCTCCTGGCACATATTACGCAGTCCATAAGCTGTACATTCATCCAGGACAGACTCTCGACAGATGTAGAACTGCTTGGAGCGTGTGGGGTCAAGCAGGAAATCCGACAGTGAGGCATGCAAAAAAACTATGTGGCCCCTCCGGTATTCGACAATCTTAATAAGTGATGCAAGCTGGTTTAGACAAGCTTTTGATTCGCCCGGCTCCCAGAGGAAAAACTTGTCAGTTCGGTATGTTGTGTCTATATAACTGTCCTCACTCGACTCCAACTCGAGTATTATTGGGCTGAGGATCAGCATGACTCCAAGAATCTTCATCATCGCCTCCACATCGTCGACATTGGAGAGCACGTGGTGATAAAGTGAGTTCAGCTCTGCGTATGGCATGTCCTTCTCACCCTTGGGAGGCCGCAGGCTGCGAATGACATCCAGACGACGATGTGGGAGCTGGTTTGGGTCTCCGCCGATGTACTTGACTGTCGTCGATGCAAAAATGAACTGGCCTGAGGATTTATACGTGAGCTCATAAAGGACATCAGCGGAAGGCCAAGAAGACGGGATGTATGAGGCAAGGGGATGTTCGCGTTTGATCTCGTCCAGTGAATCCTCTAGAAATCGATAGATATCCTCTGCTGCGGAGTAATCTTCTGAGAGAGCAAGTCGTGAGATATGGGGCTGTAGAGTGGACGAATTAAAGGTGGGCTGAAGATACACCTCTGGACGGCTCGCGATGAGAATGCGAATACGGAGTGGAGAGTGACGGAATGCAGCCGCCAGCGACTTGACGAGCCCCGATTGTACGTTAGCTCCTTGACACTCATCTAGGCCATCGATGATGATAACAAATGGGGAGTCCTCGAAGTTGAATCCAGTAGAATCGAGGGACCAGAGGGGTTCGATGATGAGCTTCGCGAGCTGGACATCCGCGGACTGTTGGAAAATCATAGGGTCGGCATCGATAGCGGTTTCAATATGTAGGCGTGAGGCTGGGATGGCACGAGCAATTTGATAGGCAATTGTGGCAACAAATCGTGAGATATCGCTTCGTTCAGCAGCTGTCTTCCAGAAGAAAAACGTTGCCAGAAGGCATCCATCCTTCTCGCAAATCTCTGCAAGTGTATGTGCGATCGCAGACTTTCCAGCTCCCGCAGCACCATACAGCCATAAAATAAAGGCCTCGAGGTCGATCTCGCCTTTGATCCAGCTCAGCAACCTCTTCATGACGGCGACACGAGTGTTGGGATGACATTTGGGTGCATAGAGTCGTTGGCGCTCAAGCGAATTGTAGGTAGCACCGATTGCAGAGTTCTTGCCCAGAATGTTAAGCCCTTCATCAAGTGATGCTCGTCAACTTAAGAATCAAGAATGATGACTTTATGCACCTGTTTGTCCTTGAACATTGATTTGTGTATTGATATGACTATCGACGATGTTGGGGTGTTCGGCATTGTTGAAAAGCGATACTAATATCAAATTTCAGTATGTAGGCTGTAGATATCGTGTTTCAACGCACCTGAGGGGCCAGTGTAGTAAAATGTATTCTGCCTGGTAGATGTACTTCCAGCGGTTCCGCCAGCTTCGTCGCCCTCAAACATCCTGGCCGTAGATGTCGGTGGCTGGTCAAGGAACCAGTGGTAGAATCGGTAGAACGGCTCGAAAATCATCATGAGAGGATAGATGTAAGTCCGGAGCGAGTGCTGGGAGGAACAGCAGGATGAACGGCAGTATGGCTGGATGTGAAGAGGCACGAGGACCGCCGGCTCAAGGAACCAGTACTTTATAATCGTAGAACGGCTCAAACGTTCTCGGGAGGCTCGATGCAACAAGCGGGTCTGAGTGGGAAGAAGAGAAAAGAATGGATGGGAAGAACGATGGGCAGTGCTGGTCCTCGTGCACGGTCCCTGAAGCTGACAACAATTGACCTCAATTAACTGAATGCGGGTGTTCCTGAACCGTTAGCCGGGACGCCAGGGACGGGCCGGGAGGCAGCTAACTTTCTTTTCCCAAGATCGGTGACAATTCTTTCCTTCAATGCCAATCATCTCCAGCCATCTCATACGCTCTCGGGCTCACTCATAGTTACTGTCTAATGGTTCTCTCAAATCACTCCATCTCATCCTCGCTGCGAACACCCAGGGCCAAAGAACGCGCGAGCTCGAATTGCGTCACTTGTTCGAATACACGGCACTGTATTCCGAAGATTGCTTGTGCTGTGGCTGTCTGGCTCTCTGTGGTTTCAGGTTGGAATTGTTAGAGTGCTGGTAATAGAGGCTCAGCGCTCAGGCCTGAGGTGTACCTCCTCATCTCATTCCCATGCTCTGATGTCATCGCTGATTTATTTACTAGACCATTGGTCCTCCAACATGCCCATCTTGACGCGTATGCCTACCTTATCAACACTGTATCTGGCCAAAGCAATTGTCCGACTTTCTAACTCGTTCCGCCCACTCTTCCCCGGCCGCCCAGTGTTCCATACCATCCCTTCAAGACATCTTTACCTTGCATTGTGAGCGCAGAGTGTGATAGTCTCAAATGCGGGGTACGAAGACGCTGGTGGAAGTGTACAAAGCGAACATTTGCAGCCTCATCTCGCACTTGTGTCAAAACTCGTTCGCCTGTGACGCGCATGGGTCATTCAGCTCTCGCTCTGGTGATTTGAATCCTTCGCCTCCAACACCACTACCAACACAAACACATATTGGGAGTTTGCAGCTACCGGTGCTCATGCGAACGCCCCCTCTACATCAGATTACACTCCGAAGCGTGCATTTGTGTTGGTAGATATGGACATCGGGTCTAGTTCAGGTCCAGGCAGTGAAATAGGCGTTGCGATATTCTAGACGTATCTACTCGCTTAACGCCCATTTACTCGCATAATACGGGTGGTCTACGGGCTGGTTTATTTTGGGAGCAAATCCTGCAGCCTGACTCGCTGCACATATAATGCGACGAAGGGGAAGCATCGGCAGCTCCACAAGCTCCGATGTTTTCTACCATTTAACCACCCTCATCCAATCAATCCTCTTCACCTACCTGCCCATGTCTCCTGGTCCACTTACCCATCGACATCACCCCGATCAAATTTGGCCCCTGGCCCCTGCCCCTCGGCTTTTATTCCGAAGCGTTCGAGCTACCCGTGTCCTCAGCTCTGCCTTGAAATGGCTCGATATATGCAGCCGTTTGAAGATACAGGTGCTGTTGCAGGATGGATAGCGCATCGAACAGCTACAATACTGGGTCTAATTTGTCTCCTAAAGCTACGGGCCATCGATACGAATTCTCGTGCACTGCTACGTTGTACGTTGTCACCTTCTTTCCTTCCTTCCTCTTTCGTTCTAACATCTGATATCTTTCAGTGTTTTTGGCGGAATGTACACTTCAATGGTACTTCTCCCGTCCGCATCAAGAGTTGGGTGTTCATGTGTGCTTATTTCCGGACCCCACACGATCTAGCCACAGGAGCATATAGCTATCGGCCCATCTTTTCTACTTTCCAACTTCCCTCTTTTCCTCACATTCCGCCGTCTCTTATCCCGACCTTTCCTCCCGGCTCTCCCAAATTCTCTCCCACGGGCGTAAATTTCACACCCAACCTGAACACAAACGTGATTGCAAGGCGCTATGAAGCAGTTACTCGTCCACAGTTCGCGTCCGCGTCCTATGTCATCATCAAGCCCGAGCCTGAGCCTGAGTCCGAGTCCCAGTTTTCAGCTCCTCTCAGCTCAGCCTCCCATACCACTTCTGTCTTCGTGTCTTGACATCTTGTTCATCGACGCCGTTATTCAAATCAACTCGGAACCCAACCTTCTTCCTTCAATGCGATTGACGTCGAAAACTTCAAGAACACGTTCTCTGAACCCTCCTCGAACCGTTCTCGGATTAAACCCTCTCTTCACCTTCCTTCACTCCCACTTTACCACGCCAAACTCTAGTCCCTGGTGGATTTCCCTGGCCCGTGTCTTCAACCAACTACGACTATAATCAACTGTTGACGTCCTCCTATACCTACACCTCTGGGTTTCGGTTTTGAACACCGAACATCTGACTCTGACCGCCGAATTGCAGGTGTCCTGATTCCTGTTACTTACAAATCGAAGCCCGGATCTGGATATTGTCTTGATGAGTGAAAGGAGTTAATACATCCGCGGGTGTCCACAGGAAATATTATAAGAGGCTCTCGATGGGAGGAAGGTAGTCAATTAGTTACTGTAGATGCATTATACAGTGCAGTGCTGCATACTCACAAATCGGATCAGGGATCAATGTGATTGCTTGAAAGGCTAAACGCTGACACCTGCAAGGAGGCCTGTTGGTAATATCGCATTGAGGTCGTTCGACGGAAATAAGGCCAAGATGAGGGAGGAATAAACTTCGGCTTCTGCGGAGAAGAATCCATTCTGAGCCTCAGAAAGTGAGACCTACTGAAAAAGTAACTTGCAAGAGAAAACATCTACTGAAAGATGACCCAAATTTCCCCCAAAAAGAAACTGCATCAACAGAACCACACGAAAGTTCGTCATCTGGATATAGTAGTAGTAATAATCATTGCCTTCAGCCGTCATACATTACAAAAAAAAATTATACATTTGGTTACCACAATCTATGTCATTAGATACGATCATATCGGAGATACTCGAAGACCCGAACACAGCAGTGCCAAAGCATTTCCCGGTAGACGGGCCAAAGTGCCGATCTCATCATAACTCCGGCACCTGGCGCATCAAAAATTAGGCGCCGACTCTGGATAACGATGAGAGGCACAACTGATGCTATGACTGCATATTGTACAGACGTGATTGAGTACCCAAATAAGATCATCGAGTCATGTATATTGTTCAAAATCATGCCGGAACCCCATGCTCTTGTTCTGCTGACTTCTCGCTGATGTGACGCTCACTATGGATGGGGAACTCAGTTGACATCATTGACTGATTTGTTTTCGTCCTTTCGTCCCCATTCCTGAACTGCAGTGTTCCAAGCGGAAAATTTGCAGTACGAGGTCTGTTCCTTGTATTCCGGCCCTCTTGCGATAGCATGAAATTGGAATTCGCGATCAACAACTCCTTGAAGTCGCCAAGTCTCGTGTTCCGAAAAACGCGGCATGCCATCATGTTCATTACTACGATGTTGGGCACCGTGAACATAGTCTTATAGACAGCTGGCACGCCATGTAGCTGTTGCATAGTGACCGTCATCAAGCTTGCTGTTACAGTGGTCCTGGATCAAAAAACAAAAAAAAAAAGAATATTGAGAATGGAGCACACCACATACTAAGGACCTACAGATAATACACCTGCCCGTCCTGCAATAGAGCCTTGGAGAGTGCGGGCATATATTCTCCGAAAGCAAAGATTCTGAACCCCGTGCATATAGAGTTGTTCACGTGTGCATGTCCCATAAGTTTCCATGTTATGGCGAGAAACACCAGCGTGTCATTGATCAAAGGGATGATGGCCCCACTTGTCACGTATAGCTCGATATTGGCTAGGACACAATAATTGGTGGGGCCAATGCTGGCTCCTACTACGCCCCAAATCGGAGTCAGACCTCCAGCCAGAACTGCAAGCCACATGAACGAAAAGAAAGCGACCACATATTTGTTTAGGTTGAAGACAGCCCGAACGCGGAAGAAGAAGAGTAGGGCTATGCTTGCGAGGGCTAAGGGATACAAATAGTTGACAACTCTCTCAACCTTCACACAATTTCCTGTAGGTGCAGCTGGATAAGTATGTCATAAGTCAACCTCTGCAGCAAGAAATTTCAATCACTAACTGTCGAATATAGCGGCAGTCAACACAAAGGCCATCGATCCTAGCCTTAAATGGAGATTAGTCGATGGTCCATTAACAGATGAATCGGTCACAGACCTTGAGATGAAATATGCGACGGTTGGTGCGCGGATGGGAAATTTGAAGAGGAGGATATAATCTGATCTTAAGTGATTGAAGATATCCCAGGTCATCACCTATCAAATGACTGATAAGCCTTAGTTCCGATGTAAGACCACAAAACACGTACACCCATTGTTCCAACAACAATATACATCGAAATCGCAACTTGATAGGCTATCTCTGGAGGTAGAAAAGCCATAGGTGTGGTGGGATTTAGAAGCTGTATTTCCTCTGGACTGCTCAAGATAGCTGTCATTATGGTCGAAGGCTCGAACTTGGGGTGCAAAGAAAGCTGGTTCAATTTGCAACTCAAGGACTGTCGCACTTTTATACAAGCACATTAAATAGATCATTTGTTATCACAACTGCGATACTTGAAAAAAAAACATAGAAGCGATGCTGTGACATGATTTCGAGAAGGTCTACCGTTCCCAAAAGTAGTATCTGATCCTATGTACAGGTTTCGCAGAATTTTTGGCGGAGCTCTAATCCTGTATGCGTACCAATACTACCGAGGTCCGATCCAATCTAAATACATAAATTATGGTGAACACAAAAGAAAAATTTTCTGTTACTTCACTATGATGCACACGGATATGCATGTGTATTTTAAGATATACTGTATGTACCTAATTATTTGTATCTCTCACCGTCAGCCCTGGTACGTTCCCTCAAGCTCGCAAAATAGGATCGATCCGTTACCTTCGGTTCCTGTAAGCAAGAACGCATACGAACAGCCAGCACCTGATGCGGACACGTTAGATGTATATGCTGACAACAACACTGAAAGAGATCAAAAGTCAGAGTGGAGGAGGAGAGAGAGAGAGAGAGGACGTACAATGCTAGCAGCTCGACGAGGATTCGTGTCGATAGTGCATACCTACCAGTGCAAGCAACCAATTCGATCCCGTATTGTAGCTGCTGAACGCGCTGTCCATCCTGCATTACATATCGCGCCAAGTCGCAATGCAAGGCATAGTTGAGGACTGCTCGAGCGCTTCAGGCTAAGAACATAGAAGTGGAAAGGACCAAAAGGTCCGAGTTACTAGAGGTGGCGTCGACACGTAAGTGGACCAGTAAGACGTGGGCAGGTAGGTGAGGAGTGATGAAGAGAGGAGGATAAATGTATGATAGAATATGTGTCGGGACGCTGTTACGGTATCGTAGATCATAGCTTGACACGAACGGTTGAATTTATGCGACTTATGGGTCCAAGAACTTAGCAACTTAGCAACATAAGGTGAATAATATTAAGGGGTCATACCTTGGTCCCGCCATGATCGAGTTGCATGTACAATGCCAACCATAACCCAAACCCCGCCTGTGGAGAAAATGGGCCATTCTTGACTTCATCTCGGGTCTGGAGGTCTTCGGTCAGACCAAGGATGGAATGCAGGATTTTGGTCCACGAGATCCGGAAGTGGGACGGTAATGCGAACGCGTTGTGAGATTTGAGAAAATTTGTAGACAATAGCTGCCAATTGGCCATGATTGAGGATGGTCGCTTGTCTGAACACCCGAAATGTGAACGGGGTTTAGCTTGCTGAAGGAAGCCTGGACGAGTGGGTTGGGCAGAAAAGTATGGGTAAGCGGGGATGGTTACGAGTTCTTACGCAGTAAGACTCGTTCATTTCAGCGGTTGGGGGTTCTAACGGAGACCTTTGTATTTTTCCCCACGGTCATGCCCCCTCGTTTTT
>Ga0247741_1001504_pt1 | contig 12932 bp, 11 predicted proteins | sample UWRJL213509R2_FD_180945 | JGI IMG/M metagenome (GOLD analysis project Ga0247741, IMG submission 180945) | Plant litter microbial communities from Arlington Agricultural Research Station in Wisconsin, United States - UWRJ-L213-509R-2 | ecosystem: Environmental > Terrestrial > Plant litter >... | reverse complement strand
GATTTGCCTCTCCTCTCTCTCTCTTTCCTACATAGTGAGACTCTTTGCATGTCTCGGCTTCGCCGAATGCTCTGTATTAATGTTTTTGCTTGACAGGCTTCACCCCTTTTTGAGCTTCACATTAACACTCTTTTTTCGTCTCCCACCCTCCACTCCCTTTTTTATTTATTTATTATTTTGTATCTACATCGTTAGACACTATGTGTAGCCTCTCTGCTCCGTCTCAATAAAGCCTAGGGGTCCGCCGCCAGGCGCACCTCTGTTGTTGCTATTTGTTTTGGATCAGCACTGCAGAGGCCTAGAGACAGACCCTGAAAGACACCGTTGTCCACTCATGCACATGGCTAATAAGTGTAAGGCAGTGTAAGGCGTTGTGGCAAGGTGTTGAAACTTGCATTATGTTTACATGGCAGACATCTAACTGTCAAGTCGGCTCGCGAGCCGTCATGTCAAGTAATACAGACGTTACCAGCAGGTTAGGTGTCAAGTGCTTGCCTGTCACATTTATTACCGTCACACATATTTTCTTTTGCTTTTCTAGAGAACAAACGAGGCGTTCCCAATGCTAATATCTCACCCTCAGTCATTCTGGTCCATAATTAACTATAATAGCTCGATAATTGTGTCGCTTCTTCTGGCTTGCTTGGTGAGGTATCAAAAACTGTGTGCTAAACACTCAGATGGTGTGCGGCTCGATCTCAATGCTAGATAAAGATGAGAAGACAAGAGATGGTTTGAATACATTCTGGGTAATATATTAACTGTCTTTAGAATTTCTGCCTATCTTTTAAGACGCCTCGGTGTGACATATTGTCACTTATAACCTCCGACTTGACAAGTCACTTGACATGACAGGAGGCGGCCCGACTTGACAGTTGGATGTCCACCGTGTTAGTTCCCACAAGCGCTCGCGCCGTCGGCCCGAGCCTCCAAGCTCCACCTCTCACCTATAAAATAATTGGTCGACCAATTTCTGAGTCTCAGACTCGACTCTGCCTGTCCCCCTCAAAAGCCTCTTTGGTTCTTGGGCGCTCCTCTACTTCTTGACCCTCTCCTTCCTCTTCCAACTTTGTCCCCCGCTGCAGCTTGACAAATCATGTCAGGTACTCAGAATCGTCGGAGCTCTCGTCCCTCTTAGTACGTTTGCTTTTTTCATTCTGAAGCCACGAGTGAACGCTAACCCATTTATGTACCAACCCTCAGCTCCTGTTTGCCTCACTCGCTCGGAGAAGACCAAACCGTGACGCCGAGTCCTCTATGAATCAATCTACTGCTGGCTTGCCTATACGGTCCCATGCATACTCTTGCTGGAATCTTTTCATCCACTGAGACGTCTACAAAACATGGATGAAGAAACACAGGGTTCCCGTTGTTATCGAGGACCTCTGACTCGGACAATGTTGAGCTACTTTGGATATGCGACAAAAGCAGCAAAGAAGGTCACTTTGTATGCGCACGGCCGTGGATTCAGTTTGAGTATACCCAAAGCAAGCTGCGATTTCTGGCGATGTCATTGTGCAGGCGAAGAAGGACGCTGGCGTGGATATTGCGATCGCTCTCTTGCGATACGGTAAGTGATAGTAAAGTCAATGACTCCATCGCTTATGCAAAAAAAAGTTCCCTACAGGTCTCGTCCCAAAACAACACTTCCCGACTCCAGTGCGACAGACTGTTGCCAGGCTCTCTCACCTCCTCGCTCCCTCCTGGAAACCTGGTCTTCCAGCTCTTGTTGCACACCGTCAAACCAGTGCCGTCCATGGTCCCTCGCCGTCCCTCCCTCGCTGCTCTCCGCTTTCCGCCCCAGATATGCAGGGCATAAAACTCCTTGGAGTCTACACGGTGGCGCCTTAACTCGACTTACTTCTTCCGGGTTCTACTCTGATCCTCCAACCACCACCTCCAGCATCCTCATCTCGGCTAGTGGTGGCGATATTCCCCAATCTACCACGAACGGCAAGGAGATGGATATACGCGTCCTCATGGACGACTCTGGTGTTCACCTCGTATACCGGATGATAAGCTGGGTCAAGTTACAAAAATATCGTGAAATGGTTCGGAGAGTGCGTCGTGGCTCAATGCTCAGCTTTCGTGATTTCATCTCTATCCATCCATATGCAAGACCATGAAAATTGTGAAGCGAAGATAATCTTTGGTTGCCGTGTAATGATGAGATATCTGTACAGTACGTAGCCCAATCCTATTCCGAGTTTTGAAAGGAGAGTAAGATTCCAGAGCGTTGAAAGCACGGGTTAGGGGAGATTATCACTGGGTCCCGCTCAGGAAAGCTTTACATGATTGACGACTAAGTTGCCTATAGAAACTAGGTAGTTCTTTAACCCATCAAGCATGTTGATCCCAGGTTCTTGGCCCAAGGGCCCTCCTCATGTTTCGAAGCTTTAGAGAATCAGATTTTGGGGTTCAGACTCGAACCAGATGAATTCTCCCCATTGTGTGGTGTGCCTACAGATGTCGGCCAATAGCGATTCTCATTCCTTCCTGGCACAGTTTAATTGACAAATTGGGGTTATTGGTTCGCCGGGGCGCCGTCATAGTCCTCGTGTGACGCTTCTAAATCTCGTTCTAGAAAGTCAGAGGATGCATATACCAAATCCCTGAATGTGTTCTTGGTTTCTCTCACATCAGTCCATGAGGCCTGAGATAGGCAGGAATAATTCACTAATCTGACCTGCAGGGAGAACGGTTTTTGAACTTGACCAATGCCGAGGAATCCAATGGCCCTGAGTTGAAAATATATAAGCGATGCGTAGTCTTCCTCCAGTTTTACTTTGTTCACTTCTACACTTTGACTTGTATAAGTCAGCTATCAGAATGTCAGTCTTCTACGAAACACGTTTATTCGCTGACTGATAACTAACATTGCCGTTCCAGTTAGAAAGCAACCACTATGTCTGCAACTTATCAACCCTACACGGTCGCCTTCTATTTTGAGGGGTTTAATGGGCGTCAGCTTGCTACCACCACTACCGCACGCAAGCAGCAGGAGCTCATCAACTTCATGGAGGATAACGGCGGGGTCCTCGATGGAGAGTGGCACAAGTTTACCAGTGAACACAACTTCCACCTCGCAATCATCAAGACTAGAGAGCTTGGCGGCATCGTATATGATTTACCTGTCAAAACTGGCATCTGAGGTGGGTATACGGCTCATCTGATGTTGCGTTTGAAGCTGAAAATGACATTAACCGCAGGCAGGAGCGGATTCGGATCGAGGGTGAGAGAAGAGGAGGATCTATACTGGAAATTGAAATGACCATTTGTAGCTTTGAGTGAAGAAGGCCGAAAATATGAGACAATATATAATTACATGACAGAAGCCTGTTCGAAAATACCCCCAGTAACACGAATTCAGAATGCACGTTTCAACGACTCCGAGTCCGAATCTTGGGTTTGTGGTTTTGAGGTTGTTTTACACCGCATTCCTGGTTCCCGTAGGCTCCTCTATGAATATCTCAGCAAGTCGGCAGCTGTTACACAATAAGTCGAAGATTCCTGTCTGCAAGCTCTGTACGATGACTCATTTAGGACGAACAAATTACGAGTCCCAGAAATATTATCCATCGGGTCAAAATTTATTACAGCCTGAGCGGTTATATACCGGTCAATGAATGCTAAACAAATATCTGAGTAGCTCAGGTAGTGTGCCAAGAGCTGAGGTGTGTATAACATATCGAAGTTATCAGGAGTTAAGTGAATCGCGTATTAGAGATTCAGGGCTGCTCGAGATGTAGGTTCAGTGATAGGAGAACGCAATCTCCAATGTCACCGGAAGACTGACAATGAATATTAGTAAGTACTGCCAGTGCGTATCATGAGTTTCTGCATCGAAATTCTCTCCAGAAGACGCGAACTGTCACCTTCAGCAGCAGGGTCTTTCCCTGAGTTTTGGTTAAGGTAGTGAAAGCCACAAAATTAGAAAGCTTGGAGCAAGAGTCGCTTACGAGACGCCATAGATACTGGAATTCAATGTATAAGCGTCCAAGTCTCAGTTTAGGTAAATAAATGAACGAATAGATGGCTTACAAGCATGAATGGTGTACCGAATTTCAGTGCACGCTGAGGGAGCTTAAAACCGTGACATGGAGCGTTCATGATATTTTGACGCACCTGTCCTACGAGCTTGTATCGGGGTAAAAGCTCGTAATGGTTTGAATATTTGTGCTACCAGCTTGGTTGAAAATCGATGCTAAGATTGATACCAAGAATAATCGAGACAATGGCATACATAACGAACGATGCATGGGGTCAGACAAGATGCATTGAGGGCCAGTAGTATGGTGGACTCGGAAGAGGGAGGGACTGTCCAATATATTTCAGAGGGTTGGAAAAGTGGAGCGGTTGAACCCAAAAGTTTAGATAGGGCGTACATGACACGTTGCTGAGGGTATATGTAAGACTCAGAAGGATTAGTTGCACGTTGGAAAGAAGATTGTGATAGACTAATGTCAACATGTGCACTGGGTGGTGAACAGAAGATGTGTCTTTGAGCTCGAGAGAATCAGAGAATCAGCGAAGTATGGCTTATTGACCAACGGATGAGATGATAACAATAGATTTTCCGAGAATAAAGACGCCATGGTATAGGCGGAGAAACCTCGTCGCTGAGTTTGAATCAATATCAGTCGATTCTTCCCCATTTAGATAAACAAAAGGCGCTGGTGCTCGATGCAGATGCCCCTTCCGATCCTGCTGTGGTCAACGTCTGCGTTGATTTCATGAAGACCACTAGCAGACAGACCTCGATACCTTTGGCCTTCTACCCATGCTCCTGCTCATATTCTCCCAATTCGACGCGGCCCACGCACCAACGAACATGGCGATCGAGCAAATAACGGACCTTTTGATGTATATCGCCAACCTTGATGCGGGTCAAATTTATGTCCCTCTTCTTACTGGAGACGCTACTTTTCTGACGCCGCTTATGATTCCACATATTCTCTGTGCAGAGGCACTATAACTTCTTTACGGTGCATCTCACCATCTTCATCCCTGCTACTACTCAAGGCGCATTTCGACGGCCCAAACTCTTGTCCTCTACTTCCAAGACCACACACACTAGACCCGCGGAGCCAGTCAAGTATCTCTCACGGCCCTCGTTCATCGCGGCTCGGGTAGTGGTACCGTGAATGCACCGACAACGAGGAAAGAGGATGTTGAGGATGTAGGTACCGGACGGGCTGTATGCTGCTTTGGATCAGATCGTGTACGTTTTTCCTCGAATGCTTTCTTTGAATTTTGTATCTGATGCGTCGCATAAACACTCTAGATTCGTGGTGGGCGATGCCTCAACCACCGCGCGCTCTTCCCCTCCTCATCCCAAACCTCCATCCCAGTCGCAATTCGCACCCTTTCCATACCTCCTTGTGGCTTCCATTATGGCTCTGTCTCATGTTTTCACGGCCATATCTACCAACTCAACACATCTTTCACATCTAAAGATCCCTCAATAACGCTCGGCATCCAAGCCTGATCCCACACCTACCCTCATGACAGCCTTGCTCGTTTATTGCCTCTGTCACGTCCAAGAGAAGCGTAGGAGAAACACGGTTCATGCGACCTGGATCGATGTTGTTAGGACCTACGCGGGAATTGGAGGGGCAGGAGAGGCGTCTTGACATGAGAAGGCTGCGGTGGCCTCACTTGAGCCCTTCCGTGACAAGGTTCGATATGGGTGACTCCGAGGCTGGATACACCTTGGTGGTGGCAAGGACAAGATGTCGACACAGCTGCTCAAATCGAGCATCTCGAACCCCATCCAGTGCGCATACGACGATGGACACACCCAAAATTTTCTCGATCCGAACTCGTTCGCCCAATTCACGGGCACCCATGATCTATTCAACTCTCCTTCACTTTCAAGGACAGCACATATTCTAGGGTATCTCTAGCTCTGGATCGAGCACTGATGGACATGAAGCACCTTCCATCCCTCCTCCACGGCTTGTCACAACCTCGAGAACGCATACCTTTACGTCAGGATGATATAAAGCTCGATGCTGGTCGTCCAACCGCGTCCATGAGGGTTTCAGCGCCTTGTATATTTCGACGAAAGTCCCAATATCGATTCCAATTCCTGGGTCTATAGCAGTCCGGATTGCAGCGCCGAATCGACGATGAATCCACTACGCATATCTGAAGCATGGTAGCTGACAACCCCTGAGACTTGGACGACTTCAAGACGCAATCTCATTAGGTTATTTGGTCCGTCCAGTGTCGGCTCGACGGTCAGCTCAAGTCTTGGTCGAGCGCCGATCAGTGACGGAGAGTTTCTGCTAATTCGTTGGTCTGGCGTTCATTTTCCGTTTTGCATCTCTACACACAGCCACTCGGGATGTCCCTCAGCGTGACTGAAGATAAATCTAGGTAAACGGGGGCATATTTATCATTCCTCCCACCGATCTCACCGTTGGACTTGTTGATTGTATCTGGCGCACGGCCTTGGCCACATCTCACAATGCCAGCCCTCAACCTGCTCAGATTTTGTTCGCATTCGACCTGATGCATTCAGTCCCGAACTCGCATGTCCGATTCTCCGCTCTTGCTTCACTGAAGCGAGCCTTTGGATCGCAAGTTCTGCATGACTGGAGTATTATCATCGACACTTCATCGAGTTCTTAGATGGACACTTTCGGGAATAGATACCACCCAGCTGTTATCTATGGTTGATAATATAATCCAGTCTCTGATATCAAAGCCTAAACTTCGTTTCTGGGAGGGTGCATTGGCATTATTTTGGGTTGCTCCTTTAAATTCGTTGCAAGGATTACTACCGGTATTGATATCCGACTCCAATGTTAATACGAGGACCTTCCCATTTGCCCTCGTTAAATTAACTCTATTATACACCGGGTATTGTTTGTGTCATCGACTCGGAGTTGGACTGAATTCACCATCGTTACTAAACTGCTCTCGCCAACTGTAGTCTCAAAGATGGCCGTGCGTCTGCAAGGTCATGAAATTGTAATTGAAGTAATTATTGGCGAAGGCGGGGAAGACCTGATACCTATGTAACACGTTGACTATACTAGTAGACTCGCCGTTCTTACCTCCAGCTCATTCCCATCTGCAGCTTTCGGGCATTTCATCAAACTGGATAATATTATCACACATCGACTCTGCGCCGCCGACGTACATCACTTCGCGAGGTTAGTGTAGAACTCTTCCGGAGAGAAGTAGGGTTACGTCTTGGTCGGATGAAGAGCTGGAATATGAGCTTGGCTGACATTCTTCAAGACATGGACGAAAATAATTTCTGAATCCTTATTTAATTGGTCATGTAAGACTTGGACGCGCGGTTCGGAGCGACCACGTCGAGGTAGGCGGTCATTATTCCGCCCAGCGTCGGGAAGTCTGCCGACATTCAACGACGTCTTGTTTTTCTCCACTCATCGTGTATACAGCTTCGGTGGGTGGCTTGGAGGGTAGAAAATAGATGGTGTCGCCAATGTCTCTTCGCCGTGGTTTGATCTTCTCGGGAGATCGGGCAAGGGAAAAGCATGTGGAGGCTACAGGTACAGTGTGTGGCCAATAAGTTGATATTAAAGTGAGAAAAGGCCAGAATTGAACTCACAGAAGTTCAAGCATGATGGTAAATATGGGAGAAGCATTTCCAGCGTCAATAGAGGCGTAATGGACATCTTTCCTCCTTCACCTCGAAGCTAATGCAAAAAATTGATAGTTAGCTTCTGTTTGGTCTGAGATAGATATAATTTCACTTTACGCAAATCCACTAACGTATATTCGTTGCCTATGAACAGATTTACAAGCGGTATCTATGGGCCTTGACTCTCCAATTCTGAATATTGAGCAACGACGCTGGGGTCGGCCACGATTTTGAGAGGTGAGGATAAAAGACGACTACACTCTGCGTCATCCATAGCTCTCTTTCGGAACGCGACATGGTCGTTTCGTCGGCGCCTAGCAGCAGCAGCTAGAACGGATACGTATCAGTTGGTAGTAGATGATGGAAAGAGGAAGAATATACTGACTCGGACGCGGCGCGTTTATGCCAAATTCGCATAATGAAGAACGGTCCGCAGACCTTCAGGTCGTAAGAATGAGAAGATCTTACTGTCTCGAGAGTATTGTTGGTATTCCCCCTTCAGGTTCAAAATTCCAATCGCAAAGAGGCAACCCAGGTTGATAAGCGTAGGACTCGTGCTCCTTCCTCGGCAGCCTGAGCAACGGAGGTATCGAGGCGGATACGCGTGCTGAAGGAACCACGGTGGTTGGATGAAGCGTCCATTCGAGTACGGGTGTGAACAGAAGTTTGAGCAGTCGTAGACAAGGAAGGTATTCCACCAACGCTGTAGGCGAAGGCGTAGTCACGATACCCTCTCCGAAAGCCTGCCATCGAGGCCGATTACGTAGTTTGGTGCTTCCACGTTCCTCCGTCGCCAGCATTCGAGCGCGAGATCTTGAATTCGAACTCGTTGGAATTGGAACGCTGGCCATCCTCCCTGGGCCATGTCTAGACAGGGGTCGATTCATAAACGTAGGCATCCGCTAAGGCTGTGGTGAACCATGGAGAACCACGTGTCTGCGCGCGCCTGAGCTGGAGATGCGATCCCAACTTGAAGTATACGTCGCTGTTGGTATTCGGGACAAACGTTGGGCTTGGCCCTCGAGAAGGACAGCCGAAGGCATTATATGTGTTCGGGGATTCGGGAAAACGAACTACGTGTCCCAATATGTGCGGTTGGCGTTGACGGTGAGTGGAGGGATGGACAATCAAGGAACCAGGGGATGGGTTTGCTATGCTCGATTTGAGGAGCTTCATGGATGCTCTGTATCACCACGTCGGCCACAGCCCTCCGAACCTTCCTACGATAGAGCGTAACGCGAATGCCGCCGTCTCGTCTTCGTACGAGAGGAACTCTTCCGATTCCAGGACACGTCCTACTGACATCATACAACATCGCATGAGCCGTGTTTCTACGCTGCCTGACTAGAAGCAACGAGCGAGAAATGCCGCTAAGAGGGTGATTTGGCCAAGGATGTCGAGTGACTATGAGAGGATGATGATGAAAGAGTATGGCGTGTTCTGGAGGTGTTCGTGTGGGAGGCAATCGTAAAGCCGGAGCCAGAGAGTGAAAAAGAGGTACAAGATAGGGCACCAATGGGGACTTGGACGAATTTTTGGATAAGAGGGAAGAGCAAGAAGCAGCGGTGTAGTTATGCTCCACCTCTAATCTGGGATGGACGAATGACGCATCAGAGACAAAATTCAAGAGAAGTAGACGAGCGAAAACGTACATGATCCAATCTAAAACAGCAACGATCTCCCTCCTGGATGGACGTCCTCACGTTTGTCTGTCCACGTCTTGATAAACGAATACAATTCCGAACATGCTTGATCTTGTATAGAGGGTGTATGTGCTCTCGAAAGTCGAGGAAGATTGTTAGTCCATCGGAGATGCGCCATGTGTGATGAAGAATGGGCGTGGTGGGCTGCGTCGAGATGTTGTACGGGTAACTCGAAGAGTGCAGCTGGAAAGTTTGGACAGGTCAGTTCGTTGAACTTGTTGGAATGAATGAACAAACTCGCTCTGGCGCCAAGACCGCTAACACATGGCCACCACCTGTATCAAAGCACTGGTGATGTGAAGGCGGTAAGGGATTTGCTTCGTCCATTGCGATGTTTGTTATTGCGTGAGCCGTGTTGTATGCCAGTGAGGACCAAGAGGATACACCAGAAGGACGGGAGGGTTGTGGCGCGTCCATGGTCATGACGTTGGTCGTCACACTGGTGGCGGTCTTGGTCCTGGGGTCGATTCAGCGAACATGCCAGTAGGAACGAAAAAACGAACTTCCCTGCACCGCTTTTATGGCGTGGGTGTACCTACCATATCGGGTATCGGCGCCAATGCCTGCCTGAACCGGTCCGGCCGCTGACAGCAAGCTGCCTCGCTTGCAGCTCGCTCTTACTTTACCCGCTCACACAAAATGACTACAAGATCTCCCGATAGTACACCAAATCACTTCATTCATCCGAAGAGTCAAGCCCAATTCCGAGAGCTAGTAGCCACTACTGAGCAAGTGCGCAAGATACGATCCAACATTGCTTCGCATTGTTCCAAATGCAGGAGGGCAGCGAGAGCGAGAAGGACATGCAAAGATGCGCTCGCGTGTGTAACCGTCTTTTATTTCTTTATCTAACATTTGACGCATACGGTTGGCAAATATGAGCAGTGCAAAACGGCTCGATACTGTTCGCGTGAGGTGAGTCGCAATCTGTTCGTTGATCCACCAGGTCATTTTTGACAATTGATAACAGTGCCAGAAAACAGACTGGTATGTGTGCTGCATTTATTCTGTCGCTAGGACCTACATCACCGCTTCCCATCAGGTCGTTCCACAAGAAATTTTGTACACAAAATTCGACCTCCACTTCCAAGCTAGTCTCTACGCTTGTCGCCAACCCGTTCATCAATCTATATCTTCAAATTGCGCTCGCGTGTGCTTTTCAATTGGATAAGAACTGGAACACAAGCTAGCCCCTCATTGGAAGATGTCACGTAATTGTCCGACCGTCCAATGGACTCTTCCTCTTAGATCTCGCAATCGGCAAAATAGCTACACAGGACATTCTTCCCACAGAGGGAATGATCCAGCTTCGCAACTTCGTGCCTATACATCCCGATCTCAAGATTCCAGAGATGAAGACATGGATTCCATTATGGGAGAACGCTAAGGCAAGAATGATGAACAGTGTGCTCGCTAATAGTAACACGCTGGTCGGGATCGTTGACTTTGTGATGGAGGATATGAAGCAAACTCTCACATTGGCGATCCCAATTCTGGAGGCGGCCATTGATTCTGTTGAATCTGGCGAGCCATTCTATCACGAGTCCGCTCGAACTGGAATTCGGACAGAAATAGCCTTGTCATCGGACGAATGTCTCCAGTGAGTTCCTCGGATCTGCTCTTCTCGACGTCGACCGATAGCTGACAAAAGATAAGATACATCAATGACCATATTCGTGACGATAAGGAGAACCAGCTGCGTCTAAGGACTCAAATGTCAAGGAACAAGCTTCTGGCGCTTCATAGTGAAAAAGGATTACAAGAGGTTCTTGCTCACCGAGATATGCATCTGAACTGTGAGTTCCGAATGATTATCCACTATAGGCGTCTCTGAAATCCCTTGCTTAGTCTCAGGTCCTGGGCAAGTATCCTCCTGAGTAAAGGGGATCGTGCTCTAGTAAGTGCGGACTTTGTCATCTCTCCCGAATATTACCAGTCAGACCTTTGTAACTCGTTTCTACGCGCTTGGACCACGGACTTTGCCACTTGAAGGGATGTACCAGCTTTCATGGAGTCAGCACTCCACAGGACCGCACTTTATAACATTTTATATAACTGAAAATAGCAAATCCCTTTGTAAGGGCATTGATTCGAGCAACGGTTAGGCATTTATCTATATCTAGTTTCAATTAACTTCTCTACTCGAGTATCCTCCAATTCATACTACAAGCATGGTACACGTTAGGTGTACTTACTTTTCAAGCGTACCATACACGTATTCTCGGAAAATGTACGCATGTAACACCCGACCAGTGACCCTTTACTGCAGAAGGCTTTTTCGTCTCCTGAACGATGCACTTAGATAACCATGGTCCGTGATTGAGTAAGTAGCAAGATGGACTATGAGAATGTACATTCCTACTCTAGTGAATTGTTGTCGAAATACTTACTTTACGTGGGCAATGTTACAGGCCTTCATGAGAGCGCAGCAGTTTATCTCTGCATAACTTTTTAGGTAAATTGCAATCAACTAACCTTTGTCGTTAATCTTTGCTCCCAACCGCTGGCATCTACCTTTGGTCGCTAGATATATATCCTTCCAGGAGGTACTGATAACCCGATAGCAGTAGATCTCTAGTCTAAGTGGCATTGCGGTATTTTCGCGGCTACTTCACCTTGCTCCAAATCTTGCCTTGCTCATGATCGACAACTTCTACCAGGTACAGACATCCCGGGCCTCAAGAGGAAGATTTCTCCAGGTACCTTTCATGCTTCCCAGTATAATCCTCCAGAATTTCTGCCAGATACTCGCTCTATGATCGTTCTAGATGATCATGAGCATTAGCAAAAAAAATATGTGGAATGCTGGTCGCGGCGAGTGAAGTCTATTCCAAATATTCTTGGCCTCCACATCGTCTCGACACCGAGTAAGCATACATGGCAAGAGGTCCCAGCGGTAGCGTGAACCCCAACATGATATAAAATTATAAGCGGTTCCTCGTGGGCAATAACATATACTTGAGCATTATGTGGCTTTGCACATAGTCTTCTGATGACTAGGAATGTCCAGGGGGTGGACGTGATCGAGGAACAGAATTGCAGACATTAGTAAGAAGGTTCAACACAGTCATCCACTTGCCACTAGCTACTCGAGTAAAGATAATCAATTTGACACAGGCGCATATACTAGTGGTATAGGCGATATAAATTTTTAGCTGGACACGACGTAGATCGAGCATACATGTATAATGTACTGTACGCGTGTAGGGCCCATGGACTACGTACAAAACGTGGACGTAGTAGACGATGAGAGAGAAAAGATGGGAAAGGATAGAGGGGTAGAGTAGAGATGGTAGATAGAAAGGCATGAATGAGGGGAAGGTAATACGTTTTGGGTTTTGCGAGTGTAGAAAGACATCGGGTGCACGACGATGGGTGCCTGGCCTCGATGAATGAATCGAATCCGGAGTAGAGGTTATCGGTGGCGTGTGCGTATACTGGTTGTGAGTTGAGACCTGGATGGGGTTGCTAACGAGGGATTAGTAGGTAACGGACGACGAAAGTAGGTCCATGTGGAAGGGTACAGGCGAGAATGTAGGCAGAGTCGTGTGTTCTGGAGAGTCGGTCAGTGTACACAGAGCTGGATATGCAGTGGACGACGTTGGAAG
>Ga0247741_1001503_pt1 | contig 12934 bp, 13 predicted proteins | sample UWRJL213509R2_FD_180945 | JGI IMG/M metagenome (GOLD analysis project Ga0247741, IMG submission 180945) | Plant litter microbial communities from Arlington Agricultural Research Station in Wisconsin, United States - UWRJ-L213-509R-2 | ecosystem: Environmental > Terrestrial > Plant litter >... | reverse complement strand
TCCGACAGGCACCGCAGTTGGTGAACTTGTGCATCGGATTCCTGGAATGTGAAGGCTTCGATTCGGGGGAGGTTGTCACCGCGTCAAATCTAGCATCATGGGAAGTGGGATTCTCTGACGATCCGGACGCCATGTTGAACCAACTTGTGCTCCCCTCGCTGGTCAATTTCGAGGTCAGAAATTTTATCTCTTTTCAAAGTGATAGATTAGCGCACCTGGTTAGCCGGTCGAATTGCCCTCTACGAAGATTTTCTCTCACTAGCCAGGCTCATGGCGCAGGTTTTGACGCAATACCCTTCTTGCGAGTGACCCCACTTCTGGAGGAACTTGTCTTCTCCTACGCTGACTCGCATGGGGTCCACGAACTCTTGGATATCCTATCTCGTACAAAGTTGGTTAGCTGCCTATCACAAGATCCTAACACAATATTCCTACCCCACCTTGAAAGCCTTTCCTTCATAGGAGTGCGAGGCGACCCTCCACCGTGGCATTTGGTCCCGTTGCTTTTCTCTCCTACTTGGCACCCTGCGGATGCCCGATACAGACCACTCCGAATGCTCGAATTCCGCTTATCCATCGATGACCTCGAAGTCATAGACTACTTCGACAAGGATGTGTTGCGACAACTACGGGAAATCCAGCAACGGGACTTCGCTTTGAGGATCTGTAACAAGGAAGACAACGCCAATGTTGACATCATTCGAATCTTGTATGAGTTCCACTTTGGAAGTTAAATCAGCTCAGGCGACAATTTGGGAGTTGAAGACGGAGAGGGGGCCGACGAGGAGGGAATCCCTGCTGCAAAGATTCTTCGGTGCCATGTGATCTATCATGCTGGATGTAGGACAACGCGGATGAGGTAGTCCGGATATCTAATACGATTCGCGATCTCGTTTCTCACTCTCTATCTACTTATCTTCATGATTTTTTTGACTTGGGTATTTCCCATCCAAATGTCGTCTACTTTCCCTAAACCATGATATCTCTTGGATTACTCCTTAAAGCGGCATGCCATAGATGTCGCTCACTGCTGGTTAAAGGAGAAGGCGGAAGATCTCGCGATGAGGTAGCAACGGAAAAATCGACTGATGAGCGTACAGTACGGATGCTACGCATGCGTTCAGGCAACAGCCTTGGAAAAAAATAATCTTTGTATTAGAATCACTGGCTATTGACCACATATTGAACTGCATGGGCTGATATGAGAATGGCACCGTTAGTATCATGCAGCAATGAAGGAAACTTTGAACATACCTGCTTGAGCTTGCTCGTCATCATCTTGCCATTGCTTGACATTACTTTTGGATTCCTTCCCCGATGATCATCCTCCTGCTCGGCCGGCGGCGGTTTTTAGTTGCTGGGCTCCGCTCTCGCTGACATCAATCCCGCTGAACAAGCCATCAAGCTATGGCCCGTGGCGAAAAGCATATGTGCATCTTCGGGTAGGGGTTGGGTTACCACACTACACTGTACTTGTACGCTTTCGTCGAGCTAGCTGATGGTGAGCAACTCGTTGAACCGTATAAGTTATAGGGAATCTGCCCCTAGGTTGTAGTTGTCGATTAGTTGCGTGGTTCCATTTTCCATAGCGGTTGGACAGGCGTAAACGGATGAATATGCTGATGCCTATTGAGATGGGCCAGCAACTGTATCCACGTTGTTGGGAATCCACTGGGGTAGACCGAGAGGTTGACACTTGCCGAGGAGCCAGAAACCCGCATGGAGGCAACCAATTGGAGGCTCTACAAAAAGATAATCAGACAAGGTATACCACAGTAGAAACATTATGACCGACGAACCAATCGACGTAGCGGGTGTTCACGCATATCGCCATGACGCTCTTATCTCCATCTTGCGAGTTGGTGCAGTTGACGGGAGGCCTGCTAAGCACATTAACTAGGGCCCGGAGTTGGAAAGAACGGTCAGCGGGCATTGAAGGTGGGCTGCAGAAGGGATTAGTCTATGCGCCAAGAAAGTAGATGTGTGCGTACCAACTATTGAGTTGAATATTCTCGTCCAGCCCTAGCAATGTTCGATGACACGTACAAGTCGGCGTGCCATCAATGTTGAACGTTGAACCTTCAGTTTCGTCTTAGACAGAGTGAATAGGTTCGTATTGCTCTCATGTAGCGGCTTCCTGAGGGACTTGGTCAGGCATAATCTACATTTTGTAAGCAGGGGAACACACACATAGTTTCAATCCAAGAGGTCGCAGCGCACATACAACCGCGTTATAAAAGAGTCCGGATTTCTACCGAGTCCTGGTACCTGTTAGAGAAACACAGAAGCCAAGTCAGAATAATCGAGTAATGGCAACGCAGCATAACTTGAGCATAACTCACGTTTTTGGGTACAAGAAAATGCACGGAAAGCGTTTGAGAATAAGGGGATTCAATAGCTGGGGAGTTGTCCAAGTTCACCACAAAATAATGATGTGAGTAGATGTTCGGGTATCGTATCGTTGTCTGCCATCGCGTGTTCTGGAGGTGGCTCCGTCACGTCGTCAATGAATATGCGCGCTATTTACAAGTATTTGCTTTGCTTCGCGTCCGCCGGCCCGTCGATAACTACAACCGTTTAACGTTTATCGTTTACAACGTTAACCTCTGCACAAAATCGAGGTTTTCCATGGCGTCCCATGTCACCCATCTGCCCGACCAACAACCACCGTTACGTATGTAGTTGGCCATCTCAGCGCCATCCTCACCTCGTCCCAAACTCATGGCCTCCTCCGACACCAGCGCCCTCATTCCATCCACGACTCCTCTTTCTCTGACACCCCACCCCACTCAGACTCAGATTCTATTCAGAGTCCTTCTCTAACTCGCGGTCGAAGATTCGACCTGCTCGTTGACATGTGGGCTGCCCCCCCTCTCTTTCACACGCCAACGTCGGTGCGACGCCTATTATTACCACCCGTATACATCTCAAACCCTAGATTGAGCGCGAGCTTCTCTACGGACAAATGCTCGCGAACATCCACATCTTGGCTCTTGTGGATGTTGGCTGGATATCTGGTGTGCGTCTGGCACGCGGGATGCGTCCACTCCTTCGGGTTTCGGTGCTTGATGTGTCGTTCAACGACTTGGAGGTGGAACGAGGCGAGTTTCTATCTTGCGCACGGGTACAATTGTCGGCTTCAGTGTATCATCGTATGTCCTTATCTCTCTTTCTTGTTCCCTCCGTATTGAACACCCTCCTCCTAGAAGTACTCCCACTCATTCGACTCCTCGGGTCTTGAAGCATCGTCCTTCGTCCTTCAAAAGGCATCGGATATTTGCCAGTGACACCCTGACATGTTCAAGTTCACAGCAACGTTGACTTGAATATTCTTTTTCAGTCACCTTCCAGCCACAATGGGCGGGGTCATCATGGTTCGTATGCAAGTGGGCGACCCAAGTAGTCGACGCGGTTGAGATGAACGACCGTTCCATTGACGAAACTTATGCAACGCGTACGTCGTCTGCCCATCTGTCTGCCCATAGTTTATCTGACCCATCACAGATTGGCGGGCCTCCTCAAATCCCCCTTCTTCGACCTAATGGCCAACCTTCAACAACTTCCCAGCAGGTCCAAGCCCGCATCGGACTTGGAAGCAAGACAGATACCCGGGAGCCACCACCCAGAGCAATAGTCCTTCTTGGAGGCCCGAATATATACACAATCTGGACCTAGGAGGGGTCCTGTTGACGTCTATGAGAGTCATTTTGGGATTTTGAGTGTAAGGGTACGTGTCCTCCGTTTTTCCCTTCTGCTTTTCCTCTCTTCCAAACGTTTAATTATCCACTATTCATCGTCACGTTCTTATCTTCTCGAACAAGTAACTATGCCGCCAATCTTCCAGTTATCGATCACACGCGACTCACGCCTCCGACTCGTTTCGTCTTTCATCCTTCGTCCTTTGTGTTTCGATTCGACGGTAGCCTTAAGCTCACCGCTCGTCTACAGGTTCATCGAAGTCTTCAACATCCCGCAAAATAGGAGCTGTATGTGGGCCCGGCTGATGGGGAGTTGGAATTTTGAACTCGAGTTTGAGGAACAAGCGATGTCTCTCCTGGCGGGGACATTGTGTCCAACTCGGAATTCACTGGTGCAAACGGTGAAATGCGTTCCAGTGAGGGAAGCGACAATATATGCACGTTACACTCATCCACCTGGTGTTGCACTCATTATGCCGTTTCTACCAGTGATGCGTCGGCTTCCAACTCTACAGGCTCCTCACTTTCTGGCACATCAGCACCTAGTAGCAACATCAGCTACTCCACTAGCCCAGACGTTCCGAAAAACAGTAACAGTAACGCCGCAGGTAGGAAACACAGCTATGCCGCTTGTGGGGTGTTGGAGACTTTCAGCTGAGCCTGACTCGGGTAGGACAAGAAGTGTATGGTGGCGATTGTGAGCACGACTGTGAAGTGGCAGTTAAGCGGGGGTGCTGTGACGTTGAGGGCGAGATGTTGATGCTGATAATGTTTCGTAGTGGAATGTGGCGAAGTTGTGCCCAGGCTGGGATAGTTGGAAATTTGTGAAAAAGTCGGACATGGACCGCGACGTAAAGGACAACTACTTAGGTCAAATTTTGGCATGTTATTATTGTAATCGTGATCATTGTACTTGTATGACTTCTACGTCGCTGGCTTGAACACTCATGAATATAGACTATAGCTGACACTACATGCATATTTACAGAGCGATGTATGGCGATGGTGCCCAGCTCGACTTTCGGACCTTTGTTGTCTCGTCACACATGAAAAAGAGCGAGAGCAGTATGCGTGCAAGGGGGCACCGACCTACGTGTCTCTCGACGGGGACGCCGTATCCGACTCAGAGTCTATCCAAACGTGCATGTGTACAGAGTCATTGAATGCGTCGCTTAGGCGTCCAGGCTGGCGACTGATTTATCTTGACTCTTAGTGAATTTCGGACCCAATCAGGGCGCCGGTATCATCGTAATACCAAAAGGCGCCCCAGCGCCTGTTGTTTCAAGTTATATAAAGCTGAATGATTTTGTGGGCGGTCGCGATCACGATATTTTCCCCCAGTCTGTCTTGCTCGTCTCCAGACGAAAGAAAGAGTACTGTATTGGTAGCAAATAGGAAATTCCTCTTCATGAGGGCCATAAGTGTCGGAATTGCAATGGTCGTGTTCAAGCTCGATGCGGATTCGGCTACTTCAATAGCCGAGCTTGCGACGTAGACTTAGTCCAGACCAAACTTGAACGTTGAACTTGTTCTCCACCTGCCAACACCTTTTCAACTACACTCACCAAGCTAATACCAGGCGCCAATCGTTACTGCCCTCTGAACATGTGCTTCAATGTCCGGCTTCCTGTTTCGCCTGTAGAATGTCTTGCTTGAACCCACCGTATGTCACCGCTGCGTCGACTCGCGAGTTAAACGCGAGTCAAAAAGCAAGACACAAATATCACCTTGGACTCTGGAGTGCAGAGCTCACAGACGGCGCGATCCAGGTAGGCCGTGCAACGTTCAATCCTATAATAAGACAACCAATGACATGATTGACATCGCTCAGCATACATACACCATGGGTAAAGCAATTCAATACCTGAAGGATTGAACCGCCTTCCTCCATCGTCTGTCTCATCCTGCCCCCCATTACGATGGATCCGCAAGCTGGATGCTTCTCCTGGTGTCCTCTGAAATATCGATGGTCCCAGACAACAGAGGTAATGTGTTCTATACCTAAACTCCCTCAAATTTACACCCGGGGCCTTGTACTAACTTTTCGCAGATTCAAGCGGTACGGGAGAAGTCTGTTGTTCCCGATACTCAAGAATATGTCGCTACTGGTGGGAAGGAGGTGAGAAAGGTGCTACAGTCTGCGGCCGAGTTGGTACCCGTGCCACTCTTGAAGGTTGTGCTCCATGTCGCTATCAAGATCATCGAGGTGTGCGAGGTAAGTGCTTGAATAGACCACGACCGCAAACCAAACTAAAAGGGACACGCTTTGACTAGGATACCACAGCTGTCGAAGAGAAGGTCCGGCAATTGCAAGAACGAATCGAAGCGCTCATGTTGGTGATCGTGAGGAATGTAACCGCCGGCTGTGAAGAAGTGAAGATGGTTGCGGCAGGCCAGGAAATTGAAGCGGACTTGAAGGATCTCCTATAGTGCGAAGGGTTATATATGCAGGCGAGCACACAGCGGCTGATGAACGACTCTATTTTGCAGCACCCTGAAAACAATCATTTCCGAACTCAATGAGATTCGGAATCAGAATTGGTTACTCATAGTAATCTTCTCAAATCTCAACAAGGAACAGGTTGATGAGTGTGTTGACCGGCTTGCTGCTGCTCTCGAGAAATTCAAGGTAATTATTTTCAACTCGACCGGGACGCACGACTCATGTTTCGCATAGGTTGGAAACGATCTGCGGCAAACGAAAGCACTTGAGAGCGTGCGGGAGCAGTTAAAAAGCATTCAGAACCTCACGCAATTCGTTGCTGATGAAGTCCACGTCGCTGGTCAAGTTGACCTCGCGCGCAGTGATATCAAAACTTTTAGTGAAATGGTGATGACATTGAAGCAAGAAGCAAGCTCAAAGAAACTAGAACGGCAGGATATGCCATCGAAACCTGCGATCTTCTACGGACGCGACGAGCTGGTCGAGAGGATGTCCAAGCTACTATCATCATTGGAGACAGAAATACACCTGTGCCTTCTTGGTCCTGGCGGGATGGGGAAGACCTCACTTGCGCTGGCAATCATTGACTCGCCTCTTGTCCAAGCCAAGTTCCAGGAGGAGCGTCGTGTGTGGGTACCTTGCGTAGAAGCAACATCTGCCAGCCTCTTCCTGCAGGTCCTATACACGAGCCTTCGAGTCAAGCGCCAAACCGATAGCGTCATGAGCGACATCCTATATGAGCTCAAATCATCTGAAGAGCCCTACTTTCTTCTGCTCGACAACTTTGAAACACCGTGGAACACAATTGATGGCCAGAAGCAAGTCGAGGAAGCACTATCCAAATTGAACCAGCTCAGTCACGTATCCTCCTGATCACCATGCGCGGATCACACTCGCCCACTGTTGATGTGGAATGGCATTCGGTGATTGTCCCAGCAACCGACAAGGACGCAAGTCTCAGCATTTGTCAGAAATTCAACCCCCACTGGAAAATGGATGCCGACCTCGATAGCCTGCTGGACGCTGTTGGGTGCATGCCATTTGCTGTCACCTTGATGGCGTCTCGTGGCCGCGAATCGGAGTCTTCGCCAAAGCAACTGATTGAAGAGTGGACAAAGCAGGGCCCTGGCATGTGGTCGCCTGATGGCTCGCTGGAGAGCGGAATGAACAAAAGCATCAGTCTTGCAGTGGACAGCAACTTTGTCAAGAGCAATCCCAATGCGATTGATCTTTTGGCGACCCTCTCGCTGCTTCCTGCTGGTACCACCAGGGAACGCCTGGCGCACTGGGCCCCAAACCTGTCATCCACGTCCGGAGCGATCACTACCCTTGCCCAGGCGGCACTTCTTCAGACCACCACTCGGGACGAGGACCATACAACGCAGACGCTGTTCATCCTCCCTGTCATCCAATCATTCATGCTCCACCGCAAACGCATACCCGAACACATCCAACTGGCCGTGCGATCGGCTTTCTGCAAGTATGTCCTGGACCACGCCTGTCGCTACCGCGATTCAACGTTCGAGACCAACGCTGAGGCGCTTGCTAGGGAGGATGTCAATATCCAGTCTATCCTGATGAGCGCCATCGATCGTACTGGCTCCGATGATCAATGGGTCCGAGCACTGCTTGGGTTCAGTTGGTATCGGCGGGACACCAAGCCCCTCATTGCAGTTGCGGAGCATACCCTGAATGTGGCTAAGGCAAACGGAAACAAACGATATATTGTTGAAGCATTACTGTGCTTAGGCAGCTCGTATGCAGTCGACAATTTCGGCGAGGCAAAACGTGTACTGGATGAATGCTCCCAGTTATTGGTCGGTGACCGTTTCGGCCAGCAGTTGGGCTTTGAATGTGCTTTGACACGTGCGGATGTCGGCGCGTATCTTCATAGTGGCCGGGAAGAGAGAGGCCCTCATCAATGGCGTACTTACTGGTACCAAGGACTCGGACAACTACTGGCATGCACGTGCACTGGACGCACTTGGTTGGCTCCATTGGTACTATGAGGAGTACAAGCAGGCATTGGATGCGTTTGTTCCAGCGGCGAACATGTTGCTGCTCCTTAAATGCAACAGGGATGCAGCATCAGCTCTTTTTGGCAAGGCGCGCGCCCTTGATTTGTCGTGTGTTCCAGATGATCAGGTGCTGGAGGCGGCTCAAGAAGCATGGGAGGTGGTCAAACATTTGGATCCCTCACCCATCTATGCTGATATTCTTGAGCTTTCTGGGTGGGTTCTTCTTCGGATGGGCCGCCTGATGGAAGCTTCACAATCGTTCGAGAAGTGTCTCAGTGCATACCAATATGTTGGTGCTGCGTTGGGTGCTGCTGCTGTCTGGTCTCATTTTGGATACCTATATCTTCACACAGGTGCATACACAGATGCATATTCGGCTTTTGAGGCGGCCGCCGAGAGATATGCCGACTTGGGTGATGAATCACCTGATAGACAGAGGCATGAGCCAAGGTGCAGGGAGAATATAGGGAGGATTAAATTGAAGCAGGAGAATCCGGATCACCGTATTGGGTTCTACAGGCCATGGGGTGAACGAGACGAGGATGATCTTTTCTATCCACCGGAAGTCCCTTCCATTCATAATTCCCATAGTATGTACTATTGAATGACTGTGTCCAATTGTCGTCCAGGCCGAAGTGACATTGATAGCGAGAGGAAAACCCAGCGGCTTAACGGTCTAGCCAAGTCTCCAAAAGAAGATCGCCTTGTACAGGTACGCTAGCCTCTTTTACCTGAAGGACTCCGCAAATATAACAACATAACCAACCTTGCACAACTCACCTCAGGCTTACTGCGAATTATCGTGCCAATAGGACAGTTTAATTAATAAACCTTTGACATATTGCGCCAACCCAAACTCTCACAGGTTTCCTTTCGTAGAACATCATTGAATATTGACCCCTTCGACCCTTCGACATCCTGGCCTGGTCCACAACCTATCATAAGATCTAAACTTAACCTTCCTCCCTCACATCGAATTTTTTGCATCCTAAGACTGCGAAGATGCCCATCACATTCTATCCCGTGACTTTTCTCTCCAACACCAGATGCTTGATGCAGGCTACTTCAAAGGCTCGAGTTCAGTGGCTCGATTGAAGATGACGACCAGATCAACAAGGATGTGGTGTCCCAATTACTGGATATCCGGTGAAGAAATTACAAATCAATCCGCTGCAGAAAAGACGACATAACTGATGGCGGTGACGATCCGGAAAGTGAGGCTAGAGAGGGGGCTGGCGAGGAGGGATCCGACGCGGAAGACTAACGCAGAATTTTTGTAGTGTCAGAGGAGTAGAGTCTATGGGAATTATGACAAGCATGGCAACGAGGCATGAAATTCGACGACATGGACGGATTAATATCTGACGCGACCGCGTTCGCTTCTTGGTCTCTATATTTTGTCTGTCTCTTCCCATGTTTTTGACTCGTTTTTCGGCTCAATCTTACATCCGGATTATCGTTTCCAGAGTCTCCTGGCATTAGAGCTATAATAGACTCTCTGAACTTATATTGTGGTGCACATGTGTTGTACTAACCGAAATTCGTCCTGCCGTGAAAGTAGAACTGGGAAAAGTATTGGACTTTGTGCATCCGAGCTTGAGAGAATGCAAAAATGATCAGTGCCGCCTAATGTACTTCCGAATTTTGGGTTCGCTTTTCTGAGTCCCAAGCAACAGTCCCACAGTTACAAGTAAGTTGTTTGATTTGACAGTGTAAGTTTCCGAGGCCCGTCGACGTGAGCGTCGGTGGCTGAGCAACGATCTGGATCGAATTGAACGTATACACCTTAAATGATTCGTATTCATGATCTAAAATAAAGCAAGATTTGGTGCTGCTTCTGGGCCTGTTGCGGTGATGACCCAGGTGTTCAAGAGTATTGGTAGTTGGCCGTTGTATGTAGAATAAACTAAGCCAAAGATAGCTGAGGATAGGTGAGCGCTTAACTGAAGGTGGTACTCGAGTGATATCATGATCAAGCCGAGGACATTGCCTGGATAGGAATAAGCGTGCCCATTCTGAGTCTACATCTGAGCCTTCTTGCCCCAAAAGGAATGGCTTGGCATATCACGATGACGGACACAGGTATTTCAGGTACCAGATCTTCAGAAATTTCAGCAAAACGCGTCCCATCTCAATCATGCCTGCGCGTACAACTCCGTACCCGAGGCCAGGTCTCAGGCAGTGCCACCGTGGTTACGAGTCCCCAAAGGGGAATCGTTCTTTTCCCCGGGTTTTTGCCTGGTTTGATGTCACATCAAAATTGAGCAAAAAACCTTCTATATTTGGACGCTCATTTTTAAACTCAGCTCGGTCAACTTTTTTCCGGTCACCCACTTCACCAGGGTGACCGTTACCATGCATCATGTGATCTATGTCACATTTTAGGCCCGTTCTTTGGATTTTCTAATGTCTAAATCATGTGACTAATTTTTGAAGTTGCACTGCGCCGCGAGGAGCAAACCGCAGGTTTGCGATGAGCGGTAGCAGGAAAGTGTTGATAGTAAGTACTTACATATTATCCAGAATACACTTGATTAACCTGTATCACATTGAATTCACCTGAATCTAAATCAGAACTGAGTAGTGCTCAGGGCATTATGCCGACGGCCAAACACAAGATCAAACAATCATTCAACTTTTGATCTCTCCCTCCACCCAGTGCTCCCAAATGTAAGTCAGACCCATTCTTGCCTATTTTACAGCTCATGCTAATGTACCAATAGGTTGTAACCATCCACCATGTCATCAACCACATCACATTTCCCTTCCCAGTGGGGGATGAAGACATGTTAGCCCCATAGCGTCTGAACAAAGGCAGCTATCGCTTAGCGGTTTTTTGCATCGTTTCCGGACGAATGAGGCGCTTCAAACGAGTCCAGGTGCTACCCGATATGTGCGCTCGTTGTCCTGATACGCGCCGGACTCCAAGTTTCCGCTTTCTCCAGCTCATTTCACCTCTCCCTCAGGCTATACTCGACCTCTCGGGACATGGACTTGATTTATTGGATTCCTTTGACAATCCACTTTGTTTGGCGCCCCCCTCGCGCCGCCTCACACCCTCATTGCTTCGAGATCCACTATGCCCCCCTCCTCCTCCACTTCCGCTTTTTGTATTGTTACATAGTCCCCTGAACTCCGTTCAGCACGATATTTATTAGTTTGAAAGCTCTCAACAATAGCTTTCCAACAAGTCCAGGCGCGACCCCGGAGGTGCGCTCATTGTCATGCTACGTGCCGGACTTCAAGTTTCCACTCTCTTCAGCTTGTTTCGCCTCTTCCTCAGGCTACACTCAACCTCTCGGGACATGAGCCTTATTTCTGGGATCCCCTTGACAATCCGCTTCGTTTGGAGCTTTTCTCCTGCCCCCAAGTGCGCTCGTTGCTTCAGGATCCACCATGTCCTCCTCCTCCCCCACTTCAACCTTCTGTCTCGTTGCATCACTCCCTGAACTCCGTTCAGCGCGATCCATATATCACCCGAAAGCTCTCAATGAGCACTTTCCAACGAGCCCATGCGTGACCCAAGAGATGCACTTGTTGTCCCACTACGTGCTGGATTCTGATGCTACCCTCCAGTAGTTGTAACAATCAGTAAGATTACAATTATCTGCTATGAAATATATATTAATTAAAGTATACTTGATCACTCACTGGGACTCGTTCCGCCGTGCCAAGGGGCAACGGCCTTCATCACCAAGTGAATGTTGGCGACAATAGCTCCAAGCTGGGACTGGCACACGGAGCTACGCCAGCTGTCGTACAATGAAGAACCTATCTGCCCGTCCAACGACCAACGACCGTTGACCAATGCCTATTCCTGTCACCCGATCCATTACGCATTAGTAGAGGTCGGCATGGTCAGTATCCACCGCGCCAGCCCAACCCCCATCATCCTCGCCTGTATCCTTTCCAACATTCAAACTCAGCTCGGAGCCGTTCTCTGGGATCCAACCTGCTGTTGACTTCCTCTGCTCTCTATCACGAATTCTCTCTGAGCTGCTGTACAAGCCAGCGCTCGCCACCATTCACAGCTCTGCACTTGTGGATGCTAGAATTCCGTTGTCAGTTGGTACTTCCAACTCTGCATTTGACATTGTCAAGGCGGGTTAGAGTGCTTTGTCCCTTGGACGATCGATTGTTGAGATATGGGCAGTCGTTGGATGCATTCGAGGAATCACAGATGGGCTGAATTGTATGCTGTATAAATATGCTGTATACATTGAATTGCTGTGTACGCCCATCTTCCTGTCCTTCCCTCCTCGCCCCACCTAATGCACCCTTACACAGGCTCGCCCCTCATCGACCATTCCTCTCCTCGCGAAGCGGCCGCAGCACTGGCATATGCAACATATACGCATCAAGCATCTCGATTCTGCACACCAAACTCAAAGCAAATCTAGAAGAATGTAGGACTCTGAGTACATAGGTAACGCGGTTCAGATTTGTGGACTAGGGAGACGGGTTTGGTCTGTTAACTATTGGTCTTTGGACTTTGAATTGAATGGTGAACAGTACGTCTATTTTCTCCAACTTTCTGCTGTTTTTCTCTTTCCTCTATTCTCTCTTTCTACCCCCCCTCAGATTGCCTCTGATCTCTGATACCGCAACTCAGAACTCAGCCTCACACATTGCCTTCGCAGGTACCTGGTACTATGCACCTTCGACACCTAGTCATCAGGAAAACTGTATTTATATAATTGAAGAGAAAAACTGGAGAATTATACTGTATTATCTTGAATTAGCGCAAATTAACGCAAATTATATGACTTTACACT
>Ga0247741_1001501_pt1 | contig 12949 bp, 19 predicted proteins | sample UWRJL213509R2_FD_180945 | JGI IMG/M metagenome (GOLD analysis project Ga0247741, IMG submission 180945) | Plant litter microbial communities from Arlington Agricultural Research Station in Wisconsin, United States - UWRJ-L213-509R-2 | ecosystem: Environmental > Terrestrial > Plant litter >... | reverse complement strand
AGAATCTACAGAGCCGTCAATTTTAACACAGTCCTCGCCAAAATAAGATTCCATGTCAGACAGCGGCTCCGTATAGCTTGAGAATATAACCACTTTGCGCCCCTCATCAAGAATGCTTTCAGTAAGCTCAATAATGCCTTTCTTCTTAGCTTTTGAAGTGATAATGTTTAAAGAGTGAAGGTTGCCGGTAAGCCTGGATAACTCCTTAGCCTGTGACATTTCCTCAATAATTTTATTGTATTCATCCCTGTAGTCATCCAGCTCAAACTTGTAAGAAAAGAAAATCTTATCTGGAAGATCCAGACAGTCTTCTTTTGTTTTACGGATCATGAAGTTAGAAAGCTTTATATGAAGATCTTTTAAGTTCTTTCCGCCAGTAACCCTTTCCCCTCCACGGCCATTTGATCGTAGCGTGTACTCTTCAAGGAATTTCTTATGAGAAAGACCTAGTTCATGACCCGTCATTTTAAGATATGAGAATATGTCATTTACCCTATTGGTTATAGGGGTTCCTGAAAGGAATGTTACCCTGGCGTTAGGAAAATTTTCAACAAGCTTCCGCATGTTTTTTGTCCTCTGAGAATTATGGTTTTTAAGATTTTGAGATTCGTCAAGTATGAAGTGTCCAATATTTTTATTAAAAAGTTCTTTTTCGTATTTGGCAAGGATATCGTAATTCACAACAATAAACCTTTCGTTGAACGCCCTGAATGTTCTCTTTTTAGAAGCGTCAAGCATAGTGAAATACAATTCATTGAATCCAAATTTAGCAAGATCACGAAACCAATTAAATTTAACAGCAGCCGGGCAAACTATCAACGTCAACGGTATATTGTAAAGTCTTGACATTGAAGCGCTTGTGATTGTTTTCCCGGTCCCCATGTCCATGGCATAGAAATTAAACTGCTTGTAAAAGCTTTCTCTTAAAACTTCTTTCTGATGCAAATACAGCCCTTTATGGTACGGTAATTTAGATTCTATAATACTGTCCACGTACCCGTTAAGATTATCGTATATTTCTTCTATTCGCCTGTAAAAAGCATCCCGGCGTGACTGCTCACCCAAGCTCTCCGAGAAATTTTTAAAAGATATCCTTATGAATTCAAAGAGAGATTTCTTTGAGGTTAAGGAAATATTGCAGGTAATGGTCCCGGAGTCCACGTCATAGGTGAATCCAAAGCATTTAGCTAATATAATTTCAGAAGCATCCCAAAGCTTTTTTTGAAAGGCTACGTGTGCTATTTCGTTAATATTATTTCCATAATTTATTTGTATGTCTACTGCCATATTTATTGAAAATAATTATTACATTGTTCATAGAAATATTCATTGTCGTCACGGAAATTTTTACCACCGTTAAGCCTGTATGTGAAATATCCCCACCCTCCAGAAGCATACTCATTTTTCCTGTATTCTGATAGAGATTCAAATTTAGGTCTTTTTGAGTTCCTAAAAGCAAGCCATATATGGTATTTGTAAAGAGCCTCTGCTCTGTCAATTGCTTCACATATAAATTTTTTTTCTGATCTCAAATAGCCTTCTGTTTCCTGACCACTGAATTGATATAAACACAGCCAGAATATTTTGTTTTCGTCTTCCATTTTAATTAATTTAAAGCTGTTTCGGTAAATTCAACATGTAATTCGTCACCAGTACTTGAAACGATCTCACAGATAGCCTGGTAGCCTTTATCTTCAATTTTACGGATAATGGTGGCTAACTGCTCATTGTCGAATAAAGAGGCTTCGTGAAGGAATATAACCTTCAGGTTAGGATTGAGGGCCATAGCAACCTCAACACCGATATCAAAAAGCTTTTGAGTGTTCTGCTGTCCTTCTTCCAGTGGCAGACCGTCAATAAATAACTCCTCATCACTGAATGTAAGGCCCTGTATCGGTAATTGTGATTGGGAGATAAGCTGACTCCTTTTGTTTTCCTGAGCTTCAATTAACGAATCAGCGGCATCTACTTCAGTCTTTAAGTTAATCATTTCCTTTTGTTGAATCCCAAGCATGCCGATGCGATTGTGGCGCTCATTGTGCTGAATAGCCAGGTTCATTTCTTCGTTTACAGCTTCAATTGAAGGTCTTTGAGTTACAGATAGCCATTCATTGCCTTTAGCAATGTTTGATTTAAGTTTTTCTTGGTTAAGATGTTCGTTATCAATTTTATTGTTTTGAAATTCAAGTAAATCATAAAGTCTTTTAATTTCTTCATTTGCCAATCTAACAGCTTCCTCTGACCTCAGCAAGTCATTATTGAACCCAACGAGCTTTGCGTTTATTCCATCCCAAGTCCCTTGACCAGAAACAACTTGTTGTAATCGTGCCTGAATAGGATTTAAGTCAACCGGTTGAGAATAAAGCTCAATAGCCGCCTTGTCAAATTCATGGGTGGTAAGCGATCCTTCCAGTTGTTTGGCCCGGTCAGACTTATACTTTTTATCTTCTTTAAGTCTTTTGATTTCAATGTTGATCATGTCAATATCTTTGCCACATCCAGTGAGATTCTTGATGGTTTCAAGGCGCTTGGCCTTTGTGTCGTTAAGCCATTTGGTGACGTCAAAAGACACATTACCGATAAGCGTTTTAACGAAAGCTGCGGGGGATTTCATTGTTTCTCCCTTGCTATTTGTAACCACTAACCTGCCGGTCTTGTCTTTAGGTGTGAAATAGATATCAAGCACGTATTCTTGGTATTCTCCATGCATATTCCCGCCAATACGGTGAGATATTTTAGCGTGATCTTCCCCTGCTTTTATAGGCTCTGGGGGTAATGTTTTAGTATTTAGACCAGAAGTCATAGCTTGTATAAAGCTTGATTTTCCAGCTCCATTTTTGCCAATAATAAGTAAGGATCTTCCGCCGATTTCAACAACCATCTTATCAATGTTCTTAAAATTCTCAATTTGAAGACTAAGAGATTTTAATCCTTCAGGTATATTTTCAAATTTCTCCTGGTAGTTTATCGTTTCTGCTACGTCAGCATTTTCAACTTCTTTTTTCTTTTTTGCCATTATATTTGTTTACTTTTTAGTGTTGGGTGTGTAATTCTTAAATATTCTTCAGTTAAAAGTTTCATTTGAGTAAGCGCTGATTTGTTATTTGGGCCGTAAATAGCTTGTTTTTCTAAATCGGCTATTTTATCCCTTAATTCGTCTTTCGTTTGCTTTTCGGTGTCTATAATTATCATATTAATTTAATAATGCGTTACGTTGTAATTCTGCCTTATATTGCGGGCAATGTGCGCTTACTGGGCAATACGATTTACACCTGCGAGATTCACCTGCGCGAGTTTCAATATATAACTCTGCTGTATGCTTGTGTTTGTTTTCAGATAAAAAGGCTTCTGCTGCTGGCCTGGAATCAAATAACCCTTTACTCAAAGCTCTGTTTGATCCTTGTGGTTTAACGGCAAATATATCACCTGTGGCCCATCGAACTTCCCCAGAACATTCAGGTACATTTCCAGCGTCTGCCATTCTATGTAAATTTAAATGGTAATTGATAAGTTCTTCTGCATTTTCAGGTGTGTATAAAGGAATAAATATTTCTTTTATCTGCATGTTTGGGTAATTGCTGTTTTTCATCATGCCAAAAGCATTCCAATCTCTAAAAAAAGCAACTATACGGATACCGTTTACAGGTATACCTTGTGAGCGTAGCATGTGAGCATATATATTTGTTTGCTCTTCCCATTTTTTACGAGACTCCGGGTGAGTATATGAGTGCGTAGAGCAAAACTTATAATCCCAAAGGATTCCCGTTTGCTTGTCATATAAATCAAAAGTGCCTGAAAGAGTATGATCTCCAAAATTAAGGACCATTGTCTTTTCAAAGATATACCTCTCTGCAATCTCTGGAAAGAACACAGGGATAAGTTTAAATATCCAATTAGCACCGTTTTGAAGAGCCTGTGCTTTTTCAGGAGCAGCAGATTTTAGCTTATCAGCCTCCATCATTATTGTTTCAGCAGTAAGAATAAAAGCCTGCTTGCGGACACTCTCAATGTTAGCACGTTCAAGGATGTGATGCAATGCAGTTCCCATGAGGGCATAAATGTTGTCCACTACATCTGACTCATAGTCGTGTAGCTTTTTAAGGTATCGGATTTGTGGCCCGTCAATAAGCGTTGTTACAGATAAGGTTCCAGCAAGTTTATGTGTGTCGTACTGAACAGCCTTAACAAGCGTTTCAGGAAGGTTGTGTTTATTTGTTAATATTCTCTTACCCATGTCATTTTTTTGCACCTAAAAGCGCCGGCCTTATCTCAGAGCCAGCGTATTTTAGATGCCTTTTTTAGCCGTAGCCGCAGCCGTCGCCGCAGCCGTCGCCGCAGCCGTCGCCGCAGCCGTAGCCGTCGCCGTAGCCTATTTGATTTACTGTTGCCATATTTTTACGTTTTTAATTGATTCTTGTGCTTTAGTTGTTACTGGTAAAACTTCAATTGTTTCAGTCAATTCTACCCTTGAAACTTCACATGGAAATTTACACTCATTAGGTTTAGAGGTACCATCTACGGAAAGCTGGCTTAATGAAGCTGCACCAGCCCAATACCACAACCTGCGAGCATGTAATAGAACGGACTCAGTTCCCTCTCTTTTTTCTAAGTAACCGGCAAATACACCAGCAGAACGTGTACGTATAATTACGTAAGGCTTACCGTCAAGTGTTAAAGCTTCGTTTTGCGCGAGATAAATCTTGACGCACATAAGTAATCCCATTAACGTCTATCGTTGGGATGTTTTGATCAATTTTTGTCATTTTTTTTAGTTTTAGATTATTAAATGGTTTTCACCTCAAATTCCCCGCATCCATTTACGGAGCGAGGCAGAGGAACAGCGCCCAACCTAAAAAGGCGCCGATAAAAATGCGGGTTTCATATTGAACTCCCGGAAAGTCAACCCGGTTCTTATCTTATTGACAGTGCCATTAAGCACCAGGCGAACAATTAAGGCATATTGTTGGTTAAATCTTTGGCAGGATTCGAACCCGCAATGCCGTTGCGTCTTATTGCTGGGCACGAAAAACCAGTTTTCATTCTTGAGCAATAGCCTGGGGCAGTCAAACTTTTGGCAATCATTTGAATCAGACCCGCGTGTATACCAGTTCCACCACAAAGACTTAACCAATATTTTAATGAACGTTTTGTTGTGAGGGTGGTAGGATTCGAACCTACAGGCTACCTCTTATCGTCATAAGCCTTCGTCCCCATCAGGAAACTGTGTCTTCCATTTCACCACACCCTCTTTTGCGGCCCTGTGTGGATTCGAACCACTTTTCCGTTTTAAAATTATACAGGGCCAATTGGCGGCACTCGCTACCGCACGAACCGACCTGGCTTGTCCCTCTGTGGTTTAAAAGGTGAATTAAAACCCACCACAATAGCCATCCCAATGTTTCGCTCGACCTCTATACTTAAAACGATCTGCCTCACAACGGCTATGGATAGGAAAAATATTATTAATGTCATTTGTTTACTATAAAATTTAAATCATCTATGGCATGATCACTATCAGTACTAATTTCAATTTCTAAATAACCTATAACCTTCATTTATTCTGTCTGTAAGCAAATCTCTTAGGTATTCAAGATTCGTTTCATTAAGAGCATAATATAGATTTAAGATATTTAATTTTTTAGTCATAATTTTTGTTTTTAGTCGGGTTACAAATATAGGTTGTTGTTTATGTTAATACAATAGTATTTCAATATTTAGAATGTGTCTAATTAAGACTCTGTTGTTTTCTTTTTCCTTTTTATTCTGTCAAGAAATTAATTAATTTTTTAGTTATTTCTTTCTTTGAAGCCATTATTTTTGAATAATTTCTACGACTTGGGTGAATTAATTCTAAAACCATTATTTTACCGCTTTTAATCCAGTCTATATTTTCTTTTATTGATTTTTCCATTTACTTATCTACATTTTTAAAACTTCTGCCTGTACCTTTGCTTAATTTATATTCTTCGGAGCTTGGTACGTCTACCTGAAGCGTTTCTTCAATAAACATGATACAGTCCTGTACAAATTTAACCAGCCTGGCGGCGGTCATATTACGCTTATCGAGCATTATGGGTTGATATGTACCGTCTGGCTTTTTAATAAAATCTTTGCAGAACTCAGCTCTAAGCAGATAATCTGCCTTTACCTTGTCTATGCCCTCATATCCGGCGTAAGTGTAGCCTATTACGGCGCAATTAAGTATATTGACATGATAGAATGCATATAGTTTCATCTTGGCTGACAATTTTACGGCCGGATCAAAGCCCGCATATATCTCTTCACCTTCATGCTCAATACAGTATTTCCTTACATCTTCAGGGTAAGTCCACACTACTCTACCATCTTTACAGGTAAATGGGAATATGGATTCTTGTACTTTTTTACTCATGAATTAATAAATGTTTCGTAGGCTGAAACAGAGAAAAAAGCTTCGTTGCTAATTTTACCTGCAAATTTATTAGTGGTTAAATTAGTTAATATATTATGCATTTTATCAGCATGCTGTTTTAACTTGGCATATTCGGCGTCTTTTTCTGGCAATTCCGTAGAAGCATAAAATAGTAATTTGTTTTTTTGAATCTCAATAACTTTTTTAAGTTCCTGTAATTCACTGTAATTATTTTGAGATTCAGTAAACAAAGCTTTTGACGATTTGATGTGTGCATTTGATGTACTCAAAAAATTGTTTTTCAGTCTTTCAATCTCCTTATACTTTTCGGCTGTCTGCTGGGAGGCGTAAATAATAGAATAGTCGTACATGCAATTAGCGATAAGTGTTGAGAGTTTTTTATCTATTTTAGTAATAGGCCAACCGTATTTGTTTTTCACGTTAGACTCTAAGTATTCTTTTATTGCTGCTGCCTGCAATTCTGTTTTGCTCATAAGCGCTTGCTCTTTTTCGTTACTCATGATATTTCTATTACAAACTGATGGCCTAGAAAGCTTTGTTTTATCGGAGCCTTCCTGTTTTTGTTCCTTATTCCTGCTGAAAATTCTTTTTAGCCAATTCATAATATTCTTGTTTTAATTGTTGTTCTAATTCAAAAAACCACTGCCATTCAGGTAAATGTTTTAATTTGTGTCTTTGTGTGTGCCAGGCATCATGCTCTTGGGCCGTTTTAAGTATAATGTTTCTCTTTTCTAATCTCAAAGAAGGATAACTACCCTTGCTTAAAACATGTGAAAAGCATCTTACATCGAATGGAATCCATTGTCCTGAGATTTGGGAGTATGGCCCCCGCTCTTCGTAGATGGATTTGAAGATTTCAAGTTCTCCTGTTGACTTTTTAGGCTTTCTTCCTGTTCGTTTTGTTTTACTACACAATGCATTTCGTTGTAATATCTGGGATCGCACATGGACTTGTATAAATCCTCCAAGTCTACCAGGAATCCCGTTGCTCCCATCTGTCTTTTTTTTATTTTTTTGTTCATCGTTACCTTGTTTACAGTATCCTTTTTTAACTACAATTAATCGTTTTTGTTGGTGGCAAATACATATTGCCATGTGTGGACGAAACAAAGCTTTATTGTTTCTTGTATTTGCACTTCATTGCCCCTACTCCACTTGCATTAAAGTTTAGGATCATAGTGTCATTGTTAAATGACCCGTCATAAAGTTTTAGGTTATTATCCTCTATAAAACCATAAGATATAACATTATTTTGCGTTTCGATATAAGGCTGAGATTGATTAACTCCTATATTCTTATACGTTACTGTAGCTGATATTTTAAGCTTTCCTTTGTTCGAACTACTCGTATTATCCACGAAATTGTACATTACTATCTTTTTGATAGTATTGGAAAGATCGTTCTTATGACTCTTGTAAAGCATTTTAAATTTTAACCCTGAGTTAAACTCAGAAGCCTTCGAGCAATATACCATTCTGTACGTTCCAGACCTGGATGTGTCAATTTGAGGTGTTGAATCAGCAATAATTGATTCTTGCGTTTCGATGTTTTCTATTTCTGTCTTTTTACAGCCAAAAATAAATATTACTAATGTTGCTATAATTAATAATTTTTTCATGATTTTGGTTAAGTTAATATTTTGTTTTAAAAATTATTTGGTAACTATATACTTATTTATACTAAACCCATATTATTCCTTAATAAGGGCTTTTTTGTTAATTTTTACTTAAAGAACTTTAGTCCATTGGCTTGCCATCGCCATAGCTATCCCTTGGTAAGTTTTACTTCTTAATTTCGCCCTATCCTTTGAAGGGCTTAATAAATGTAATTTTTGCTCCCGACCTGTTACAATATTTGTAGGTGTTAGGGTCGGCAAATTCCGAAGCCATAAGCAAGTGGCTTTTGTTTCTCCGTGTCCAAACATCCAAGGCTGCAATACCTGGTTAGGTTTTCTAAATTCACTACTCATAACGCCAATAGGATTTTCAATTGCAACTTTTGGAATTTTACAATTATAAAGTGCCATAAAGAACTTAATAGCTTCACGTCTTGCCTGTCGTCTTTCTGCCCCTACCAACGCTCCTGATTTGCGTGGAGGTTGGTCTTTATACCATTTATTCGCGCTGATAGTTAAAAACGTACAGGTTGGAAAAAATATGCCAATATCCCACTCGTCAATAAAAACCGTTTCGCCAGCCTGAGTTATTAATTCACCGCCTTCAATGGCCTTAAACACATCCATCTGTAAGTGCCATTCAGGGTGCCCCCCTGAACATTCCTGCGTATCACAGGAATAGGCTTCGTGCCCCAATTTCCTTAATTCAATTGTAACAGCTTGTGATTCTTCGCAGCCTACTAATATTTTCATTTTACAATAGCGTTTAAAGCGTCGTTAAATTCAATATCAGTCACAGCGTCTAAATCAGCACTCAATTCACGCAGAACACCCTTTAATTGGATTATTTCGGCATCACTGAATGAGGCTGTATGTTTAGGGTTTAACTTGTTGCAGAACGTGCCTAAAGGCATATTCATTTTAGATGCCAAGTGACCCTTGTTGAGTTTCCACTTTTCTATTACCTTTTGCATTAATCAGTTGTTTATATGTTATGTGTGTAGCGATGTTATTTAACATCAAATCAAAGCGATTATCTTCTGTACAGTTACGGGTATTGTAACGGAATACAAATTCATCAATGTATTTTTGTAAGTGTTTATTGCTCATAGAGTGGTAAATTCCAACTACTCCACGTTTAAGCAAAGACCAAAAACCTTCTAAAGTATTGGTGTGGGATTGACCGCTTACATATTGTCCTTCATTATGCTTAACAATACCATGTTTAAAGGCTGCGGCTAACCCGTTATAACCCCACCATTCGTCTGTATGTATAGTTGAACCGAAAGTAATATTTTTAGCAATGAATGATTTTAGATTAAAGCCAGTGGTATCGGGAACCATTTTAGCACGAAGTTCACCACCTCTTTCGATTATTCCCGCTACTGGTGATTTGGTTTTTACAGAGCGGCCTTGAGTTCCTTCTGTACGTTTAGATTTGTGTTTATTCTTTTCTTGACCACCTATGAAAGTTTCGTCAGCTTCGCAAACGCCTGTAAATTTTTCAGTACCAACGTTTAAGCCTAATGTAGTACGGACACGGTGTAATAAAAACCAAGCCGATTTTTGAGTGATACCTAAATCTCTGTGTAATTGTAAACTACTGATTCCTTTTTTGTGCGAAGTGATAAGGTAAATGGCTGCAAACCATTTTTGTAAAGGAATTTTAGAATCTTCAAAAATAGTCCCGACACGAACACTGTAAATGCGCTCACATTTAGCACACTTGTAACGCCCTTTACACTTGTAAACCTTGTCGTGACCGCAATCAGCATAAGCGCATTTCAATTGCCCGTTCCAACGAATAGTTTCTAAATAATCTTTACAGATTTGTTCATCTTTAAAATAAGCCATAAGGCTCATTAAGTTTGTGAATTTTTGTAGCGTTATCATGCAGTAAAGATAAGTAAATAATTGATATGAATTATATTTATTTTACTAAAACCCATTATTTCCTTTATTTTTAACACTTTTAAAGTTTTTACCTTGTGTAAATAGATATATAGTTACCAATTATTTAATGCATTTATAAGCTCCGATAAAATAATGTATTCAATATCAAAATCCGTACAATTACCGTAATATTCATAATCGGTTTCTGAATTTTTATGAATAAGGTTTTCGATCTCTCTGAATTGTAAAAAAGAAATATTTGGCATAAGCTCTTTTAATACTAAGTCAAGAACTTCAAATTTAGGCTTTGGATTACCTGTATTATATCTTTCCGGTTTACTGTCATTCCAGCAAGATCCGCCGCTCGTACCGCCTGTTTCCCACCTCATATAAATAACAGGCTCTTTAATGTGAATAGGTATTCCGTATGGCTGTACAAATACTCCTTGTTCGTTGCTTTGCCATTCTTTGGGTGAATGATTGTTTATTTTAACAATTTGCTCTTTAGTTAATTCCATTCCTTAAAATTTAGAATATTTTTATTATTAAGTTTAATTTCCTGTGTTTAGGTGATCCCCGTCTGCGATAACCTCTTTATTTTCATAGCTATCATTCAATTTTTGTTCCTGTTCGTTCAGGTTTTCAAAAAAATGATTTAAAACTCCAGCGTTATACAATTTACAAACTGTAAGTAGTTCGGTTGTATTTTTGGCTATTGCCAGTTCGTCTGCAATGAGGCCGTAAGCAGTTGAATAATCATTAAATTTAAGACCGGCAGCAGGGGATAATGATTTTTCAAGGGATTCTAATAGTCCGTATACTTGGCGGCCGAAAGCCTCCTGCTTTTGCTCGAACTCAATAACCATAGCGTTAACCTTGTCATCCTGTTTCTTTCTTTTAGAAAAGCTTTGTTTCATGCCCTGCTGGATGGTTTTATAGGTGTCTTTTAATTGCTCCTGGTAATCAGCGGTATCTTCACGATAGAAAGATTCCCTGTATCTCATTCCTGCCTCCATAAGGGCAAAGAATATAATCCTGTGCTGATCTCTTGTTAAAATGGCTTCCTGTTCGTTTGGTGCTAGTGTTTGCATAAAGCTTTGTTTTTTATTTAGATGAGACTGCATTAAAGCATTTTTGGTTATAAATATGGTATTCACCTTGCCATTCCATAATTTCAAGTGAATATGTAAGTCCACTGGTATCTTTTACTACATATGCTACAAGTCCACCGGAAATAAAACAAGATTCATACCCGTCATATGATGTAATTGTATACCCACGCTGTTTCAAGAATAATGGGGCATCTTTTTTAATCTGTTCAACATCTCTATAACATGATGTTAAAAAAAATGTCATTGCTAATACTAAAATTGTTTTTTTCATAATTTATATGTTTTTTAGTTTGGTGTTACAATACGTTCCAATGATATATATTCTCTGTTCTCAATTTTCACCATTGCACAGGCTGCTTTTTCTAATTTTTCAAGTTGCTCCAAAGTTAAGTTTTTACCAAGATCTGTTAATATTTTAAATTTAGCCTGATCATTAAATGTTTCAGTTGGAATATCTAAGCCATCAAATTTTAACTCCAGGTCGTATAATTGTGTTTCTGTATCTGAAAGTTCTTCGTTACTCAACTCAAGTTTTTTTTCTGAATCTTTTAATTTTTTTTTCAATTTTAAAATTGAATCATTTAAAAAACTTATTTCTTCATCTAAAGCTTCTGTGCAAGTTTTTATTTGAACAACAGATTTAAAGCCTATTACTTCTGTAAAACCGTCTAAATACTCGGCTTCTTGATACAAGTCGTTCACACAAGCTTTATGTTCAAAACTCTGTTGTTTATTTTTATTGTTAATGACTTTTTCGTGAAAATAAACTAATATGTCAGGCAGGTTTATTTTATGGTTGCCTGGCGCAGACTGGTAAATATAAACCCCATGCTCATTAACTTCTGAATCCATTGATTTACAATAGTCGTTTGCCTTTTTAAGTATGTCTTTATGTGTCATCTTATATGTTTTTAATTAGGTATTTATGGCATAAAAAAGCTGTTGTTATTGCACTGCCTACATGCAAAAAAGCTATGATGTATATATTAGTCATAATGATTTAAAATTAAAACAGGACGCGCTGTAGTCATTTAACAATAAGGCAACACCACATTACCTGAAAAGATTCTTACCCGCTTTCCTGTTCGTTTGTTATTTAAAATGTTATAAGGCTTTTGAATTTTTCAACACCATAAGCGCCTGTTTTTTCAAGTAAAGGCAATAAGTCTATTGCTTTGTATTTTGTTTTTGTAATGCCATGTTGTTTAATCCATGAATTAACACCCTGTTCACAAGCGCCTGTTATAATTCGATAGTAATTTATAGTTATTACCGTGTCTTTATTTATTGGGTCTTTTTTTAATTTTTCAGATATAATTTTAAAATTAAGGTCTTCAATTGATTTTTTAACAGTTTTCCCATGTGCAAAAAAGTTTTCTTTTTCAGATACAAAACAAAACTCTTTAATTAAATCGCCTTTATTTACCTCAATTAGATTGTATCCTGAATATATTTTTATCCCTTTAGAGTTTTTAGTTTGTTCAACAACAAAACAACTGCCATCTACATTTTTAACGTTTAATTTTTCGTTTTTAAGGCTAACGGTGGTTAGGGCTTGGTTTTTGCGTAGGCAGTAATTGTCCATTGTTGTGAGTGCTGGCAGGCTAACGGTGGTTAGGGCATCGTTATAGCTTAGGCAGTAATTGCCCATTGCTGTGAGTGCTGGCAGGCTAACGGTGGTTAGGGCATCGTTATAGCTTAGGCAGTAATTGTCCATTGTTGTGAGTACTGGCAGGCTAACGGTGGTTAGGGCATCGTTATAGCTTAGGCAGTCGTTGTCCATTGTTGTGAGTGCTGGCAGGCTAACGGTGGTTAGGGCATCGTTATAGCTTAGGCAGTAATTGTCCATTGTTGTGAGTGCTGGCAGGCTAACGGTGGTTAGGGCATCGTTATAGCGTAGGCAGTCGTATGCCATTG
>Ga0247741_1001500_pt1 | contig 12954 bp, 8 predicted proteins | sample UWRJL213509R2_FD_180945 | JGI IMG/M metagenome (GOLD analysis project Ga0247741, IMG submission 180945) | Plant litter microbial communities from Arlington Agricultural Research Station in Wisconsin, United States - UWRJ-L213-509R-2 | ecosystem: Environmental > Terrestrial > Plant litter >... | reverse complement strand
CGGTTAAAAAAGGTGTTTTGGATGGAAAAGTAACAACAGAAACTTCTGCATGTGTTGCGGGATTAAAAGCTTCAAGCTTCAATTCAATTTATGAGCCTATGGTGAGAGAAATATTTACCACCGAAGAGGAAGAAGAAGTTGAAGGTTTTTTCAAGAGCGATGTAGGTGAAAAGTATGCGAAATATGGATTATTGCAAATCTATGTTTCGGTAGGTCTTCCATCGCCAGAAGAAATGCCAACTTTGTCAGAACGCGAATTAAATGAAGTGGAAAAATTTAGCAAAACATCCGGTGGCGAGAAATTAATGATCAAACATTCATTTCAGACATTGGAAGCGAATTCAGCAGTGCAGACTCGCATTCATGAATTGCTAACAAGTTGTGGGCATGTGGATAAAGTTTAACTACATAGTTAAAAGATTAGACAAAAAATAAAGCCGCGTAAGCGGCTTTATTTTTTTATCTCGTACCCAAACTCCCGCTTGGGAGTGTGTAGCTAGATATCCATATATGCGTTCCCAAGCTGGAGCTTGGGGCGCCCGGCTAGGGAACGAGACGAACGAGAAAATATTTGTCTAAATAGAGAGTCGTCATTCTCGCGCAGCGGGAATCCAGTCGTTGATTTTTCATCTCGCTGAAGCGCCCACATAGAGAACGAGAAGAAAAATAAAACCGCTTATGCGGCTTTATTTTCTAGCAGTTCTGAGTCATCAACTTTTTGCGGCTGATAATTAATTGCTTCAGGTTTCCGAATATTTAAAAGCTTTAGTATTAAACGATAAATCAGTCGTACGAACGTTAGCGTCAATATTATTTCCAGCGCAATTAATACTCCGCTAGTAAATGTTCCTCTTTCTGCTGCGCGACGATGGAATTTTTTAACTAATCTTTCGCGAGCAATTTCAATACTGTCGTAAAAAGTTGGAATCATCAGCAATGTTAAAATTGTGGATGTTATGGTGCCACCGATAATTGCAACGGCGAGTGGTTGATAAAACTCACCTCCTTCACCCATGCCGATGGCAACAGGGATCATTCCCGCAATTAATGCGAATGTGGTCATTAGAATAGGACGCAATCTTGTGCGACCTGCTTGCATTAATGCTTCTTCGCGACTCAAGCCTTCTTTCTCTTTAGTGCGCGCGCAATCGAGTAATAAAATTGCATTTTTTGCGACCAGTCCCATCAACATAATAATGCCGATAAAGCTCATGAGATTAAGTGTGTGGCCTGTCGATACGAGTGCAATAACAACACCAATTAAACTCAATGGCAAACTCATCATTACGGGCACAGGCGCTAGAAACGAACCGAATTGGATAACTAAAATAAAGTACATGAGCGCAATGCCGGAAATAAGTGCGGTAGACATAGCGCTAAAAAGTTCATCTTGCTCGCGCCCGGCACCACGCAATTCAATTCCATAACCTGGCGGAAAATCAATTGCATTTGCGAGTTTCATTGCAGCGCTAATCACTTCACCTTGCGCAACACCTTCAGCATTTGCAGTAACTGTTACGGCGCGTTTGCCGTCGGTATGCATGATGCGTGAAGGAGCTTTATCCATTTTAATGGTGGCAATTTGTTCGAGCGGAATTACGCTGTTGCCACTGCCTGTAACTAAAGGCAGTTGTGCAAGTGCTGCGATATCGGTACGATCTTCTGGATGTAAACGCAAAGCGACATCGCGCGTTTCACCAGTGGGATCAACCCAATCGCCCACTTCAATTCCAGCGAAGGCAACACGCAATGCCTGCGCTGCATCCCCTACAACAATGCCCAAATTACTGGCAAGGCTGCGATTTAATTCAATTTGCAATTCCGGCATAGGATCTTGTTGTGCGAGGCCGACATCAACTGCGCCTTTTATTTTGCGCAAATCATCCATGTAGGCGTTGGTTAATTCCATTAATTTTCGCGAATCCTGACCGTAAAAATTAATGCGAATCGGTTTATCGCCACCGTTACTGGTGTCATCCTGCACTGTGTATTCCGCACCGACTAAACGGTTAATGGAACGACGCAATTCTTTGCCGATTTCTGCGGCGTTGCGATTGCGCAGGCTGGGTTTTCCAATATCAATATCGAGTCGACTTTCATCTCTGCTGATGTCGCTATAAATAGATTTCACTTCAGGCAGTTTGCGCGCAAGTTCAGCCGCTTGACCGGTTTTTATGCGCGCATATTCAAGACTTGCACCAGCGGGCAAACGAATATCCACCACCAATCTGCCGTTGTCCGCAGCCGGTAAAAAACTCGTGCCGCCTTTCCATGATTGCAAACCTAATGCAGCAACAAGACTTAACACCGCAATACATCCCATAGCGCGACGGTGCCCAAGCGCCCAACGAATTACCAAGGTATAGCGATCTGCTTGCTGATCAAACCAATGATTAAAACGTTTCAATACTGCACTGAAACCACGTTTAGGTTGCTCTTGATAACCCACAGGATCGCCCCAGCGCGATGACAACATGGGGTCGAGCGAAAACGAAATAAATAATGAAACAAGTACGGAAGCAACAACCGTTAGTGCAAAAGGTTTAAACCATTGACCGGGGCCGCCACCCATAAATGCAACGGGCACAAATACTGCGACAATTGATAGTGTGGTTGACATGACCGCGACGCCAATTTCTTTTGTGCCTTCGCGCGATGCGGTAACGCGATCTTCGCCGCGTTCCATATGGCGAACAATATTTTCGCGCACCACAATTGCATCATCAATTAACACACCTATCGCGAGTGAAAGCCCAAGTAGTGTCATAAAGTTTAACGAGAAACCAAACAGCCACACCGCAATAAATGCCGCGAGCACAGACGTGGGTAAGGCGAGTGCGGTGATAAGTGTTGAACGCCAGGAATTTAAAAATGCATAGACAACAAAAATAGTTAAACCCGCGCCGAGAATTAGCGACTCGATAACATTATTTAAACTTTGTTCGGCCCATTCGCCACCATCGTTTGCAATCTCAATTTCGGTTCCAGGTTTAAGCGTTTTGCGAAGTTCTTCCAGATCTTTACGTACCGCTTTTGAAACTGCAACGGTGCTTGCTTCACGGGTGCGAATAATATTGATGCCGACTGATGCATGATTATTGTAGAGCGCGATGCTATTGCGCTGCGCTGTGCCATCGACAACTTCTGCCACATCCCCCAAACGTAAAACATCGTCACCATTGCGTTTAATAACGATCTGGGAAAAATCTTCTGGTGTAGCGAGGCGGCCAAGTAATCGAATACTGTGATCTTCTAAATCGCCCTCTAATTTTCCGCCGGGTGCAGTGAGATTTTGGCTTTGCAAACTACGCTCAACTTCGGCAACTGAAATATTGTGCATGCGTAATTTTTCGCTGCGCACTAACACCGACAATTCGCGCGTTAGATCGCCAGAAATATCCACCACCGCAACGCCGGGAACACCGCGTAAACGGTCGCCAATTTCTTTTTCGGCGAGAAGCGATAATTCGATATGGCTTTGGCTAGATGATGATAAAGATAGCGACATGATCGGCCATTCATCGGGGTCTTGCCTACGAATAATCGGCTCTCGCATCTCCAGCGGTAATTTGTAACGCACGCTCGCAATTGAGTTGCGCACCTCATCCGCTGCTTCAATTAAATTTTTATTGAATTCAAACTCGATGCGAAACCAACCGCTGCCTTCGTCGGCCCATGCACGCATATCGTGTACGCCGGGAATACCGCGCATGGCTTTTTCCAAGCGATCTAAAATTTCGCGTTCAACAGTTTCCGGCGATGCACCGGGATAGGGGATGCTCACCTGCAAAATTGGCGGCGCGACATCGGGTCGCTCATTTACGCGCAATTTAGTTAATGTCATCCAACCTACGGCCATTAAACCTATGGTGATAACAACGGTGACTATGGGGCGCCGGATACTGAAATCTGATAAAAACATACGCCTTAACCTTCCTGTTTGGTGGTAGACACTTTGTCAGCGTTCAAGTTGACGCCGTCAGCTTTTTCCATTTTTACTTCAGCACCATCCACTAATGCACCGCGTGGATGACGAATGACGGTATCGCCTTGTGCAAGGCCAGTTAAAATTGAGTAGTCACCACTTTGTACATCGCGTGCGCCTAATTTTATTTCAACTTTTTTCAAATGATTTTTTTGCACACGCCACACGTAAGTGTGATCGCCTTGTTGCACAAGACTCGCTTCAGGAATTGTTAAACCTTGTGCAGTTTCAGTTTGTACTCGGCCTTCTGCAAACATGCCGACGGTTAAGTTTTTGTCGTCAGCATCTTTTTTATTATCACCTTGTTTTTTGTTATCCACGGCAACTTGCACACCAACCTGACGCGTGCTGCTATCAGCAACAGGATTCACTCGCTCAATGTGTCCTTGGAAAATATGATCGCGATAACCGTTAATGCGAAAATTAACTTGCTGGCCAACTTTTACATCCAGTGCTTGATCCGATGAAACGAAACCTGCGAAATAAATACTTGATGGATCAATAACTTTTATTAAGGCTTTGCCGATTTGCGCGGTGTCGCCATTGGAGGCTTCGCGATTGCTGACGATTCCCGCAAAAGGTGCGCGTACTTCGGTGCGGGTTAATTGTTGTAAATCCTGAACGACACGAGTGCGCGCTGCAGCTAGATCGCTTTGCGCAGTATTGCGGCGCAATTCGGCATCTTCTTTAGCTTGAGTGGAAACCGCACCGGAAGTGACTAGCGTTTTCAGACGATTGAATTGTCGCTCGGCTTGATCAAAATTTTGTTGCGCGGCACGTTCAGCTTCCTGCGCAGAATCCAACGCCTGACGAAAAGTGTTGTCGTCCAGACGTGCTAATAAGTCGCCTTTTTTAACCTGGTCACCGTTATCTTTTAATACTTGCAGCACGATTGCAGAGACTTCAGCACGTAAGTCAGCCTGCTTTTTGGCTTGCAGTGACCCCGAAATAATCGGGCCCGTTACTATGCGGGTGGCTGAAATTTCCACCAAATCCTCCGCTACCAGCAACATCGGGAGCGACGCTTCTTTAGTGGGCGCATCTTTGGCGCCAGAGCCGCAGGCACTCAGGCAGGCTGCAAAACTGAGAATCATGAGGGGTTTGGTAAACATAGGGTGTTCCTTTAAATATCCACAGTCACTGTGAGTTACTGCTTCCGGTTGGAATCAAGCGGTGATGAAGACGAATAGGTGGTAGAGACAAATTATAAGACGCGATTGGTGTTTGTTTAGATTCACTTAGCTAAAAATTTTTACGATAAGCCCAAATACTGCTTCTATTTGAGCTAATTGATTAGCGAAATTGACCTAATAAAAGCATAAATGCAATCAGGATAACTCAATCTGAAAAATTCTAATGTATGGAGATGTAATCTATTGCTGCTGGAAGTGGCGGTTTATTTCTTCTAACAATCTATGAAAGGAAACGGGCTTTTGAATAAAGATATCGTAGGGCGCTACAAACTCGGTGGGGCGCATGGCGGCACTGGTGAGAATAAAAAAGCTATGGCTTAACGCAGGGTTGTTTTTAAACTGACGACACAGTTCAGCGCCATCCATAAAGGGCATCATGTAGTCAGACAACACAATATCAGGAATATGTTCGGTGGCGATTTTTAACGCATCTGCGCCATTATTCGCGGTAATAACCTTGTAGCCACTATGTTCAAATAGCAGTGAGTAGGTGATAGCGATATCTGGTTCATCATCCACAATCAATATTAACCGTTCGTCCCTAATCGCTTTAGGATCGAGTTCTTGTTTCATTGACCCTCGACTTTTATCACGTCCGTTTTTACAGAATGTTGTGCAAGTTTTTCTGCCAAAACCGGGCGGCCTATACTTACGCCTTGATCGGAAATTAATAGTATGTGATTGCTTGCGTCGTAACCATTTTGACGCAACTTCAATACTGCAATTTGACGATGATTGGATTCAGAAATAACAACATACTGCAACAGAATAATATTTTCGTAGAGAACCGAAGAGGGCCCGGTACTGTCTGGTTGTAGCTCTGAAAAATAAGGTAACTCGCGCGTAATAAAGGTTGTAACCTGGCGGCAACGCAATTCATTAATCAGCGCCGTCAAAAATACGCGTGAACGACCACGATGCACGATAATGTCGAGCAACCCATCCATTCCATCAAGAAATAAACGCGATACTTTTCGTTGATCTACATTCGTTAAAATATCTTGGGCTAATTTATCCACAATAATTTCAAGCGGTGGATTCCATAATATATTGAGCTGTCCATTTTCGAAAAAACGAACCAAGTCGATATTAATACTGGCTGCTTTTGCAATCAGGCTCGAAGGCGATTCATAAAACCCAACAATCAAACAGGTTTCGCCGCGCAATAAACCTTCGTAAATAAAATGCAGGCCCATAAGGGTTTTGCCTACACCGGGATTGCCCAGCAATTCCGTGGTGGAACCTTTATTTACGCCACCTTTGGTAATTGCATCCCAACCTGCAATACCAAAGCGTACTAATTCTTTCGATGCAATTTCTGTTAAGCAAGACGAAGTACTTAATGCTTCGAGGCGCGGGTAAACCACAACGCCATCTTCACCCACTTCAAATACATGGCGACCTAGTAAATGTTTTGCGCCGCGAATTTTGAATACTTTCAATTCACGAGTTAATTGCATTCCCTCTTCAAATTGACTGAGTTCAATTAGGCCATCCACCAGAGTATTTTCGGAATCCGCGATATTGCCTTCAGTAGGGGACAGCAAAAATGTCGTGCACTCCATGGATGAAACCAGTGAGCTTAAGGACAACATAAATTCTGAAAGGCCGGGAGTAGTGGGGCCGGATTCACGCACGGAGCGGAAACCGTCGATAATTAAAATATCGGCCTGATGTTCTGCGAGTATGTGACTGATAAGTTCGAGTAGACCGCTTAATCCACCTTTGGCAAGTTCGTTGTAACCGCTAAACAATAATAAATTTTTGCCAACAAGTTGCTCGTCAAAAAATGAAAAGTTACTGAGGTGATTCAACATTTTGCCGTGAGTTTCGGCGATCAATGTAAACACGATAACTTTTTTGCCTTGCGACGCATGCTCAAACCCAATTTGGCAAGCCATGGTGGTTTTGCCGCTACCCGCCAATCCTTGAATTAAATAGAGACTATGGCAGGGAAAGCCTCCGCCAAGGGCCGCATCTAATCCGTTTACGCCGCTGCTTAATAAAGTCAGCTTATTTTTGATTTGAATATTGTTTTGGGTAAGGTTGGTCATTTTTTTCGTCGTAATTTGTAGTCTGTTTTACAATCGTTAAGGGACACGCTGGCGGTAGTGTACTGTATTAATCGTTCACATCCTATTGAAGCTTGGAGAAAGCTTAAAGAGCTGTAAAACTATGATTTAATAATGATTTAGGCGACTTGGTTTTGCTGGAAAATAAATTAGAAATTTTACAAAGGCGTGAGTTTTTTGCAGATTTTTTACATAAAAAAGGCGACAACTTTACAGTTGTCGCCCGTCTTTCAATTTATATTTATTGCAGATTAGGTGTTGTCCAGTTTATCCAGCGTGCGCGATCCACGTTAAACGACCCATCAGTTTTAACTACGTTAGTATTTCCGTTACCTGTGCCTTTCAGGAATTTATCGACAAACGCATCGACTTCTGGCTGTTGTGATGCAGGGAAAGCACAGTGATTGTGATTGCCCACTTGTGAGACTCCCATGCGGTCGCCAATTCCTAACGCCAGCCAGATTTCACGCGCCGCAATAGCGCCAGTATAAGTACTTACATTACCAAGCCATTCCATGGAGGTATTTTCAATAACCAACAGCGCGCGCGGTGCGACCATGCCCAATATTTGGTGATGATCGAACGGCAGCTTGTTAGCGGTGTTATTGAATTGCGAGAACGAACTTCTGAACCACACATTTTCGCCGGTGATTTCGCTTAAGGTCTGCACGTTTTGACCTGCCGAACGTTGCGCGTCCGACACGCGCCATAATGCGGAACCGCCAGAACCACTTTCCTGAGGAATCGTCAGCATAATGCGTTCGTCAGTTGCGCCGGCAATCAACGCGCCTTTGCCATTGCGCGAACAACCGGTCATTCCTAAATGGCTTGCATCAATTTTTGCGGCAGGCGTTTTTTCCAGTGCATCAATTAAACGGCTCACGCCCCAAGCCCATGCGCTCATTGCGCCTGCTCCGTGACCAGTACCATAAAGCGTGTAGAACTTGCCTTTCCCGCGTGAACTGCCATCGGTTTGCTCGGCAATGTCATTGTTGGGGAAGTTGATAATTGCAACGCCTCTGTTTAACAAAGCAGTGTTATTGAGTGATGAGCCGCCCATGGTAATCATCGCCGGGTAGGGCGCTGTGCCGGTGGTTGGTAGTTGAATGCTGGCGTTAAACGAAATAGTTTTTCCTGCATCCTGCACGGTTACTGCAATATTAGTGTTGGTAGCACTCGCATTGACATTTGCCGTGGCCCGATCAGGTTTTTCACCTAACTCGTAAACTTGTGCCTGCTTGCTAACTTCAGCACGGCGACACGCCCAATCATATTTAGTAGCGATGGTAGTGCCATTAATAGATTTGAATGGGTTTGGCAAAGCGGCATTGGTTGGGAGGCTTGCATAGGATGGCAATTCAGGCACGTAACATCCCGAGCCGTAATTTTCTTTGCCCGTCGGCATCAACGGGTCTGATGCAGATGTACTCGAAGATGAACTGCTGGAAGGCGCAGAAGAACTGCTTCTTGATGAGCTGGTTTGCGAAACACTACTTGGTGTCGAACTAGCAATTACAGAGCTGCTCGATACGCTTGAAACCGGGCAAGAGCCACTGCTGCCAGTAATTCCATAGGGAGCAGGTTGGCCACTGCAGGTTGTACGGGAAATACAGCTTTGTTGATTTTCCCAACCCCAACCGCTCTGTGTGGTTACGCACAAGGGGTAACTCGTGCCGTACCAATTACATTTTTGAGCGGTGCTAACACAAGCGCTTGATGATGCACTGCTCGCCGTGATTGAACTCGCTACAGACGATCTTGAACTTGTGACAACTGAGCCCACACTGCCAAACGAAATGTAACCGCTGCAATACAACCACTCACTGTAACTGCCGCCACCGCAAGTACCACTATAGGAGCCGGTGTTAGTTGGTTGATCTTCTGCTTGTCGGATTGAGCCGTTTACCACGATGTAATCCACACGCACATCGCGGCCGGTAGCATCGTTAGTAAAGGCGACACGAACTTCACCAGTAAGACTGGTGGACGCGGTGTAACTGGCGAGTGCTGTTGTCGGTGTCCAGGACATCACCGTAGTGCCACCCACTTGCAAGGAAACTGACTCACTTCCGGACGCCCCCAACATACGAACTTCGATGTTATTTACTTGCGCGAGCGAACTCATGCTCAATGATATTAATGTCATGAACATCACAAAACCTAACCTACATTTTTTGCACGATTTTATAAATTGCCGAATGATCATAATAGACTCCGAATTATTGTTATTGCGAGATTCAGGCACGCATCGTTTGGATGAAACCAATTGATTTTGCCCGCTATTGATCCTGCTTGAATACAAGTACACAGGATTCGCGATAATGAAACAAAAAATTAGGAATGGCAAACCAAAACACGATATGGCGCGGCGATGCAAATACTTGGCATATAAATCGATAGAACGGTTTCAGATAAATTTAATTGTGAGATTAATATGAATTTACTGAGTTTTTTGACAGAGGATTTGAGAATAATTTGAGAGCTGATTGCAGCTGAAGAAAGATATTTTTTTATTCAAAAAACTCCGGATTGTAAAAACAATGCGGAGTTGAAAGCTAAACCAATAAATCAATTACCGGCATTAACAATTGCTTGAATAATAGCGGGATAAACTTGAGCGCCAGTGTTGCGATCAAAAAGACCTGAGCCATTATTACCGGTGTAGCCAGCGTCCCAATAAACTGGAACGAGCTGATGGTCAATTGCTGACTCGGAAATATATTGATCCCAATAAAGTCTATATTGCTCGTGATCAGGAATATTCGTTCTGGACATTGCCGCATACTCGCCCAAAATTACACCCACACCTTTATCCACAAAATTAGTTTTCATTTTTTGGAATTGCTCATCAGTGTAACTTTCATTGGCCCAGGTTTCTGTTTTACTTGGGTCGGTGGCGTTTTTGCCCCACTGCGTAATGTTGCTGCTCGCGTTAAGTGTGAAGTTGTAGGGATCGTAATAATGCACTTCCATCAACAAATGATTGGTTGTTGTGTCGGTAGGAATTTTTGCAAAATTTACGGTGTGGTCGATGTTGGTATTAAAGCCTTGAACAACCAGGAAGCGCGATGCGTTTTTACCGCCAGTCCCACGCACGCTATTTACAAAAGTTTGGTTGAAACTATTTTGCACTGTGTAGTATTCCAACGTTGGTGTGCCGTAATCGCCATCCACCATAACTTCGTTAGTGCCCGCAAATAATAAGCGGTCATCGTAATCGCGGAATTTAGTAGCGATTTGATTCCACATAATATTCAAACGATTATTCACGTAAGTTTGTTGCGCGTAAGTTGGTTGCATCCAACCGCCATCCCAGTGAATGTTGATCATTACATACATGTCTGCATTCAATGCGTAATTAACCACTTGCTCAACGCGTGACATCCAGGCTGCATCAATTACAAAATTGTTTGCATCTGAAAAGCGACTAAAGGCAACTGGAATACGAATAGTTTTAAATCCAGCAGCTTTTACTGAATTAATAAGTTGCTGCGTCGCTAATGGATTGCCCCAAGCTGTTTCACCGCCAATTGCTTCCAGCGTATTGCCAAGGTTCCAACCTACACCCATTTTTTGAGTGAGTTGCACAGCAGTTAAGCCGCTGGAACTTGCGATGCTCGACGATGATTTGGAAGAGCTTGATGATGATTTACTAGAAGCGCTGGAAGATATTTTTGATGAACTAAGTGAAGAGACAGAAGAAATTTTTGAAGAGCTGCTCGACACCACAACGGAAGAACTCACACTCGATTTTACCGAGCTGCTTGAACTTGCCAATGAAGAAGCTGCTCCCACCACGCCGTAAGGTGCAGGTTGCGTAACGCAAGTTGAGCGCGAAATACAACTTTTATTATTCTCGTAACCCCATCCGCTTGTAGTCGTTGTACATAAAGGGTAAAGCGTGCCGTACCAATTGCATTGTTCGCCAGATGCAATCACGCTTGAAACAGCCGATGAAGCAACACTTGAGCTTTTAACGGAAGAACTCGCTACAGACGCAACCGATGATTTTGAAGATGCGCTGCTAACAACACTTGCAACACTGCTTTTAGATGAACTGGTAGCCGCAACTGAACTGGAGGTAACTGTTCCGCCGCAAAGGCTGCCGGTAACCGCCGGAATTTCTGCGGTAGAACCGCCTTTATTACCCTGAATTCCAAACTCAACCGTTTGGCCGACCGGGACTGCGCCGTTCCAACTTATATTGGTAGCGGCGTAGGGATTATTACCGGTAACTGTGGCATTCCAACTGCTGGTCAGCACATCACCAGCATTATATTTCCAACTAACATTCCAGCCAGTCACGGCGGCGCTGGTGTTATTGGTGACGCGAATAGCACCGGTAAAACCACTATTCCATTCGTTCGTGACCACGTACTGACAACTTGCAAATGCGCTCGCGGAAAAAGCGGATGCAATTGCAAATGCGCCCAGCAAACTGCAGGTACGTGAGAGGGATTTAAAGGATTTTTTTGGCAAAACGATATCAGCCACCGCCGATAAAAATTGTGGTATGTGCATATGAATTTCCTGATTACCGAAACGCTCTGCGCCTCGTTGATTATTGTTTCGCAGCGAAGGCTGCATTCAGGACAGAATCTTTCACGCCAAGGGCAAGGTTTGCAAAATTTGAAGTAATGGAAACCCCGGCCAAGAAAATTGGCGTTGAACTTGAAAGATCTGTGAATTAATTAACCAAACAATATGTGCAGCATTCCGTGGCGATAAGCCTATTTATTATATTTAAAAACGTATTCATTGATGATAACAGTAGATAAGTCGTACTGACTATAACTTGCGCAGAATTTATCCAGTTTGTAACGCGATTTCACACTTCATCTCATCAACGCTGCCGCAGCCATTGCCCTCATTTCGCTCCGTGATACGCAAACTTTGCACCGCACAGGCGCAGAAAATTAGATTTTATTTATACAGTCCTTTCACTTTTTTGTGGCAGCCAAAATACAGAGGCTCATAAGTATTTGTAAAATATAGGAAAAGACTCATCTTTATAAAAATTGACCATTTGGTCATGTTATTGGAGCGCTTCTTGCTATTTTCAGGCCAGTGCATTCGTCACCTGATTTATAAATACCTGTTCGCTATACGCGGCTCCATAGTTGTTGAGTGAAAGAAAATTTATGGCTGCTACAACCAAGCTTTTTTATTTACCGTCGCTATCTGTTTTTTTGGGATGTTTAACCCTTGTTACCTGCCTTGCTGTCTCAACTTCAGCGCTGGCCATAAATGCCCATTCAAATCCGCAAGATGTAGAAGCCTTTCTGGATAAGCATTGCTCCAAATGCCATAACGACGAACGTATGTCTGGCAATTGGTCGCTCTCCGCCGTAAGTGCTGACGATATCGCTAAAGGCCAAAAGCTGGCCGAATGGGAAGGAATTTTTCGGGTAGTGGAGCGCGGGGAAATGCCACCGCGCAGCAAGCCACAGCCAACAGGTGCGGAACTCAATAGTTTTATGGGATGGTTGCAAGGTTCGCTGGACGGTTACGCGGCGGCAAATCCCAATCCCGGCCGCGCCACTTTGCGCCGTTTGAATCGCGCCGAATACAACAATGCCGTTCGCGATTTGCTTGATCTGGACGTAAGCCTGAGCGAAGCCTTGCCGACTGACGATACCGGTTATGGCTTTGATAACATTGCCGATGTACTTTCGGTGTCGCCAACCTTAATGGATCGTTATCT
>Ga0247741_1001499_pt1 | contig 12958 bp, 11 predicted proteins | sample UWRJL213509R2_FD_180945 | JGI IMG/M metagenome (GOLD analysis project Ga0247741, IMG submission 180945) | Plant litter microbial communities from Arlington Agricultural Research Station in Wisconsin, United States - UWRJ-L213-509R-2 | ecosystem: Environmental > Terrestrial > Plant litter >... | reverse complement strand
CGGTTCCAGGTGGTTGCGGGCGCGATACGGGTAGCCGGTGGCGATCAGCGCACCCGACAGGCCTTCGCGCTTGCCCACGCGGATGCGGCGGTCGTTGAGGTAGGCGCCGTCGCCCTTACTGGCGGTGAAAAGCTCGTCGCGCAGCGGGTCGAAGACCACGCCGTACACCGGCTCACCCTTTTCGACCAGGGCGATGGAGACGCAGAAGTGGGGGATGCCACGCAGGTAATTGTGCGTGCCGTCGAGCGGATCGATGACCCAGGTCAGCGGCCCCTTGCCGATCTGCCCCGACTCTTCGCCGAGAATGGCGTGGGTGGGGTAGGCGCGACGAAGTTCCTTCACGATCTCGGCTTCGGCGAGGCGATCGACTTCGGAAGCGAAGTCCATGCGCTGCTTTTCGACGACCGCGAGGCCCTCGAGGCGATTCATGTAGCGCAGGATGATGTTTCCTGCGGAGCGCGCGGCGCGCGCCGCAACGTTGACGGCGGGTCTGGGCATGGGGATCGACTTGGTAAAAGAACAGGTGAGCGCGGTCGGACCGCGTCGGTCGGGCAGTTTAACACTGCCTTGCGGCTCACCCAAGTCATTGCCGTTGTAGACTTTCCGGTCCTCCCGTTCAGCCCCTCGACGCCATGGCCCTTTCCGAGCTCAACGACCGCCTCCGTTTCGTCCTTGTCCGCACCTCGCATTCGGGCAACATCGGCTCCGCGGCCCGTGCCATGCGCACCATGGGCTTCGACCGGCTGACCCTGGTCGCCCCGCAGCGTTTCCCCGATCCGGAGGCGACCGCCCTGGCCGCTGGCGCGGACGACGTGCTCGCCAAGGCGTCCATTCAGGAGGACGTGGTCGCTGGCCTGGCAGGGACGACCTTCGCCCTTGGCCTCTCGGCGCGCCGTCGCGGGGTGAACATTCCCGAGCTGGATCCCCGTGAGGGCGTGGCCCAGGCCATCGCCGCCGCCCGGCGGGGCGAACAGGTCGCCCTGGTCTTCGGCAACGAGCGCACCGGCCTGGAGAATGACGAACTGTCCCGCTGCCACGCGATGATCCGTATCCCCAGCGTGGACGACTTCAGTTCGCTGAATCTCTCGCAGGCGGTGCAGGTGGTGGCCTACGAGCTTCGTTCGGCCCTGCTGGCCGACGAGGCGACCGACACGAAGGCCCCGGAAGTGGTCCCCGATCCCGATGAAGTCCCGGCCGACGCCGAGCAGCTCGAGCGGTTCTTCACCCATCTGGGTCAGATGCTCGACGACATCGAGTTCCACAAGGGGCGCTCGCCGGTAACGATCATGCTGAAGCTACGCAAGCTGTTCCTGCGGGCCCGGCCCGAATTGCGCGAGCTTCGCATCCTCCACGGGATCCTCGCCGACGCCCAGCGCATGGCGGAACTGGCCCACAAGAAGGATTGATCGGGTTTCCCGCGGTGCCTGGCGCTTAGAACAGGTCGCGCACCAGCCCCGCCAGCGCGCGGCTGAACGTCGCCGAGGCGATGACGATGGCCAGGGTCGCCGTCCATACGCCGATCAGCAGCGCCCCATCGCGCTCCACCAGCGCAAAGGCGAACGCGATCAGCATGCCGCCGAACAGGTAGTTGGTGAACGGGATCGGCAGGGCGAGCAGGACGCCGATCAGGATCATGATCCCGCCGGAAAGCAGGGTGAACGGGCGGCGCGTCAGCCGTTGCAGGCGGGGTCTGCACACCGTTTCCAGGCGTCGGGTGATCGGCTCCGCGCGGTCGAGGAAACGCAACAGGCCCTCGCGGGACAGCGTGCGCCGCCTGAGAAACCCCGGGATCCAGGGGTGCTCGAGGCCGATCAGCATCTCCACCCCCAGCGCGATCACCATCACGCCCATGATCCCCCCGATGCCCAAGGGCACCGGGATGAAGTTGGGGATGGCGAGCAGGAGCAGCAAAAAACCGAACGCGCGACGCTTCAGGGGTTCGAGCAGTGACGCGACGTCGATACGGTCCTCGGGCGCGTCGAGCAACGCCCTGCGAAGGAGGGCGGTGGTCTTATCCTCACGAGGCTCGGGGGAGGCGGTCATGAGGGGACGATCACGGGCGGCGCTTGAACCCCGGCTTTACGCGCCGTCTTCGGCGACGGCCTCACTCTCGCCCGCCATGCTGACCAGCAGCTTGTCGATGCGGGCGCCGTCCATATCCATCACCTCGAAACGGATCCCCTGCCAGACAAAGGATTCACCCGCGCGCGGGATGTGGCCGAAATTCGTCGTGACCATGCCGGCCGCCGTGCGGAATTCGTGTTCCTCTTCGTTCGGCAGGCGGTCGAGCTGCAACAGTTCGCGCAGGTCGTCGGCCGGCAGGGCGCCATCGACCAGCCAGCTGCCGTCTTCGCGGCGAACGATCGGGCCATCGTGCGTCGTGTCGTCGGTACACGGCGCGGTGGCGCCGACCACGGCCGACAGCAAGTCGTTGAGGGTGACCAGGCCTTCGATGTCGCCGTATTCGTCGACGGCCAGGGCGAGCTGGGTGTCGGCGTCGCGGAAGGACTCGAGCAGGTCCAGGGCGCGCGCGGTCGCGGGGACGAAGAGGGGGCGCGAGATGTGTTTGAACAGGTCCACCTCACCGCGCTGCAAGGTGCTGAAGAGCGATTTCACCTCGACCGTACCGACGACCTCGCTTTCGTCGCCGCGGTAGACGGGGTAGCGCGAGAACGGTGTCTCGCGCAGCACTTCGAGATTGTCTTCCTGTGATGCGTTGGTATCGAGCCAGGCGATCTTCATTCGCGGGGTCATGACCGAACCGACGGTCCGGTCGCCGAGGCGAAGGACGCGGTTGACCATGTTGCGCTCGTCCAGGTCGAGGATGCCTTGTTCGGCGCTCTCGGCGACGAGCAGGCGGATCTCCTCTTCGGTGGCGGCCGAGGCGTCGCCACGGCGCAGGCGAAGGACGTGCAGGATGCCGCTGGACAGGTGGTTGAGAAGCCAGACCATGGGCAGGGTGATCCGGGAGATCACCAGCATGGGCATGGCGATCTGCGAAGCGATCCGCTCGGGTGCGGTCAGCGCGGCGCGCTTGGGCACCAACTCACCGATGACGATCTGCACCAGGGACATCAGCAGGAAGCCGAGCAGCCAGCCGACGATCTTCGCGTAGGGCTCCAGCCAGGCGGGCTCGCCGCCATGGATGAGGGCGGTGAACTGCTCGCCCAGGGTGTCGCCGGCCACGGCGCCGGTGACCAGGATGATCAGGGTCATGCCGACCTGGACGGTCGAAAGGAACCGCTCCGGCGACTCGGCCAGGCGCAGCGCCGCCGCGGACCGGCGGCTGGTGCGCGCCATCTGCTTCAGGCGGCTCTTGCGGGAGGCCACGACGGACATCTCGGACAGCGCGAAAAACGCGTTGCCGAGGGAAAGGAAGAGGACGAGCAGGATGTCGGAGAGCATTGGGGGATATATATCAGACCGGGGGGTGGGCGGTCGTGGTGTGGGGGGGTATGGCTTCTTTGCTTCGTTGGCTTTTCGCCGATGAATCGGCTCCTACATGTACTGACTTCCGATGAATCGGCTCTCTTCCGGTAACATTGGCGTCATAAATCCCCCAGGTTCCCCCAGGCGACCCCATGTTTTCACTCCAGACGATGTTCGGTAAGGGCGACAAGTTCTATGGCCTGCTCGAGGCGAGCGCCGAGGCGGCTCGCGAAAGCGCCAAGGCGATGCACGAGCTGGTCACCCAGACCGACCGGACCCCGGTCATGGCGGCCTTCAGCACGGCCCGCGCCCGCGAGAAGGCCTTGCATGGACAGATCGGCGAGGAACTGGTCAACACCTTCGTCACCGCGCTGGACCGCGAAGACATCGAGGCGCTGAACTCGGCGCTGTACAAGATCCCGAAGACCATCGAGAAGTTCGCCGAGCGCTACGTGATCGTCGCCGAACGGCTCCAGGGCATCGATTTCAGCCAGCGCGCGGCCCTGCTCGAGCGGTCGGCCGAGGTGGTCGTGGCCATGATCGGCCAGCTGCGCAACGGCCTGAAGATCGACCCGGTGAAGAAGCTGCGCGATCAGTTGCAGGCACTGGAGTCCGAGGCCGACCGTCTCCTGCTCGATCCCTACCGTACGCTGTATGCGGAAGGCTCCGACCCGTTGAAGGCCATTCTCGCCAAGGATCTCTTCGAACTGGTGGAAAAGGCGGTCGACAAGTGCCGCGACGTCGGCAACGTCGTCTACGCCATCGTGCTCAAGAACTCCTGAGGGCGGCCGTCCCATGAGCATGGTCATCGCGGTCGTCCTGATCGCCCTCGCGTTCACCTATATCAACGGCTTCCACGACACGGCGAACTCCATCGCCACCGTGGTCGCGACCAAGGTCCTCACGCCGGGCCAGGCCGTGCTCCTGGCGGCGGTCACCAACCTGGCGGGTGCCCTCTGGGGTACCGCCGTCGCGGCGACGATCGCCTCGGGCCTGATCGATACCGGCGTGGTGGATGTCGGCTCGCAGCTGCTGATCAGCGCGCTGCTCGGCGCGACGATCTGGAACCTCATCACCTGGTGGATGGGCCTGCCATCCAGCTCCAGCCACGCCCTGGTCGGTGGCCTGTGCGGTGCCGCCCTGGCCGCGTCCGACGGCAACCTGCACTCGATCATCTGGTGGCAGGGCGGAGCCCACTGGTGGCTGGGCAAGGGCGTCATGCCCAAGGTCATCCTGCCGATGATGGTCTCGCCCTTTCTCGGGTTCGTCATCGGCTATGCGTTGATGGGCGGCCTGTACGCGCTGCTCGGCTTCTTCTCGAGCCGCAAGGGTCCATTGCGTCGCTTCGGCCGCACCCCGTTCGTCAACAGCTTTTTCGGCAAGGCGCAGATCGTCTCGGCCAGCGCGATGGGTCTGTCCCACGGCATGAACGACGCGCAGAAGAGCATGGGCATCATCGCCCTCGCCCTGGCCGGCGCCACCGCGGCGGGTCACTTCGACCACCTGCCCACGATCCTGCATTTCCTGCGCATTCCGCACGACCCCGCGGCGCCCGGTGGCTTCCCGATCCCGGTCTGGGTCAAGGTCGTCTGCGCGCTGACCATGGCGGCAGGTACCGCGGGCGGTGGCTGGCGCATCATCAAGACGCTGGGCCACAAGATGGTCAAGCTGCATCCGATCAATGGCTTCGCGGCTGAGGGCAGCTCGGCGGCGGTCATCCTCACCGCCTCCATCCTTGGCGTGCCGGTGTCGACCACGCACAACGTGTCGGCGTCGATCATGGGTGTCGGCGCCGCGAAGCGCTGGAACGCCATCCGCTGGTCGGTCGTCGAGCGGATGGTCTGGGCCTGGATCCTCACCCTGCCGATCACGGCAGGTATCGGTTACGGCCTGGTCAAGCTCAGCCGCCTGTTCCTCTGACTCAGAGGGCGTCGGCCTCGCCGTTGACGACTTGTTCGAGCTGGTCGCCGGTGGCGCCCAGTTCTTCGATCAGGCGTGCGAGTTCGCGCTCGTCGAGGTAGTCGTAGGGGCGGTTCTCGCACAGGTGCAGGTAGGGCGAGCCGTCCAGGTCCGCCTCGGCGAGGTAGCCCGTGCGCTGCTCCCAGTTGAAGCGCAGGCAACGCCGCGCATCCACGCCGGCCAACGGACCGATCGGGGTCGACAGGCGCAGGAATCGCAGGCCTTCGGAATCTTCCAGCTCGGCCAGGTAGATGCCCTGGTGGCGTCCGTCCGGAAGCTCCAGGTCGAAGCTGATGAGGTAGGGCTCGTTCTGGCGGAGCTTGTGAACGCCGCCGACATGGGAGCGGATGGCCTCGAAGTGTCGCATCGCCGTGGGAAGTTCCGTCACTGGGGAGGGTCGATGGTACGCTCCCTGCCGTTTCCAGGCATGCACGAAACGACCATGACAGATGAACTCGACGACGACGAGGCCCGCGCGCTCCGCGCGACACGAATCATCGACGCGGTGGCCGCGATACCTCGTGGGCGCGTGGCCAGTTATGGCGCGATCGCCGCGCGGGCCGGCTATCCGGGGCGCGCCCGCCTGATCGGCCGCGTGCTCGGCGACGCGCCCAACCGACTCGACCTTCCCTGGCATCGGGTGCTCCGCGCCGACGGCCGGATCGGCATTCCGGCCGGCACCCAGGGGTTTCGCGAACAGTGCCGGCGGCTCAAGGCCGAGGGCGTCACCGTGAAGGATGGACGCGTGCCGATGAGCGCCTTCGGACTCGATCACGACCTCGACCGGGCCATCTGGGGATGACGCCGTGCGCGTTATCGTCAGGCGGGGTCATCGATAGGTGATGTCGACCACCTGCCAGGCGGCGGTGCGGTCGCGCTGCAACGCGTAGTCGAAGAGCTCGGCGCGAATCTGCTGCCTGGCGGACGCGATATCGAGGGGACGGACGGCGGCGAAGGCCTGCCGCCCTGGCGGACAATCGAGTGTGCCGTCCCGCAAAGGGCAGACGGGCTCGACGATATCGCCGGTGAAGACGATGCGACCGTCTTCGGCATAGAGGGGTGGGGCGCCCGTCACGAAGGCACAAGCGAGGCATGCAGCGGTAAGGCACGGAGTCTTCATCTTCCTTCCCCTTCGAAGGACACGAACAGCCGACGAGCCACCGAGGTCGGGCTCGGCTCCATTAGCTGCTCGAAGGCCTCGAAAGAACATCGCTTTCATCCCAAATCGGAGTAGGCCTACAGCCCGTTCAGCTGTCAGCAGATGACGGATGAAGGGCCCGGTTTGTTAGCATGGCGGGATGCAGTCCCAGGCCCACGACCTCCTTCACTCCGTTTTCGGTTACCCCGAGTTCCGCGGCCAGCAACAGGCCATCGTCGAGGAGGTTGCCAACGGCGGCGACGCTCTCGTCCTGATGCCCACCGGCGGCGGCAAGTCGCTGTGTTTCCAGATTCCCGCCCTGATGCGCCACGGCACGGGCATTGTCGTCTCGCCGCTCATCGCCCTCATGCAGGATCAGGTCGACGCGCTGACCGAGGCCGGTGTTCGTGCCCGTTACCTCAACTCGAGCCTGGACTCGGCGACCCAGCGCGAGGTCGAGGAACTCCTGCTCGCCGGCGACCTCGACATGCTTTACGTCGCGCCGGAGCGGCTGCTCACCGGGCGCTTCCTCGGCCTGCTCGACCGCATCCCCATCGCTTTGTTCGCCATCGATGAAGCCCACTGCGTCTCGCAGTGGGGCCACGACTTCCGCCCCGAATACCGTGAACTGGCCATCCTCCACGAGCGGTTCCCGGAAGTGCCGCGCATTGCCCTCACGGCCACGGCGGACGATCGCACGCGCGAAGAAATCGTTGAAAGGCTCGGCCTACACGCGGCGCGTCGTTTTGTCTCCAGTTTCGATCGGCCCAATATCCGCTACCGCGTGGCCCCACGGCAGAACGCACGGCGACAGCTGCTGGACTTCCTCGACGCGCATCGCGGCGAAGCCGGTATCGTGTATTGCCTGAGCCGCCGCAAGGTGGACGAGACGGCGGCCTGGCTGGTCGAGGCTGGCGTCGAAGCCTTGCCGTACCACGCCGGCCTCGACGGCGACACGCGTACGCGTCACCAACAGCGCTTCCTTCGTGAGGACGCGGTCGTCATGGTGGCTACCGTCGCCTTCGGCATGGGTATCGATAAACCGGACGTGCGCTTCGTCGCCCACCTGGACCTTCCGCGCAGCATGGAGGGCTATTACCAGGAGACCGGTCGTGCCGGTCGCGATGGCCTGCCGGCGGAAGCCTGGATGGTCTATGGCCTGGGCGATGTCGTCACCATGAGCCAGATGATTTCGCAGTCCGAGGCAGGCGACGATCGCAAGCGCATCGAGCGTCTCAAGCTCGACTCCCTGCTCGGCTTTGCCGAAGCGACGCGCTGCCGTCGCCAGTTATTGCTCGAGGCGTTCGCCGAGGTCTATCCGCAACCCTGCGGCAATTGCGACAACTGCCTGGTGCCGCCGACGACATGGGACGCGACGCTTGCGGCGCAGAAGGCCATGTCCTGTATTTATCGCAGCGGCCAGCGCTACGGCGCCGGGCATCTCATCGAGATCCTGCGTGGCGAAGCGGGCGAGCGCGTCCGCGATCTTCGCCACGACCAGCTCACCGTGTTCGGCGTCGGCGCCGACATGGACGCCACGCAGTGGCGGTCGGTGTTCCGCCAGCTGCTCGCGGCCGGCCTGATCGAGGCCGATCCCGAAGGGTACGGCACGCTGCGGCTGTCGCCGACGAGCGGCCCCGTGCTGAAGAGTGAACGCAAGGTCTGGCTGCGCGAGGATGCGCGGCCGGCCAAGGGCCGCCGCACCTCGCGGCCGTCGCCGGCAACCACGGGCGGCTCGCTGGGCATCGAGGAGATCGAGCAGCCGCTTTGGAGCGAACTGCGCCGCGTGCGCTCGGAGCTGGCCAAGCAGCACGGCGTGCCGGCGTATGTCATCTTCCACGATGCCACCTTGCTGGCGATGCTTCGTGCGCTGCCGGCGAATGAAGATGAACTGGGTTCGATCAGTGGCGTGGGCGAGAACAAGCTCAAGCGCTACGGCAAGGATTTTCTCGCGGTGCTGACCGCTAGCGGAGCTTGAGGATCTTCTCAGGTTGCATGGTCCGCTAGTCGTCCCCAATCTTGAAGGGTTGATCAGGGAGCTGCCATGCACGACGCCACGCCACTCATCGCCACCATCGTCGGCGGACTCGTCCTCGCTTTCATCTTCGGGGCCATCGCCAACCGCCTTCGATTGCCGGTACTCGCCGGCTATCTCGTCGCCGGTGTCGTCGCTGGTCCTTTCACTCCCGGCTACGTAGCCGACGCCGGCATCGCGCAGGAGCTCGCCGATCTCGGCGTGATCCTGCTGATGTTCGGGGTGGGCCTGCATTTCTCGTTGAAGGACCTGCTCTCGGTCAAGGCGATCTCCATCCCCGGCGCGGCCGTGCAGATGGGCGTCGCCACCGGGCTCGGCATGCTGCTGGGCTGGGGGCTGGGTTGGCCGCTCGCGCAGGGTTTCGTCTTTGGCCTGGCGCTGTCGGTGGCGAGCACGGTCGTCCTGTTGCGCGCGATGGAAGAGCGCCGCTTGCTCGACAGCGACCGCGGTCGCATCGCGGTCGGCTGGCTGATCGTCGAAGACCTCGCGATGGTGCTGGCGCTGGTCTTGCTGCCGGCCATCGGCGGCTTCCTCGGTTCGGAGAAAGGCGGGGCCGCGCCCTCGATGGGCGAGTTGTTCGAGACCGTGGCCTGGACCGTCGGCAAGGTCGTGGTCTTCGTCGCCCTGATGCTCATCGTCGGCAAGCGGGTCATCCCCTGGACGCTGCAGGCCGTGTCGGCCACGGGATCGCGCGAACTGTTCCGACTCGCCGTGCTGGCGATGGCCCTGGGCGTCGCGTTCGGCGCGGCGCATCTGTTCGATGTCTCGTTCGAGCTGGGCGCCTTTTTCGCCGGCATGATGATGGGCGAATCGAAGCTCTCGCAGCAGGCCGCGGAGGAAACCCTGCCGTTGCGCGACGCCTTCGCCGTGCTCTTCTTCGTCTCCATCGGCATGCTGTTCAATCCGCACATCCTCGTCGAGCATCCGTGGGTCGTGCTCGCTGCCTGCCTGATCATCATCGTGGGCAAATCGGCCGCGGCGTTCGTTATCGTGCGTGCGTTCGGCCGGCCGGTGAAGACGGCGCTGACGATCGCCACCAGCCTTGCGCAGATCGGCGAGTTCTCCTTCATCCTCGCCGCGCTTGGCGTCTCGGTTGGCCTGATCAGCGCGCAGGCACGCGATGTCATCCTCGCGGCAGCCATCGTCTCGATCCTGGTCAATCCGCTGCTGTTCGTGGCGTTGGATCGCTGGATCGCCAAGCACGATGCGGACGCGCCCGACCAGCATCCGGCCGCCGTCGGTGGTCACACCGTGCTGGTCGGTTTCGGTCGCGTGGGGCGCCGCGTGTTCGCCGAGCTACGTGAGGCTGGCGCGCGCGTGCTGGTCATCGAAACCGACGAGGACGCCGTGCGGACCCTGCGCGACTCGGGCGAGGCGGATGTGGTGATCGGCAACGCCGCCGCGGCGCTGGTCCTGGCCGAGGCCAATCTCTCCAGTGCGCGTGCGCTGATCGTCGCCGTGCCGGATCCCTTCGAGGCCGGACAGGTGGTGCGTGCCGCGCGTCAGCTGCGCGCCGATTTGCCGATCGTGGCGCGTGCGCATTCGCAGGAGTGCATGGATCACCTTGCCGGGCTTGGTGCGAGCGAGGTCATCTACGGGGAGCAGGAACTTGCGCACAGTCTGTTCGAAGCCGCACGCGGCGATCGCTCGCCGGTCGCGACATCCGGTCACTGATCGCTACGCGGTCCTAACGTCCCGGCGACTACCGTAAACGGAATAGCGCCCACGACGAGGACCCCATGGCATCCCGGATCGAAGACTACGCAATGCTCGGCAACTGCCGCAGCGCCGCCCTGGTTTCGCGCGATGGTTCGATTGATTGGCTATGCGTACCGCGCTTTGATTCGGCCGCCTGTTTCGCGGCCCTGGTGGGCGACGAGAGCAACGGCCGCTGGCGCATCGCACCGTCCGATCCCGATGCCACCTGTGAGCGGCATTACATCGACGGCAGCCTTGTGCTCGAAACGGAATGGCGATGCGCCACCGGTCGCGCCCGCGTCATCGAGTTCATGCCCTTCGCCGGCGAACAGGTGGGCGTGACCCGGATCGTGGAGGGCATCGAAGGGCGCGTGGATTTCGAAAGCGTCCTCACCATCCGTTTCGATTACGGCAGTGCCTTGCCCTGGGTGAGTCGCCTCGACGAGCAGACGATCACGGCGGTGGCGGGGCCCGATCTGCTCGTGGTCCGCAGTCCGATCGCCGTCGAAGGCGAGGGCATGCACAGCGTCGCTCGCTTCGCCGTCAGTGCGGGCGACTCGGTGCCCTTCGTCATGGCCTGGGGCCCCTCGCACCTGCCGCCGCCCGAGGCGCTGAATGCCCGGCAGGAACTGAAGGACTCGCTCGCCTTCTGGGAAAACTGGTCCGGTCGCTGCAACGACTCCGGCGAATGGAGCGATATCGTCCGTCGCTCGCTGATCGTACTGAAGGGCCTCAGCTATCTGCCCACCGGCGGCATTGTCGCCGCTCCCACGACCTCGTTGCCCGAACAGCTCGGCGGCCAGCGCAACTGGGACTACCGCTTCTGCTGGGCTCGCGATGCCACCTTCGTACTCTCGGCGCTGGTCAATGCCGGTTACCACGACGAAGCCAGCGCCTGGCGCGAGTGGGTGCGCCGTGCCGTCGCCGGGTCACCCGGCCAGTTGCAGGTGCTCTATGGGCTGGCCGGCGAGCGCCGGCTCGAGGAGTTCGAACTGCCGTGGCTTTCGGGCTACGAAGGCGCCAAGCCGGTTCGCGTGGGTAATGCGGCGTCGGCCCAGTTCCAGCTCGATATCTTCGGCGAACTCGTCGGCGCGTTCGACCACGCGTTGCGTCACGGGGTGGCCTTGCAGCCGGATGCCGACGACGTGCAGTCGGTCTTCCTCGAGCACCTCGAGAGCATCTGGCGTCACCCGGACGAGGGTATCTGGGAAATCCGCGGCGAGCCGCGTCATTTCGTCCACTCCAAGGTCATGGCGTGGCTGGCGTTCCAACGTGCCGCCGAGCAGGACCGCGACGGCCGCGACCCGGGCTTCACCCGTCGCTGGCGCGGCGTCGCCGACGAGATCAAGGCCGATATCCTCGCCAAGGGCGTGGATCCGGTGCGCGGTTGTCTCACCCAGTCCTACGGATCGACCGAACTCGACGCCAGCCTGCTGCTGGTGACCCTCACCGATTTTCTTCCCCCGGACGATCCGCGCATCGTCGCCACGGTCCGGGCCATCGAGGAAGACCTCCTCGTCGAAGGCTTCGTTCGCCGCTACGACACGCGCAGCGGCGTCGACGGGCTGCCACCGGGCGAGGGGGAATTCCTCCCATGCAGCTTCTGGCTGGTGGAAAACTACGTACTGCTGGGCCGCCTGGACGAAGCGAGGACGCTTTTCACTCGGCTTGTCGGCTTGTCGAACGACCTCGGATTGCTCGCAGAGGAGTACGATCCTCGGTCGAAACGACTACTGGGCAATTTCCCACAAGCCTTTTCCCACGTAGCGTTGGTTAATGCCGCTTTCAGTCTCGCGCATGGTTACAGCGCGACTGCCGACAGCCACGCTTCCCCCCATACCACCGATCCCCAAGGAGCCCGTGCATGAGCCAAGCCCAATCGAAGCGCGTCACCTCGCGCGCTCACCCGGCCGACCCGTGTACCGTCGTGATTTTCGGCGCTGCCGGTGACCTCACCAGCCGCCTCGTCGTACCCGCCCTGTACAACATGCGCCGCACTGGCCTGTTGTCCGACAATTTCTCCGTGATCGGTTTCAATCACGGCAAGATGGCCGATAACGCGTGGAAGAAGAGCCTGCACACCGCGCTCGAGCGTTACGTCAGCAACGCGGGCGCCAAGCTCGATGACGACGCGTGGGGCTGGCTGAGCAGCCAGATGAGCTACCACGCGGGCGATTTCGACGACCTCAGCGCCTTCCAGAGCCTGGCCACCAAGCTCAAGGATGCCGAGCGCCGCCGCGGCACCCAGGGCAACGTCTTGTTTTACCTGGCGACGCCGGAGCGTTTCTTCGGCGACGTGATCGAGCAGCTGAAGAATGCCGGCCTGGTCGACGATGGCGGTGCGGACGGTCGTTTCTGGCGCCGCGTGATCATCGAGAAGCCGTTCGGTCACGATCTCGCCTCGGCGCACGCGCTGAACGAACGCATCCTCAAGGTCCTGCGCGAAGACCAGATCTATCGCATCGATCATTTCCTGGGTAAGGAAACGGTGCAGAACATCATGGCCTTCCGCTTTGCCAACGGCCTGTTCGAGCCGATCTGGAATCGCGATCGCATCGACCACGTGCAGATCACCGTGGCCGAGACCGTGGGTGTCGAGCGCCGCGGCTCGTTCTACGAGCAGACCGGTGCGCTGCGTGACATGGTGCCCAACCATCTCTTCCAGCTGCTGGCGATGGTGGCGATGGAGCCGCCCACCT
>Ga0247741_1001498_pt1 | contig 12960 bp, 9 predicted proteins | sample UWRJL213509R2_FD_180945 | JGI IMG/M metagenome (GOLD analysis project Ga0247741, IMG submission 180945) | Plant litter microbial communities from Arlington Agricultural Research Station in Wisconsin, United States - UWRJ-L213-509R-2 | ecosystem: Environmental > Terrestrial > Plant litter >... | reverse complement strand
TGCAAATTTGCCTACCATGTAACCGATGTAGCAAACACAAATTGCGATAATGGCTGCCAAAATTATTTTGGCAAGCAAACTATTAGTTGAAGTGATTTTTTTAAGTAAAGTCATATCGAAATAACTATTGAGTTATGCTAATATACAATTAAATTAAATTTCGCAGTGGTTGGTGTTGTCACCAACAAGCTGCTACGCATCCAAACCTTGCAAATTAGCCGTCCTAAAGGCTGTTGGTTACAACACCAACATAGGAGAGCAAAACTGTTATATCGAACGAGGTACGAGGAAAGATCTTGTTCATTATGCACAGTTCAAAACCTTGCCGTTTGAACAGGATTGCTCACCATCATTCGAAATAACACCTGGTTTTATCTATTATAGGCTAATGATTAAACCCTCTTTTTATCCCGATCAAAAATATCCCCAGCACCGCTAAAATACTGGCGGCTTTTGGCAGGTAATCGCCATATTCCACATAAAAGGTAATATCCGAATTGAGGTTAATATCCTGCTTTAACGCGGTACGTACCCACCATTTACTTTGCTGCACCACATCGCCACGCTGGTTGATGAATGCTGAGATCCCTGTATTGGCAGACCGGCACACCCAGCGGCGGGTTTCAATAGCGCGTAGTTTGGCATAATCCAGATGCTGATCTTTACCCGATGTGTTTTCCCACCATCCGTCGTTGGTGATAATAGCAATGAACTGTGCACCTTGCTTTACATATTTAGATACCCACTCGCCCCAGATAGATTCAAAACAGATAACGGGCGCTGCACCTATCCCGCTTTGCGAATAAAATACGCTTGGTTCTGTTTGCATACCATAGGCGCCGGTTGCACCACCCAGATGCTCAAAAGCAGGTTTCAGAAATGATAAGGCACTTCCAAAAGGCAGCAGCTCAGCCCCCGGTACCAACCGCGATTTATGATAGAACTGAACTTTTGACGAGTTTTCGATATTAATGGCCGCGCTGAACCTGTCATAAAACATACCGGGCTGATCTGGCAGCGGGCTGGCGGTTTTGGTGGCGCGTTTAGTGTAAAATTTGTGTGTTTCGCCACCGGTAAGCACGTTGGCATTTTTGTATTTATTTAAAAACCCCCTTACCTGTAAATAATAATTATCGGTGTAAATATGGTCTTCATCCATATCCTGCGGGATGGCGGTTTCCGGCCAGATGAAATATTCCGTATTTTTTTGACCGATAGAGTCTGACAGGTGCGTAAGCACGGCTATCTGCTCATGAACAGGGATAGTGCCTTCTTTTTCGTAAGGGTCGATATTCGGCTGGGCCACTACGATGTTTGATGGGTTGGGCTTCTCGCGATAGCTATAGTATTTAAATAACGAGAACCCTAAAGGGAGTATCAATACCAACGCAAAACCAGTGATGAGTTTTAAACGGGTTTGTTTGGTTTGGCCCTCGCGCAAGCCAACATACAGTAAAAACAATAAAATATTAATAGCCCAAACCCAGATGGTGCCGCCGTAAACCCCGGTGTACTCATACCATTGGATCCATTTATGCGATGTGGCGAAGCCGTTGCCCATGGTCATCCACGGGAAGTTAAGGTCCCAGCTTTGGTGCAGGTATTCGTAGCCTATCCAAAAGCAAACCAGTGCAATTAATGATAGGGTACGCCCGGCAATAAGCCTTACCCGGTAATATAACCAGCAGGCTGTAGCCATCAATAGCGGCCCAAGCGCGTAGGGGATAAGCGTAAGCGCGCCCGCTACAACAGGGCCAATAATTTTAAGTGAGTTATAAACCCAGTAAACGCATAGCGTATTCCAGATGAAGAACCCGATGAACGTGGTGTTAAAGATCTTTTTGCCTTTGCCGGTAGTTGTTGACTGGATGATGTTCTCCATGGCCAGCAGCATGGGTACCAAGCCCACAAATAAAAAAAAAGTGGTGTACTGTGTAGGCGGCCATGCCACCCAAAGTAGCAAACCGGAGAATATGGAGAGTAGTAGGTTTCTTTTCATTTATAATAGTTCTTAAACTTAACCGTCATTGCGAGGAGCGTAGCGACAAAGCAATCACTTTATGCAAGGTGTCAAATTTTTCTAAAGAGATTGCTTCGTGCCTCGAAATGACGGAGATAGTGAAGCTCTTAATCCTCCTCCTCATCCGCATACTTATTTTTCTTTTTATCACCCTCAACAGGTGCTGCCCCGGCAACACACATTACAAACTCGCCTTTAAGCGGGTGGGTTTCAAAGTAGGCTTTTACCTCGGTTACCGTTCCCCTTACCGTTTCCTCGAACATTTTAGTCAGCTCGCGCGATACGGATAGCTGCCTGTCGGCACCAAAAAAGGTGGCCATTTCATCAAGCGTTTTCAATAAACGGTGTGGCGACTCGTAAAGTATAATGGTGCGCTCTTCGGTTGCCAGAAATTTGTAGCGGGTTTGGCGGCCTTTTTTCAGCGGCAAAAATCCTTCAAAACAAAACTTATCGGTAGGGAAGCCGGAGTTGACCAGGGCGGGCACAAATGCCGTGGCACCGGGCAGGCACTCAACCGGGATGTTGAATTTTAAAGCCTCGCGCACCAGGAAAAACCCAGGATCGGATATGGCAGGGGTACCCGCATCAGATATCAGCGCTATGTTTTGCCCCATCAGCAGGAACTTAATGATCTCGTTGCTGGCCTGGCGCTCGTTATGCTGATGATGAGCGAACACCTTGTTCTGGATCTCGAAATGCTTCAGCATAGGTGCCGATGTGCGCGTATCTTCGGCCAGTATCAGGTCGGCTTCTTTTAAAACACGGATGGCCCTAAAGGTCATATCCTCCAGGTTGCCAATTGGGGTGGGTACTAAGTATAGTTTGCCGGTCATTTCAGTTCGCAGTTTTCAGTTAACAGTTTGCTGATTTTTTCCAAAAGTAGCTTATTTCCAAACGTGGTGCTGTTGCAAACTGCAAACCGCCCACTGCAAACTAATTTACCGATAGAAAATGAGTTCTAACTGCCTGCCGCAAACTGCAAACTGTTATATTTGCCTTTTAAAATAAAATCAATGCTGCAAGTTAGTTATATCCGCGATAACAGGGAACAGGTTTTAGAACGTTTGGCTGTAAAAAATTTCAAACAGCCCGAACTGGTAGATGAAGTGATTGGCCTCGACGAGAAACGCCGCCAAACACAGAACCAACTGGATACCGTATCGTCGCAAGCTAACGCGGCAGCCAAGCAAATTGGCGAGCTGATGCGTACCGGTAAAAAGGACGAAGCGGAAGCCATAAAAGCCAATACCGGTAAATGGAAAGAAGAAGGCAAACGGCTTGGCGAACAATTAGCTGCGCTGGAGGCTGAGTTACAGGATAAAATTGTTTTATTGCCAAACCTGCCACATGCATCAGTACCCAAAGGCTTAACCCCCGAGGAGAACGAAGTTGTGCTGGAGAATGGTAACAAACCCGAACTGCCTGCCAACGCCATGCCGCATTGGGAACTAGCAGCAAAATATAACCTGATAGATTTTGAACTGGGTGTTAAAATAACCGGGGCAGGTTTCCCGGTATATAAAAATAAAGGTGCCAAACTGCAACGCGCACTCATCAACTTTTTTATTGACGAAGCCGAAAAAGCAGGTTACAGTGAAGTGAGCGTGCCATTAATGGTAAACGCGGCATCGGGTTTTGGCACAGGCCAGTTACCCGATAAAGAAGGGCAAATGTATCATGTAGGTGTAGATGATCTATACCTGATCCCTACAGCCGAAGTGCCTGTTACAAACCTTTACCGGGATGTGATTTTAAAAGGCGAAGAACTGCCGGTTAAAAATTGCGGGCATACGCCATGTTTCCGCCGCGAGGCTGGTTCTTACGGGGCACATGTACGTGGCTTGAATCGTTTACACCAGTTTGATAAGGTGGAAATAGTGCAAATAGTACATCCCGACAATTCATACGATGTGTTAGAGGATATGAGCGCCCATGTACAGGGCTTGCTGCAAAAGCTTGGCTTACCTTATCGTGTGTTGCGCCTTTGCGGTGGCGATATGGGTTTTACCAGCGCACTAACTTATGATATGGAAACCTGGAGCGCTGCACAGCAACGCTGGCTGGAGGTATCATCAGTATCTAACTTTGAAACGTTTCAGAGTAACCGCTTAAAGTTACGTTTCCGTAATGCTGAGGGTAAAACGCAATTGGCCCATACATTGAATGGCAGCGCATTGGCACTACCACGTATTGTAGCTACCTTATTAGAGAACAACCAAACAGACAGGGGCATTAAAGTGCCGGAGGCGCTTGTGCCTTATACTAAATTTGAGTGGATAGATTAGTGCGTCCTGAAACGCCCTTAACTGTCTTTGGAACGATATAATAAGTGCAAGTGTTCACGTTCACTGCCGTGAACGCCTGTGAACGCCTGTGAACGCTTGCATTTGATTTATAATCAGCGTCTTACGTTTTTTAATGTTTGTATTTATCTGATAGTTAATGCTTTGTATTAAATGCGCTGATGGTATATCGTTATCAGAAGCGTTTAAAACCTTTTTACAAGCCCTTTTGTATTGCCTCATAAACCGCGTCCTGTATCCTCGGGCGGATGTTTAAACTCCCCAGTTTATTACCCACGTTTGGATATACCCGGTTTGACAGGAATACGTAAACCAGGTTATACTTCGGGTCCACCCACACACAGGTGCCGGTAAAACCGGTATGCCCATAAGCCATATCCGATGCCAGTTTTGACGGGTAATGCCTGTCGGCAATCGGGTCCCAGCGGTCAAAGCCCAGTCCGCGCCTGCTCACCGGCGATTGCTTGGATGTCCACAGGTCAACCGTTTCAGGTTTAACGTATTGTGTGCCGCCGTAGGTGCCGCGGTTAAGCATCATCTGGTAAAGTATAGCCACATCATTAGCGTTGGCGAATACCCCGGCATGGCCTGCAACGCCGCCCATGAGGGCCGCGGTAGGGTCGTGCACGTAGCCGTCTATCAAGGTTTTGCGATCTTTTTTATCGTCCTCAGTCGGCGGGATGCGGTTTGCCGGGAAACGGTAAAGCGGTAAAAAGCCGGCCGTTTGCATCCCCAGGGGGGTGTAGAATTTATCCTGCACATATTTATTTAAAGGGATGGCGGTAATAGTCTCCACTATCTGTTGCATAAATATCATACCCACATCACTATATACGTATTGCCCACGGGTTTTAACTGCCGAGCGTAAAGCCGCAGGAAGCATCACCTCTTCAAAATAATTTTTACGCACGTAATAGTTATCGTTCACCTTAGTTGGGTACGCCGCGGATGAATCAGTACTATGGTCGGTTGGTTTGATCACCTCAAAGGTGGAGATATCCGGGATCAACCCCGCCTGGTGTTCTAACAACTCGCGCACGCTCAGCGTTTTTTTATTGGTGTTGCGGGTAATAGGCATATAGGTGCCAAGTGTAGAATCAAGGTTGAGTTTGCCCTGGTCATAAAGCTGCATAGCCTCCATGGTGGTGGCCGAGATCTTGGTCATTGATGCGATATCAAAGATGTCGGTTATTTGATCGGCAATGCCATTATCGTACATGTGGTAACCATAGGCCTTATTAAATATCACTTTGCCATCCTTGGCTACTAAAACCACACAGCCCGGCGTAGCGCGGTTGGCAATGGCTTCGCGGGCAATGTTATCTATCTCTTTCAGGTTGTCGGCATTGATGCCCGCATCTTCGGGTACCGTGTATTGCAGGCGGGTTTTAGAAGTTAAAAAGCCCGAATTAGCGGTGTATTTAGGCGCATAAGTTTTGGTGAGCCGCTGCGTAATGGCAACCCCGCCAAAAATAGCCTGCGCGCTGTATAATGCAGCCACAGGAGATACCCTTGCCGACCAGATAATTGGCGAAGCAATGTTGTTTAGCTTAATAAGCGATGCACTGTTACCAATGAACGAGACAATCACATTTTTTAGCTTTTGATTATCGTTGATAAAATTGATGATCTGCGGATTGTTCGCCTCGGCATCTGTAAGCTGCAAAATAAGCGTGTTATAAAAACGTGTATCCTGCGCCAGCATATCAAAGGGTTTTGCCCCCATATAGTCATTGCCATTTATTGCATCAACTTTAGCGTATTTATTCAGCAGGCTATCAAACGCAACCGTATAGGTGCCCGTAAAATGGATACTGGCAATTTTATTATTATCGAGGTTTTGCAGGGGGATAAGCTGCTTCTCGTTATTGAGTAATACCGTGGCCTGCTCAACCGATAGCTGTTCTTTTACATAAGCTTTACCCGTAAATGGTGGGTTTTGCGCACAGGCAGAATTAAAAAGTACAAACCCGGATAGTAGCAGGATGTATAAATTCCGCCTATTTTTTCTCATAAACCTTAACACCATTTATATATGTTTTTAAAACTTTAACATTAGGCAGTTCGCTGCCCTTTACTTTCATAATATCCTGGTCAAGTATCACAAAATCGGCATACTTACCTGCTTCAATACTGCCTTTTTCCTGTTCCTCAAAGTTTGCTTTGGCCGCCCAAACGGTCATGCCGCGCAGGGCTTCAGTACGGCTAAGCGCGTTCTCCATCTGGAAGCCACCTTCGGGCGAGCCTTTCAGATCTTTACGTTCTGTTGCTGCATAGAACGTGTACATCGGGTTTATGTTTTCTACCGGGAAATCAGTCCCCAGTGGGATCCAGCCGTTTTGTTTCATTAAAGTTTTGTAGGCATAGCCGCTTTTTAAACGTTCGGCACCAAGGCGTTTAACCGCCCATACCATATCAGATGTAGCGTGCGTAGGCTGTACCGATGGGATGATATTATTATCGCCAAATAGCTTTACATCCTCCGGCGATACGATCTGGGCGTGTTCTATCCGCCAGCGTTTGTTATTCTTCCCTTTCAGGTTTTCGGCATAAATTTTAAGCATCACCCGGTTGGCCGAATCGCCAATGGCATGGGTACACATCTGGAAACCGTGGGCCGCTATTTTTTTGGCTACCTCCTCAAAATGGGCTTTGCTGCTCAATAAAAAGCCACTCCAGTTTTTCTGGTCGGCATAAGGGTGCAGTAAACATGCGCCCCTTGAGCCCAGCGCGCCATCGGCATAAACTTTAAACGCACGTACATTTAGGCCGGGGGTTTTGTAGGCACCCCGTTTAAAAAGGTAGTCGTAATTCTCTTGCTGGTCGGCAAGCATTACATACATGCGCATTTTCAGGTCGCCTTTGTGTTGCAGTGCAGCAATGGTATTTACCATGGTGTAAGGCAGGCCGCAATCATCTACGGTGGTTAGGCCAACCGCAAAGCAATTACGCTGTGCATCCAGTAAAGCGGTTTGTGTAATTTGTTCGGTTGGTGAGGGGATCTTGCGGGTAACAATACCTACGGCATTATCTACCAGGATGCCTGTTAGTTTGCCGTTAATGGTTTCTATTTCGCCACCTATTATTTTTTGCCCGGGTTTTATGCCGGCAATATTTAAAGCGGCCTGGTTAGCAATGGCGGCATGCCCGTCAACCCGGCTCAGTATTACCGGGCGCACCGGGAAAAGCGAATCCAGCCGGGCTTTGTTAGGGAATGCTTTATTGGCCCAGATGTTTTGGTCCCAGCCGTTGCCTATTATCCAGCCATCTGTTTTGTGTGTGGCGTAACTGCTTACCGAATCTAAAACGGCATCCCAGCTTTTAGTGCCAACCAGCTTAACATCCTGCAGGCCTAAACCATATTCGTAAAAATGCGCGTGGGCGTCAATAAAACCGGGGTAAACTGCTTTGCCGCCGGCATCTATCACCTCACGGGCCAGGTATTGTTTCTCAAGCGTATCAATATTACCTACTGCCAAAATTTTGCCGTGGCTTACCACAAAGGCATTTGCTGTGCTAAATGTGCTATCTACAGTATATACCAGTGCGTTTTTAACAAGCAGATCGGCATTATATTCTTTTTGTTTGCATGCTGCGAGGAGTAAAAACAGCACCGGCCAGAGTTTCTTCATATTGGATTAATAAACAGATAGATGTAAATATTATTAACGTAAATAGTATATACAAGTATGTAACGGTAAAGTTATGCAATCAAATAATTAATTTAGCGTCTTAATTGACACGCCTTTTTTTGGGCGCAGAAGGGAAATATTTTTAATGCCAGATATAATACAGCTTTTACCGGATGCCGTTGCCAACCAGATTGCCGCGGGCGAAGTAGTGCAGCGACCGGCTTCCGCAGTAAAAGAATTGATAGAGAACGCGATAGATGCCGGTGCCGATAAAATTCAGCTGATACTAAGGGATGCCGGTAAATCACTGATACAGGTTATTGATAATGGCTGCGGTATGAGCCTTACCGACGCACGCATGTGTTTTGAGCGCCATGCCACCTCAAAAATTCGCAAGGCCGAAGACCTTTTTGCCATCCGTACTATGGGTTTCAGGGGCGAAGCCATGGCTTCTATAGCCGCTATTGCCCAGGTGGAGCTAAAAACCCGCAGGCATGAGGATGAACTGGGTACCTGCATTATTATTGAAGGATCGGAAGTAATAAGCCAGGAGGCTTGTTCGGCTAACACGGGTACATCCATCTCCATTAAAAACCTTTTTTACAATACACCCGCCCGCCGTAACTTTTTAAAAAGCAACCCGGTAGAGATGCGCCATATTATCGACGAATTTCAGCGTGTGGCATTGGCTAACCCGCAGGTGTTTTTAACAATGCACCACGAAGGGCAGGAGGTTTATCACTTACCCGCATCGGCCCTAAAACAACGCATTATACACCTGTTTGGAAATAATTATAACCAGCGCCTGGTACCTGTAGAGGAAGAAACTACCATTATAAACCTGCGCGGCTTTGTAGGCAAGCCCGAGTTTGCCCGTAAAACCCGGGGCGAGCAGTTCTTTTTTGTGAACAATCGCTTTATAAAGGATAACTATTTAAACCATGCGGTGCTAACGGCTTTCCAGGAGTTATTGCCTGATGAGACCTTCCCGCTGTATGTGCTTTTTATAGATATCGACCCGGCTAAGATCGATATCAACGTACATCCTACCAAAACCGAGATCAAATACCAGGACGAGAAATCCATTTATGCCATTATCCGCTCGGCGGTAAAACGTTCGCTGGGTAAGTATAATATTACCCCAACGCTTGATTTTGACCAGGAGAACAGCATCGGCCACCTCATCACCCCAAAACCTTTTGAGGAGATAGTACAGCCAAGCATTGCTTTTAACCCCAATTTTAATCCCTTTGCGCCGGAAACAAAGGCAGGCGACAGGGAGCAGTCTTTCTCGCACAGCAGTAATGACCATCGTACGGCTATCCCCCGAAACTGGGATACCCTGTATGAAATAAGCAAGAAGGAAGACACCCTGCAGCACGAGATGCACGAGGAGCAGAGCATCCCGGTAAATGAGCAGGATATCACCAAAAGCAGCGAGAAGCAATTCTTCCAGGTACATAACCGGTATATATTATCGCAGATCAAATCGGGCTTTATGCTGATTAATCAGCAGGCCGCGCACGAGCGTATTTTGTACGAGCGTTATTTGCACCAGTTAGAGAACCACTCGGGGGTAAGCCAGCAGAGTTTATTTCCACAATCGGTTACACTAAACAGCGCCGATTTTGAGTTATTGAGAGAGTTATTGCCCGATATAAAAGCGTTGGGTTTTGATATCCGCGAGTTTGGCCGTAACACAGTTGTTGTGGACGGGATCCCGGCTGATATTACCAACGCGAACGAGCACGAACTGCTGGAGCAATTACTGGAAGGGTTTAAAAACAACCTGGCCGTTTTAAAGTTGGATAAGCGGGATAACCTTGCCCGCTCGCTGGCACGTAATGCAGCGTTAAAGGCGGGGGTAAAGCTAAGTATGGAGGAGATGAACCAATTGGTTGACCAGCTTTTTGCCTGCCAAATGCCAAACCTGGCACTAAATGGCAAGCCTGTAATTAGTACCTTTACCCTGAATGAACTAACAGAACGATTTGAAAAGTAGCTTTAAGCTTAAACCATAATTACACATACATAACAATGCAGTCACCTTTTGCCAATATGCCGCCGGTTGTAAAAAACCTGTTGATCGTAAATATTATATTTTACATAGCCACGTTTGCCCTGAAATCGGTATTTGGCATGGTTGAGTATATGTCGGCTTTTTATTTTAATTCGCCATTCTTTCATCCATGGCAGGTTGTTACCTACATGTTTATGCATGACCCAAGCGGTATTACACATATTTTATTCAATATGTTTGCTTTATACTCGTTTGGGCCGATGCTGGAATATGCCATGGGCTCAAAAAAGTTTTTTAACTTCTATTTTATAGCAGGTATAGGCGGTTTGGTTTTACACCAGTTAGTACAAGGCTTAGAAGTGCATAGCTTAATTGGGTCTTTTACAAAAGAAGGCGCCGATATAAGTAAGTTAACGCCTGATGTTATTGAACATGTAAGACAAATTTATGGTACCCCAATACTGGGAGCATCAGCAGCCATATTTGGTGTGCTTGTAGGTTTTGGTATGTTGTTTCCTAATCTGGAAATGATGATCATGTTTATCCCGGTGCCTGTTAAGGCAAAATACATTATCCCCGTTTATGTAGTGCTTGAATTATTTATGGGTGTTAAGCAATTTTCGGGCGATTCTGTAGCGCACTTTGCCCACTTAGGAGGGGCATTATTTGGCTTCTTATTAATTAAGCTTTGGGGTATAAAACGCCCTAACAATTTCTATTAATAGCCGTTATAACTTATATATAACAAACACAATGAGCACCCTTTGGAAAGATATTCAATATAAGCTGTTAAAGTCGGATAGTAAACTTAGCCTGCTTATCGGTATCAATGTTATTGTTTACCTGGGGATAAATGCTGTTGCCGTTATAGAGCAGTTGTTTACCGGCTTTGGTAACAGTGCTGTTATAGCCTATACAAACGAATATCTGTTATTGCCGGCGTACCTGCCAAAATTGCTCTACCGTTTCTGGACGCCTTTTACCTACATGTTTATGCATGCAGGCATTTTTCATATCCTGTTTAATATGCTTTGGCTTTATTGGATGGGGCAGATATTTGAAGAATACCTGGGTAACAAGCGCACCATAGGGCTTTACCTGTTTGGTGGCCTTGCCGGTGGATTGTTATTTGTTGCCTGCTATAACCTTATCCCTGCATTTACCAGCGTAAATGCTGCGGCTAATGGTGTTGTAGTTGGTGCCTCGGCCAGTGTAATGGCCATCATTATAGCCACAGCTACATTACTACCAAACTACACCATCCAGTTAATATTAATAGGCCCGGTAAAATTGAAGTGGATTGCGCTTTTTTATATAGTGATAGACTTTTTAGGCATTGCAAGTGCCAATGCAGGCGGTGAAATAGCCCACCTTGGTGGCGCCCTGTTTGGTTTTATCTATATAAAACAAGTACAGCGCGGGCACGATTGGATAGGCGGTATCAGCAAACTGTTCGCTCCAAAACCCAAGTTGAAAGTGGTTAGCAACAGCGGAGCGCCACGTAAAACATCGGGCGCGCCAAGGCAGGAGGACGTTGACCGCATCCTTGATAAAATATCAGGCAGTGGCTACGATAGCCTCACCAGGCAGGAGAAAGAAACTTTATTCAGAGCAAGCAACAATAATGAGGGTTAAAAAAAGAAATTTATCCTTTATTGATAAAATATTCCTGTGGATAAATTATTTGCTGTGCCTGGCCTTGCTGCTTAGCTATTTAGCCCCGTACGTAGATCCCCGCAAATTTTGGCCTATCGCTTTCTTTGGGCTGGCCTACCCGCCTTTGTTGATAGCTAATTTGTTTATTATGGCTTACTGGCTTATCCGCAGAAGCTGGTTCATTGGCCTTTCGGTAATTACCATATTAATTGGCTGGAATGTGCTGAGGAACAATGTTGGCATCCGTTTACCATCATCTGCAAGCAGTGCTCCAAGCCTGAAAGTTTTAAGGCTGATGACTTACAATGTGCACGATTTTAAACGATATGGCGCCAAAAACGATATTTCTACCAAACATGAGATACTTGACCTGATAGGGCAGGAACAGCCGGACATTATAGGCATCCAGGAGTTTTTTACCCGTAAAAAAGGCCAGTATGATATGATCGATTCTGTAAAAAAAGTAATGCGCGCCGAACATTATTATTTTGAACCCAACATGACCAGTTCCAGCGAATCTATCGGGATGGCTATTTTTTCAAAATACCCTATTAAATCGTACGGTTTGGTGCAATTAGCAGCTAAGGGCAGCGGTAACCAGTGTTTATATGTTGATGTAGAAAAAGATGGCGGCGTATTACGTATGTATAGCGTTCATCTGCAATCCATCAGTTTCGACCCGCAGGATTATAAGTACCTGGGCAACCTTTCATCAAGGGGCAAAACAGATATCAGCGGCACCAAACGCGTTGGCTGGAAATTGAAAAACGCTTTCCAGAAACGCAGCGACCAGGTGTTCATTATAAAAGATCATGCCCAAAAATGCCCGTACCCATACATCATATCGGGCGATTTTAATGATACACCATCATCCTATGCCGTTAATCAGATGGCTAAGGGGTTAAAAAATGCATTCAGGGAAAAGGGGGCCGGTTTAGGCCGCACTTATAATGGGGCTTTCCCCAATTACCAGATAGATTATGTAATGACCAGCCCGCAATTTGATGTGTGGGAGTATAAGATAATAGAGAAAAAATTGTCAGACCATTATCCTTTAAGTACAGTTCTGGTATTAAAATAACGTCATCCAAATTAAACTCCACGCCTAAAATTGTAAGTTTGCGCACATGGAACAAAAATTATTTGTTTACAACACCTTAACACGTAAAAAAGAAGAATTTAAGCCGCTAAACCCCGGGCATGTGGGGATGTATGTTTGTGGCCCTACCGTTTATAGTGATGTGCATTTGGGTAACTGCCGTACTTTTATATCTTTCGATCTGATTTTCAGGTACCTTTTACACCTGGGCTATAAGGTGCGCTACGTAC
>Ga0247741_1001497_pt1 | contig 12964 bp, 14 predicted proteins | sample UWRJL213509R2_FD_180945 | JGI IMG/M metagenome (GOLD analysis project Ga0247741, IMG submission 180945) | Plant litter microbial communities from Arlington Agricultural Research Station in Wisconsin, United States - UWRJ-L213-509R-2 | ecosystem: Environmental > Terrestrial > Plant litter >... | reverse complement strand
TCGGGGATCACGGCCGAAGGGACACGGATTTATCGTGCCAGCAAAAAGGACTGTGATGTCTGTGACCTGAAGCAGCGTTGTTGCCCGAACACGCCTATGCGCAAGGTGCCGCGCGATCTCCATGAGGATGCGCGCGATGTTGCCAGAGCGATTGCGGCCACACCAGAATATGAACTGTCGCGTCACCGACGGAAGAAAGTCGAGATGCTCTTCGCGCATCTCAAACGCATTCTACGGATGGCGCGTCTTCGGCTTCGGGGACCGTGTGGTGCGCGAGACGAATTCCTGCTTGCAGCCACCGCACAAAATCTAAGGAGATTGGCCAAACTCAGGCCGCAAACGCCAACACATGGCGTCATCACCGCATGAAAGCGGCATGAATTGAGACCCCGCGCCGAGGCACGGGGCAGAAACGCATTGGCACCCCGCCCGGAAAGACCGAAATGGGCGGATGAGCAGTCGATCGAGCGGGTTTTTCAACGAAATCGGCGCTTCTCCGACATGACAGCAGCCGGCCGTGAGCGGTGAACCCGCTTCACGTTAGGGATACGGCACAGTTGGAGATAGTTCTTCACGATCCTCACGAAAACGACCTCGCGAAAGAAAAAGCTTCAGGACTTCTTCCGCCGTTGGTTTTAGCCGTTCAGCGCATCCCAACTGAAGATACTCTGCCTCACTCCGGAAGTGCAGCGTTTCCTCCATGATCTTGTCCAGCATCTGCCCCAGTGCGTTGACCGCACCTTCCTCATCTACCGTGAACGCGCTATTCGGCCACACGATCAAACGGCCGTCATCCCATAGATCATAGAACCGCAAGAAGAATTCATTGTAGTTGACTTCAATGAGCCCTTCGTCCCCCCGAGCGAGAATACCGATGGCGTCGATCATCCGATTTCGCCAACGCTGCTCAACCACGCGGTCTGACACTTCCTCACCCATAACAAGCTTTCGTTGATGCGCTTCACGTTGAGTTTGCTGGCTTTTGCAGCGTCTGCAATTGGCGCGAAACTGAAGACGGCCCTTTGCGGACCTTCAGTTAAATGTCTCGACCACTCGTCCTTCGCTGACTGATAAGGAGGATAGCTTCTTCCCGTCTTCAGAGCGCTCAAATAGGGTCCATGCAGGCTGGCCGTCCGAGGTCATAAAGGATGAGACATATAGGCCACCTTCAAGCTCGATCAGTAATTCCGGCAAATGGCCAAAAAATTTCACATTTTCAACGCGAAGCCCGACGAGAGAATTGAAAATGTCTTCCCATTTTGTCTCGTCGCTCCAACTACCAGCTATAATCGCCGTCTTTGTTTCTATCCGCCAACTCCACTCGATCATCACGGTGTATTCGCCATATGGCTTCCCGTCGGACCCGTCTTTCTTCTGGCGAGGAAACAGGTTGCCTATCTCCAAGAAAACGGCAGAGCCATAACCGCGCCAGACGGCAGAAACGCGCCGCGTTTTCAGACCGGCCTGATAGGAGGTGAATAGTGAAGGCAACATCGAAGGCCTCATTTTGCCAGTCGTGATGAAAGCAAGCTAGGTCGTGCGCGAGTTCCACGCAACGACTACTATCGGCCCCAAAGCAGTCATGCCCTTCGATTTTTGGACTTGGGCTCAATCCGTTCGAGGATGATCTTGTATTCCGTGGAGCCACCTACATCCTTCGGCGCTACAAACAGATAAAGGCGGTCGTTACGATATCCTACAGTGACGCGTACGTTCGCAGGGGAGCTGTTGGCGGTAATCGTCCATCTGCCATCTCCTGAAGCCAGCACGCCGCCAGTCTCACGCTGTAGAATTGCCATCGCCCATCCTGCTTTACTGAAAATCGCAGTGGTTTCACCGTACTAAATTATTCCAATTGTCTCCGGCGCTCCTTCAGATTTTTGCCACTGTCCCTCAAGCAATCGGTCAGCGGCATTGCCCGAGAATGGGAGTGCGAGGGACGCAAGTAGGCCGACGAAAATTATCTTTCCGTATAAGCGCAGCATGAGCTATTTTCCGTTGGAGCGGCGGTCAGCCCATCGTTTCCCCCTGATTGCGTTTTTATCATGGACAACCAGCCGGCAAATGCGCGGAATGGTTTGATGTTGACGACCAAAGTTGGTGCAATCCTGCCGTAGCCAGATGCAGCCCTTAACCACCAGCAGCGGTCACAATGAGTTCCTAGCGCTCGTACGCCAGAGGACAACCGCAATGGTGATGATCCCGCTCAACACGCCGAGCGAAATGATTGCCATCAGTGTGCATAAGGCAGTTTGGACAACTGAACTGTGTTCTGCGCCGGTCATAGCTAATTCAACCCTCACGGATGACAGGTCAAAAAAATACCCCTATAGGTTAATTCGATGCAACCGAACGAGAGGCCGCTGTTGGCGCTTCTGTGCCATGACGGCAGTCGGATCACTCCCCTGAAGGTGGCGCTATGAGGCGTGCCAGCAAGCCCGTAAGATCACCACACGAACGAGCAAAGACGAGGTAGTACCGTGACGAACAATGGTCAGCACATCGATTGGGGGCCATGTTGCCTTTGCGGCAAGGAAATTACAGGAAAGTCTCCTGATCCACTTCGAATTACTGCTGAAACCGTAGATGGCAGATGGCAGGTTTGGTTTGCCCACGCTGATTGCTTCAAAGGAAAGTTGATTGATCCGCCGGATGCGCCCGGTTTTTTTGCGCCAGCACATTTTTGAATAGCCGCAATTGGCGCGAGGGAGACCACCGGCTATTGCCGATGGTCATTTGTCTTAAAGCTCGATCTGCTCGGCGATCCTAAGAGCATCGTCCACCTCGACGCCAAGGTACCGGACGGTGCTCTCCAGCTTTGTGTGACCAAGCAGAATCTGGACAGCCCGCAGATTGCCGGTCTTCTTGTATATCTACGCCGCCTTCGTCCGCCTCATCGAGTGCGTGCCGTAGGCGGTGGCTTCCAAGCCGATGGAAGCCACCCATCGATGCACGATCCGAGCGTACTGTCGTGTCAACAAATGCCGCGATGTTTTTCGGCGACTGGGAAACAGATAGCTGCCACCATTTCTTCGAACGAAAGGAAGCCAGGCGGTAAGCGCGTTCTTCGTCTGCTCAGTGACCTCAAATTGCACGGGCCGCTTCGTTTTCTTCTGGATGATGGTGGCGCGGTCCCGGATCGAGCTACCTGACCACAGGTCCTCGACCCGCAGCCTAACTAGATCACAGGCGCGGAGCTTGCTGTCGATGGCAAGATTGAAGAGCGCCAGTTCTCGGTGCGCGCCGCTCATTTCAAGCCGAACGCGGATTGACCACACGTTCTTCGGCTGAAGCGGTCGCTTTTGACCAACCAAAATTCCCATATTCCAAGGACGTCGGGTACGCAGCACAGTGTCCATGACAAAGCCCCTGCCGCTCCTCCCACCTCGTCGCCCGTATTGGGAAGGTTGATGATATCACGGTCTGTCGCTGTTCAGCCAATTGCAGCCTTGCAGGCGGAAGGTGTATCGGTGTTAATCAGCAACCGGATTTAGATCGATGGCACCTCTTTCCACCCCGCCAAGCTCAAGCTGTCGCGGCTGCGCGACATTGGCTGGTCACTTTGGGACCCAATAGGGTTATTGGGTCCCGGACAGCGATGGGACGAGGCCAACGCGCAAGAGTTCGCGGATGAGTCTGATTCCTACTTGATAGAGGCTGCCGGACTCATACATCGGGGCTCCCCAGATCGAGACGTTGTAGAATTCCTCGTGAGAAAAGAGACAGATCACATGGGTTTGACACTGCAAGCCGATACTTATGAACGCGCACTGTCGACTGTTGCAGCCATTAAGGCGGACAAAGAGCTTTGGACAGAGTCGAATTCGACATCCAGTCTTGGCGCGTAACGGAAGACAGCACTCGGCCCAATGCGGCCATTCGGGGTAGCAAGCAGACGGGCGGCTTCGCGCCCTCATTCCCGCCCTTGAATGGGTCTTAGCTCAATTTTGGAAGCGGCGCGTCCGCTTGTACAAGGAGGACGGCCCAGAGTTCCTCTTCAGACATAAACATTGAAAAGAACGACAACGTATCGTTGCCGACGGAGCGATCGCTTTACCCGAGCTATGGCCGACACTTTTAGTGATGGCCGAAAATTGACCAGCGCTATAGCATTGACTGGGATACCCCGAACGCAGTAAAAGTGGGCTAACCACAGTTGGCGGGCGCAAGCTCGCTGGGGATGGTGGGGAGTTCAACTCTCCTGGGGGTGCTTGGACCCGCTCTTATTTTTGTAATCTACCTGACCGTGCTCAAGTGCATCGTGAAGGCAACTACGGAAAGAGGAGAATGACTATGAATATCAGTACCAAAAAGAAGTCCAAGAGCTACATCGCCTACCTGAATACCATCGCGTCAGTAAGTTACGACTTTTCTGTTTCGTTCGGAGCGGGTTACCTGGGTGCCACCGTCCCATCCATCACGCCGTCGCGTCATTCGCGACGGCGTCTCAGTTCATGAGCAGATCGACAGTTCGTTCCAGCACGGCGTGAACCGCGGCCACCTCATCTCAAATCCGGTCGAGAATGTCCGCTGCCCGATGTCGACCGCACGTACGAACTATGGCGCTTCATCTGCGCGGACCTGGGGCTAGCAGTTGCTCCAGTAGTCGAGCACCTTATTGTAGCTCTCACGGTCTGGGTTTTGCTTTAAGAGTGGGCAGGTCGCCAGCTCCGTCCGGGACTTGATCTCCGCTTTGCGCCTCCATATCGGCCGTAGCGACCAGTTTCTACGCCCCAAATGCCGACATCTTCGGGTGCCCATTAGGGAGGTATTGCCCGTGCCATAAGCTGACCGCCGATCTGATCAAGGATTTTGTCGAGAGCATCGAGCCGGCGATCAGCACACCATCCACTTCCGTTTCCTAAACCGCGTCATGCGGCGGACAGGTCGGCCGGCCCAAGGTAGCTGATATTGATCCTGTTCACGTCTTGAGCCACCTGCGCGCGCACCAACCCCGCTCGGGCCGGGTTGAGCGCGGCCTGTACCGTGCCTAGCGGCGTACCATCGGCCGAGAGCACCCGTGGGTGATCGGCCCACTGGTGGAGCTGGACGGGCGTTCCTGGCGGCGGCGGAACGCCGAGCCATGACACATTCGCCCAGTATTGCCGATCCGCCCAAGTCCGGCTCTCCGGCGGAGTAAAGCTTTGGATAAATTCCGTCCACATTGTCTTCGTCTCAGCGGTCGGCCAATCCGGCTGCGCGCTCATCGCCGTGACGGCTTCCGAGGTAAGCCACTGGCGAAGCTCTGCGCCCGTCTCGAAGATCGCACCCGTATCGGTGACGGCCTCGATTGCGGCTAGCCTCGAGTTGAAACCGGCCTGTATCAGGATGGAGGCAGATCGGTTCAAGGTTCCTGTCTCGACGGCAGGAACAGCGAGGCCAACCTCATGGTCTTCGAGCGCGAGACCAAACACGCCTACCACATCGCCGTTCGCGGCCGCGCGAACGCGTAGTGCCTCAATGGCCCAGGGAAGGCGATAGACAAGGCCTCCCTCGATGAACTGCAGTGTTTCGGACTCCTGACCTACCGCAATGCCGGCAAGAGGCTGGCCGAGGAGCCAGGCGCGGAGAACATCTCGCCAGTTCGCCGGCCAGGGATCAGGGGTGAACGGATAAAATTCGAAGACGCGCTCGGCCAAACCCGTGATCGCCGAAATTGCCGCGTCGGCATCTCCTTCCAGTATACCGGCGTTGGCCTGGATAAGGAGGAGGTTCGCATCTTCCGCTATGGCGTCCAACGCATGCCCGGTCGTCAGTCCCACCCCCGCCAGAAAGTATCCTCGACGACGCGCTGCTGTCGACTGTCTCCAGATAAGGCGGCTGCGGGACACGAGGCCGGCCTTTAGTACCTGCTGCACCTGCTGGTTTTGGCGCAGCAATCGACGGTGCCAAAGAGATGATTGCAGGATGTCGTCCAGCGCGGCCTCGATCCCTTCGTCAGGGATGTCATTTTCACCAATCAGGCTGAGGACCGCGGTATCCAGCGTCGCAATATGCCGCTCCCAATCGGCCAGCGCGCGCTCGCGGTCTTCAGGCTTTTCGTTTGCAATCTCGGGAAAGTCCCATGCGGCGGCATTGTTGACAACATATTCGACCAGTTGATTTAGGTCGCCACCGATGCGAGCGCTCATGCGCGACAGCAACGCTGCAATCAGTTGAACGAGTCCGCTTTCCAAATTTCGCGCGCCAAGATCGCCGATGAGAGCTTCCCAATTACGCCGCTTCTTCGCAATATCGTCGAACATCGGAAAAAGCACCATGCCCTCGACGTCGACATAAGCGCGGCCGGCGCGGCCGATGACATTCTTGAACTCAGAGATGTCAATCCTCTCCCCACTGCGGTGGAGCGAATGCATGATGACGGCCGTGGCCGACAGATTGAGGCCCTGTGCCAGCGTTGGCGATGAGATCGTCACCTTGAGAACACCGTCGCGCAGTAGGCGTTCGACCTCCTTGCGATAGGCCGTCGGGAGGGCCCCGTGATGCAACGCGACTCCCAGGCGCAGGCATTTCAGGATTGCGCTGTTCGGCCCCAACCATTCCTCGCCGAGCGCGATTGCGGTGCGGAGGACCGCGGGATCGGCTTCGAGAAGCGTCCGCAGTGCCCCGCGCTCATGAAGGTCAACGATCACGTCGGCGAATGGCTCGACGCTTTTGCGTAGCGGGCAAAAGATCAGGACGGTTTGCCCATCCTCGATCAGCCGCCAGGCTGTTGCCAGGCAGAGCTCGCGTTGATCGTTGGGGAAGAGCTTCGTTCTCTTACGCTTCGGTGGCACCCAGCTCGGGGGTGCCCGTCCGGTAAGGAAGCGCTGAACCCACGGCCGCTCTTCGCCAATGCGAAGATTCAACCTCGCGTTTGGCGACGTCCATACTACCTCACCGAATCGTAGTCGGGTTGGACGCCAGTCTTGCTTGATGACGCCACCCGGATGATCGCGCCGCAGCCAGCCAGCGAAATCGTCGAGCTGGTCTCCGTCAGGCAGTATTGCCGACAGACACACGATCCGGCGTGTATGCGCGTCCGCGCGCCGAAGCAGCCGCTGGATTTGCACCTCGTAGCGCACTTCACGCTCATTGAGCCCGATCATATGACCTTCGTCGAAAACAAGCAGGCCGACGTCATCGAGAAGAGACGGATCGTTGCGCAACGCGAAGTCGAGCTTCTCCGGCGTCGCCACAACAATATTCCGTTCACGGATCGCGTCCTCGTCGAAGCTGCTTACCCCGATGCTGCCATATAGTGCCGAGATCGTCTTGCCGAGCGGACCAAAGGTTCTCTGCAGGGTTGTCTCGGTCTGTGCCGACAGCGCGCGAAGGGGCGTGACGAAGACCGCGCGCTTGCCGCCAGCCAAGCAGCGTAGGATGCAGAGCTCGGCAATCCGGGTCTTGCCCGCGCTGGTCGGCAGCGAAACCACAAGATCGTCAGACTGGTCAACCGCGCGGGTGGCCGCCTCGATCTGCGACGGCCACAGGTCGACCTCGGCTCTTGGCCGCCGTTGCAACAGGGCGATGAAGAGCTCACGCAGTCGAGGCCAGTCTGCCGCCTCGCCGCCGGCTGGTCCGAGCGGCACCTTTTCGTGGAAGGTGCTCGACCAAAGATCCGACAAGAGGTGGAGCGCGATGCGATGCGCCCACCATTGGGGCAGCATGTTCATCTCGCTGCAAATGGAAAGGCTCGTGCGCAGCCGCTCCAGCGCCTGATCGAGCAGCGATCGCTCGCCACGTTCCAGGGCGAGGAGGAACAGCGACATGGCCGCCATAAAGGCGTCGGTCAGCGCAGTGTCGAGACCGTCGAAAAGGAAATCGTTGCTGCCATCCGCGGGATTGCCCGCCGCCTCGGCCTGGTCGAGGTTGGCCTGAATGTTGGCAGTAATCCGGTCATCGCTGCCTTCGCCGGACGCCCGGTAGTCGAGCACGTTGCTGCGAAGCGTGCTGAGGTTTCGCCTCATTAGCAGGGCGAGTGCCCGTTCGATAGGCGCGAAATTCTCATCGGTTTCGACGATTGCGAGCAGCGAGTAAGCACGGGCGGAGAGGTGCGCGAGATGATAGCTCGCCGCCGCCATGACGAAATGAAAGTCGCGGTCGGCCTCGAGGCGGTCTCCTTTGGCGATCACTGCCTCGAGGGCGGTGGCAGCCTGTTCGAAGGCGGTGCGCGCTTGTGCGGCATCACCGCCAAGCTCACGATGGCGAAGCCCGAGCCCGAGAAGACCATAGCCATAGGAATGCAAGTCGTAGCTGAGCTGCGGCGCAAAAGCCGGTGCGTCCGGTGGAAGTGCGCCGTCCCGCCAGATGATCGCTCGCGCCTGACCGCGAGCGATCAGACGGCCGCGAAAGCCGCTGGTAGCCGCTTCTGTAATGTCGGCCGCGATTGCTTCAGGCGTTGTTGGCATCGGCGATCACTCGATCATAGACCGCGCCGATGAAGGCGGCGTGTCCCTCCACTCGAAGGCCGACACCCCATTGGTTGATAGGTCCAGGGTAGGCCTGCAGCGAAGCGGTTAGCAGGGCGTCCGGCGCATTGCCGGAAAACGTGAAAAGCAAGTGCTTGACGTTCTGCGCGGGAATGCCGTGCTTGAGCAGCGCATCATCGATTGCGTCGGCGAGCGGCAGATTGTCCAGTTCCAGCAGGCGTGCCGAGATGAAGGACAGCGCGTGAGCGGACGGCAGCCCGCCATCTTTGTCCAGGCCCGCGCGGGCGTCGGTGAGAACCTGACCGGTCAGCGTTACGCGGCTCTTCGCCTCGGTTTTAAGAAAGAGCAACCGATCTGTGGCGGCATCTTGAAGGATGCCGATGACGTCATCACCGCGCATCGCCATGTTACGATGATCCTTCCAGCGCAAACGTTTGATCGGCGCGCGGTATCCGCCGCTGTGTGCGCCAATCCACTCCGTCGCGTAGATTTCGCCGAGATCGCCGGAACGAATATTCTTCGTTGTTGGAAGCTTGCCCTCGATGAGCGCTGCGGCAGCCGGCTTGCCGAGCCGGCTGAGCGCCCGCGCAACTGATTCTTCCGACGCATAATGCCCCGGCACAATGGCGGCCGTCGCTTGGATCCCCTTGGCAAGGCTCGCGGCTTGTCCGGTCATCACCCGGCGGGCGTGGTTACCGACGGGCTCTTCCACCGAAAGGCACCAATCATCGAATTGGGTCATACCCTTCGTCCCCAATCACTGAGGAAAGAGATCGCGGACGCGAACAAAGGCGGAGCCGGTTTCCGCGGCCCGGCGAACCTTACGTTCGAGAACGTGGGTGAGCGGTATCTCTCGTTCCAGCATCTCGTAGAGGTCGAGACCTTCCATGCAGATGACGCGCTTGCCCCGCCCGAAGGCGACAAGGCCGTCATCGGTAAATCCGCTGTTGCTGACGAAAAGGCCTCGGGTCCAGGCCGCCTTCTGCTCGATCTTCCCATGGAAGGTGTGGAGCTCCGCGACACCAATGGGCTGTCCGTGCCATTTGGCCTCGAGCAAATAGGTGTCGCTTCCAAACAGAAAGCTTCCATCGATTTGTTCACCGCGGAGCCGGAAAGGCTCGTGGGCAGCCAGACCGAACGCGTTGAACAGATCTTTGAGAAACCTTTCGAACGCATAGCCGCGAGCATGCGGGGCAAGCGACGTGACCTGCAAGAGGTCCGACTTGATCTGAGCGATCTTCTGCCGGTCTAGTGTTCCGGTCGCTGCGCTATGCGTAGCTGATTGCGGTGCAACCCCGCCCGACAGCCGGTTAATCAGCCCTTGATAGCGGGTCTCGGCGTTGACGAGGGGATCCTTGCTGCCAGAACGGGCTAGATAATCCGAGCGGTGCTCCCAGAGCGCCCCAAGGGTGCGGGTTGCAGTGGCATCATCGCAGCTCTGCAGGAAGTAACGTAGGCGTTTCCCCTTGGAGCCCCCGCTCGCGGCATATTTTGGATCGTCTATGTTGATCTTGAGCTCGGAGGCGAAAAAGTCCGCGAAGCTGGCATCGGAGAAGTCCAACACAAAGCCAGGCCCTCGAACGAAGTCGACGAGGTCGTCTACGAGGCGCAGATCGATGGACCGTATTGAGCTAATGTTCTTCTTATCCCATTGAAGCGTGTATTCGAATCGATAAGCAACCCGCTTAGTTGAAGAAACATAGCTAGCATATCTCGTTTTTGCTACCTGATCTGCGGTTTACCGTTATCTGATCGGGTGTCTTCACAGTCACTTTGTTGAAATTTAGCGGAAACCGATATCTGGACTTCCAAAGGAAAGCTGAGCATTAGCGACATTCCACGCATATCGCTCTGACGTCAGTTCGGGGCGATATTCGCACCGACCTGAGGTCCTATATTCAAGATTCGAGGGCATAAGCGGCCAGTCCGTTCCCGGCCCCAAATCGGAATGTGCCTTGTTTGAAGCAAAAGTCCGGTATTGGCGCTTTGTTGCCGTCAATTTTCAGCGGTAGCTTTCGAAACGGCCCACCGCGCTTGGTCAACCTGCGAAGGAAACACCGCTCTGATGTCCGTTGTCAATGCTTTGAGCGCAAGGAACCTCCCGCTTCAAGAAGCGGCTGTTAATGGTGATGATCGCGCATGGGCGGAGGCGGAACTCAAGGACGTCGGTGATCAAGCTCTGATGCGCGGGTTGGTTACCGCATTCCCGATTATGCGTCTGGGGCTGTACCTATCTTACTGCGGGCGTCGGTCCGAAGCCGGCCACAAAGCGGATGACGGGTATTCCCCTGCCGTTGTCCCGCCTCCGCCCATGCGCGAGGTGCAAGTTCGATGCGGCGATCTACGATCTGATCGACTGCGCCTCCCTTGCAACGGCCCACATGAAGCCACTCAGCTCGCGGGCAATGGCGGTACAAACCACCGTCGTTCGCTTTCCTCGTCCGGTCAACTTTCGATACCGCGCAGTCAACCGGCTCTGAGCCTTCCATGCTATCTCCCGCACTTTTGGAGGCGGTTGCTCCATACGGTACAGCTTCCTCGCGCCGACCTCGGTGGATGGCGATATGTCCAGGCGCTCTCGACCAGCATGTGCCGAACGCGCCCATTGCCCGCCTTGGTGATTGAGCCCCGTCTGACCGTCTCACCCGTTGATCGCTCACCAGGAACGAGGCCGAGATAGCCCATCAATTGGCGGGGGCTTTCAAAGCGGGTCACATCACCGACCTCTGTTGCAAAGGTGACGGCAACGATCAAATCGACCCCTCGTAACGTCTGTAGAGCTCGAACGACCGGCGCGAGAGACCAAGTGGGGATAAACTCTTCAATGACCTTCTCCAGTCGTTCGACGCGCTCCTTGGAGAGGCGCACCGCCTCGACCATTTCCTGCAAAGCGATCTGATGCGCGGGGTGATCGAACTGTTGCTCCTGCAGCCAGCACAGATATCGCATCGTCCAGCCCTTCTTTCGTGGATAGATGCGACTATGCTTGAGCATAAAGGCACTTACCTGTTGCCGATGAACCCGTAATGTCTCGACAGCAGAGGCTCGAGCACGAACAAGGTCGCGCATAGCCTCATGGCCCTCGTCGGGGACCCACACTGCCGTGAGCTCGCCGGCCCTCAATAGCAGGGCGAGCGCGAGTGCGTCTCGTCGGTTCGTCTTCACCCGGTCGCAGGCTTCCTCGGGATCAATGACGGGGCAACAACCATGCATTTATGACCAAGAGATTGGATCAGCCGATAGAGGCCATAACCGGTAGGTCCGGCTTCATAGCAGAAATGCACGTGATCAAACTTCGCGGCTATTCGCTGAATTATGCGGTGCATGCTGCCATCGGAGGCGTCAACCTCGCCGAAGTAGCGCACCTCTCCGTCCCGGCCAGATTCGGCAACAGCAATCGCATTCTTCAGCTTGGCGACATCGATTCCGACAAAAGCTTCTCTATAATCTGCCATGGCTCGTCCTCCTGTGATGAGGATCGGCTCAGCCCGTCCGAGCAACCCTCGGAAGACCAGTGTAGGTCGAGCCACCTCAGGCGCGAAGACGGACATACGGTCTTACGGGTATCCGGAATTCCAACCGAGATTTGGTGAACTCCCCGGGTATTAAGGTCGTCGACTACACATGCAACAATCTCATTCGATTGGCCGCGAGCATTTGTCGATGCAACTTAAACTCCCAGCCGCTAGGCGCTATCGGACGCCACGTTATCGGCCCCAATCGGGCCATCGAGCGGATATTGTCCAGAGGTATCACGGCTGCGCTTTTTGCTTCTCGAAATTGAGTCCGACGTGTCCGTCACCGACTAACGGCGGACTCAAGGCAGTTGATAAGGGTGTCGATATCGACAGGCTTGCCAAACACCGCGAGCGCTCCGCCACTCATAGCGATGGCCTTAGTCCGTTCGTCTTTATAAGATGTCACGAATATCATCGGCGGCCTGCCTGACTGCTTATTAAGTTCGCTCTGAAGCTCGATGCCGCTAAGCCCCGGCATTTTGACGTCGACGAGCATGCAGTCGATTTCAGAGCGTGGTTCGAATGCCAGGAACTCCTCGGCGGACGAGAACAGCCTGCAATCGTAGCCGCACGATTTGACCAAGTCGTCCATTGCTTCTCGGATCGCCTGGTCGTCATCTACGACAGCTATGGTGGGGACTGGGGGCAAAGCACCAACCTTTTTAATTTCTTATGACCGTCTTGTTATGCGCTCGAACCCGGCTCGATGATACCATACTAAGATACAGGTGGATTGCCCGCTGCGGACATCATCTCAGCTTTCTTGACCAGGTCGACCACAGTGCGAGCTTCCATTTTTCTCATGACGTTGCCGCGATGCAGCTTCACGGTCACCTCACTGATACCTAACTCGAACGCGATCTGTTTGTTCATAAGTCCCCGAATTACACACTCCATTACCTCCCGCTCGCGGGGGGTAAGGCTTTGCGCCAACGAGGTGACCGCGCTGGCCTCGGCATTCTGCTGCCGGTGAACTGAATCGCGCTCGATAGCCGTGGCTACCGCGTCAAGGATGTCCTGGTCCTTGAACGGCTT
>Ga0247741_1001496_pt1 | contig 12964 bp, 16 predicted proteins | sample UWRJL213509R2_FD_180945 | JGI IMG/M metagenome (GOLD analysis project Ga0247741, IMG submission 180945) | Plant litter microbial communities from Arlington Agricultural Research Station in Wisconsin, United States - UWRJ-L213-509R-2 | ecosystem: Environmental > Terrestrial > Plant litter >... | reverse complement strand
TGGACAATTTGAGGTTGACACCGCCGCACCGACTCCAAATCACAACTTCCGACTCGCACGATGGCTTCAAGTTTGGGACCCAAGTTTTGTATCATGGCGCTCGATCCTTACCGTTTTGTTGGCATTGTCCAGTTGGTAAATCACATACATCGCTTACGCAGCAGACAGCGGGCGGCATTGGACCTCATGGAACCTTGATCGGAATGTTGATGAATCTACGAGGATCCGGTAACTGATGTGAACGGGCACACAGGGTGGTGGTTGATAAGAACTTCCCCATGTCTAGTCAATCTAGACATCCAAGACAGCTGGGATGTGTCAAATGTCGATGTCGATGTCATCTGAACGCAGGCTCTGTCCGGGAAATGAAAACGCGGGCGCCTTCTCGTTCTGATGGCTTCTGGATTATTCTCACACCTTCCATAACGAGACAAAGTCGCACGATCAAAGCAGCGGCAAAGCGGCACAATAAGCGCTGGCTGATTGTTATGTTCACATTTCGAGAATTTGCAGCTTGGCACTACCCGGGAACAGCTGGTGGTCAATAGATCTGTATAAAGTGTAAATATATATCACTCGGTCATAATTATTAGCTATTTGGGTCGGGTCACTTATCAGGTTTGAAAGTTTGATGAACTTTGATCGTACGACTTTGTCTTGTTATGGAAGGTGTGAGAATAATTCAGCGACCCGTTCCTCCACCTACATTTCTCGAATCGAAGGCACCGCCAGTTTTCGACCACTTTCATCCTGCGACTTGGTATTTTAGCTCTCCTAGAAATGGCGCACTCCCTTGGGATTCTACTGAGTAGTCTTGCGCATGTTTGCATTTGCCCTCTGGCCTACTAGAATGTCGTTATGCGTTACTGCAGGTCTTGAGACCAACTCGACATCCCGAATCAGATGGCGCAGTTTTCTGGTGTCCTTGAATCTCGCCGACGTCGGAGACTACTCAGCTCTGTACTTCATGGACTGCCGAACGGATGATATTGTCGGGACAACTACACAACAAGCTGGATTTCCTGATCTAACAACTCTTATCCTCGCCGTCTCCCACTTATCCACAACGTCGCCCTGCTTTGATGATCCTTCTACTGCAACTAATTTACAACCCAAGGTAGTCGAATATCTCGAAAAAATCCACGTACTCCCTGACGCTCTCGATTTTCCCCTCCTTCACCACGAACTTTATCAATGATAGATTGTCATACGTCTTGTCCTCCTCTGGGGTACCTGCCGTGGCCTTGCCAACAGCGTGGGTTTCCACCACAGCGGTATCGCCTTCCACGGTTATTCCAAGTTCGTCGATCGTCAACGTGGCGAAAGTCCCAAAGATAGGAGGGAGCTGCTGGCCAAGTCGCTCTTCGTAAGACGCAGTCCCGGCAAGGGGAATCTTAGATGCGAGACCCGCAAAGAAGAAAGTGGCGTTAGGCGCGCCCAAGGCGAGCACCTCGGTAAAGTTGCGCGCGGCGAGGTTGCGAAAGAATTTATGGACAACGGTGCGAATATCTTCTGGGTTGTCATGCGTTGTGGATATCTGAAAAAGAAATATGGGTTAGCAAGGGCCCTATTTCCAGGAGAAAGAGAGATTCCGGACACATACGGTCGCAATTTCTGGCTGAGAGGCAACAGCAGCTGCCGCTCCCGCTGCGAGGAGGCAAAGCGAGAGCGTGGTGGCAAGAAAACGCATGTCTGAAAGGGGATGCTGAGAGAAGTAGGATCTAGCCAAAGACGATGTCAATTTAGATCTCTCAGACTTGGGGGATTATGAGTACCTCAGAATCTAAAAGTCACATTATATACTCCCCCGCACAGATGAACTCACCGACGCGCACGTGGTTTTAACGCCCAACTTTTGTAAGCTCGATCCTCACTGTGGAAAATCCTTTGTCAACATTGCTCAGCAAAAGTGGTAAGTCAGAAGTAAAGCACATACTCCGGCGAAAGCCCGGGCTTAGTCAATCGTAGATATCTAAAGAGAAGTAAGTAAGCGATATGTAGCTGGGACGCGTCAGACGTCGATGCCGACGGATTCTCATCTGAATGTGCTGTACAATTACGACCGATCGTTCACGTAACGTGTAACACCAACCTGTGAACTGAACAATTTCGACCCTTGTAACGGGTAATAGGCTCCAAAAGTTCACTTTTCGACAAAAAAATCGCCCAAAATCGCCCAAAAGGGATGTAAAAGGGTACATTTGGACCCTTAATTTCCTTATTTAGAAAGTGTGAACATCTTGTCCAGTGAACAATATGTGTAACGTGTAACATAGCGTGAACATTTGGTCGTAATAGTACAGTACTAGAGCTCGTGACAGACATTCTCTAGTACTCCGTGGACAACTGATGTCCGTGTCATGGGATGCATCCATATCCATTTATACTTTACCCAATAAGTCTATCTAAATGCCAATATAGGCATTAGGCACCTCCGCTGATGGCTTGTTCGAGTTGCATGTGAGTCCGAGTCTCCAATCACGCGCATCTTGTTTACCACCGAAGTTGGCTAATATTAAATAGTTGATATTTCAATCCTCTGAAAGACGTTCGAATCTCTCGAGCGCTATCAGGCTGTGTTGGCGGCCAAATTTGACCAGCTGGACTCTGGCGGCTGGGCATGCGCGCCGCGCGGGCACCTAATGGATCGCAACATTGCAGCGTGATGGAAAATCAAAATTTAGCGTTGGCATTCGCTTCGAGGAATCCTCGCACTAAGTGCAAATTGCTACAGTAGAACCCCCATAACCCATACTTCTCAGTGGATCTATAGAGGAAACGGGCACTCGTACCACAAATCGAAGCCGACGCGAACGCGTTCGCGTCGTGTCGTCGCATTATACTTCCATATTCCAACAACCAAATCCTCAAATAGTCAACGTCCCACAATACATGCCAAGGTGTGCATAAAGCATCTCGAGTTGGATCCTTTACATTCTGCACCCTCATTCATGATAGGGAAGTTGATTGAATATACCGGCTACTTATGTCTGATATATTTCACCAACAGGTAACAGTGAGGCTACCTTTTTTTTTGTTTTTTGGTATTACAAGTTGTAACTAAATGGACGAAGCCGAACGTGTGATGTTGAGGTATTAGATACTTCTACAAGTTAAGATTGACACAATCTGTCTCCCAATAAATACTAAGTACCACTGTACTATTTCGATCAATTCGGCCGTCCCGTGTCCCACCCAATTTTCTCTGACGCCAAATTTGAATGCTTGAAACATTTCTGATTTTCTGGGATTTCTCGAAAAATAAAAATATCCAGCCTTTGATCGAAATAATACAGTACACAGATCCTGGCTAGGACAAGGAGGACATATCATGGGTAACTGGGGATGGTCGAGTTCATTAATGTATTTGAGTGGTGGACAGTTTGGGCACGAGTTAGTGAGAAAGTGTGGTGGAATCGTGAATGTGCAGAAATAAACCTGTGGAGACAAGATAAATACTAGCGCCTAAATCATGACAAATCAATTTCCGATTTGGTTTGGCGGCGGGAAATAGGGGTACCGAGGTGACCCCTCTCAACTTGAACACAATAGAACCTCTACCAACATGTCATACGATTCACAGGCGCTACGAGTGAGTCTTGGAGCCACTTTTTGGTACTATCTAAGTTGCCAGCCAGGAAATACCGACCATTGTCTCACCCGAAGACCGCGACAGGCTTATGTTCTCCAACGCGCTCGAAATCGATGAAAGGCTAATGCTTTGTCAAGAGATGATTGGTCGTTATTCTGATTCACATCCATACTTTCTGGTTCGACTGGCAGATCTGTATGCCCTGCTAAAATCGGGTACGCTTGCACTTGGTCTATATGAGAAGGTGAGTCCTTAGGCTCTCGATCTCGACTATTTGATTTGATAAACAAAATACTAGGCCCGAAGTATCTTGTCTATTATGGGGGTTGTTGATAATGGCCTGGACACATTTATTGAGAAATACGCGCTCCGAATCAACCGTGAAGTCAACGAAACGCTGGCTATGGCGCGAGGAGGTGATAGCTATTTACTTTAAGTGTTGGGCTAACTAAATCTTTTCACTTGTCAGGTTTGTATCATCAAAAATGGAAGCCAACGAACCAGCACACCTTTCCCACTAATCTACCGCAACTTCTGCCAGGATCTCAGGAAGTTAAGGATCGATGGCAAGAATTGGCCCCGGTTGGGTCCACCCTCTTTGGCGATTATTTGAAGAAGCTTGCTATTGAGACTAACCAGGTTGAGAGTACTTTCCTCCTCACCGAAGGGGTGCGTCTTCTTGCAGTAGATCTGCTGCACCTCGCCCATAATGACCAGATCTCATAGTCAATCCAAGACCTAATACGGCGTGGTATTTCTGAGGGGATCGTACACTTTCTGCCAGAAAGTTCCCTACAAGATTCCGTTAAGATTAAGAGCATTCTGAATGATACATTGGCGGTTTGTCTTTTTATTCTTCTCGGCCGAATCGAACACGTTAATTGATTCTGACAAACGAAACTGTTTGGCAGGCGTACAAGCTTTTATCCGAGCTTCCTGACATTCAAGAAGGCTTCGACAAGGCCACAATCTGCCGCATTCACTCCCGCCTTATGAAGACTTGTCAATTCAGTGATCTGAGCTACATTGCTGCTGGAAAAACGCGCACGGAAACTCGAAAGACGGTCATTGTGGCGGGAACCTACAAGATAGAATGTTGTCCCTTCCCGGAGGTTGACGAAGAGCTCGAGTATATCTTCAAGATGGCGAAGGTAGGCCTCCCTATTGTGTATGTATCTTCTGGCATTTATTGTGGAACCTTGTTTTGAGCAGCAATGGACGAAGTCGTGGCGGAATCCTTTTGCAACCGCAAGCTGGATCCATGTCGTACTGGTCAGGTGTCATCCGTTTGAAGTATGTGATTAGAGCATAATCTATTTGTCGCTGCCTTTTAACTTCGCTTCTTACATGCCAGGATGGCAACGGACGCTTGGTGCGACTGCTTTCGTCCATCCCACTTATACAACACGGATATCCTCCCATCTCTATTGCACTGAGTCACCGTACGGAGTATTATACTGCAATCAATAAGGTGCGTGGGCATAATCGGACAGGTTAAGCAGTGCATTTTGACTACTCATCATACGAATTTGCAGGCATACGAAGGTGATCATAGTGTTTTGGTGCAGCTCATATTACAGGGCATAGAGGAGACCATTATCTCGGTGCAATCTTTCTGTGGTATATTCACAACTTCCTTGGCTTGAGGTGAAGAATGTTCCTGGCCTCGACGACTTATGAGTACATCAGTGATCATAGTGATTATGGTCTTGACTATACTGAAGGTAGTCGCCTTCTCAATCGATTTGGAGGTGATGCCCGTCCTCACCAGTATTTCCAATGTGATATTTATAAAAGTCCCTACATCTAGTGAATAAACGGCTAGGAGGTGGGACCAAAAGACAGGTGAAATTTGACGTCAATCCACACAACGGTATATAGTTATTATACAACAGCTTGCAAGTCGTAAAGTCCCAACCACTCAATACATGGAGTACAAACCCAACGTTCAACCGGGTTCACCCCAACTCACAGCTTCGCCTCCCCAATCCTTGCAGCAATCTTCTGCTTCAACTTCGCCTGTGAACAAAGGAATCATCAACCTCTGTGCGCCAACCACTCAGACAAACGAAAAATGAAATCACTTACGTTGACGGCATCCATGTAGGCATCAGTGATCACCCAGTGCTCTCGCTTCATGTTCTTTCCATGAATAGCCAAAGCCAAGTCCTTGGTCATGACGCCGTCTTTATCAATAACTTCGATACAGCTCTCCTCAAGATCGAGGCAGAATTTACGGAGCGGCTCGTTATCATCAAGTTTGGCGCGGTGAAGGAGTCCGCGGGTCCAGGCGAAGATAGAAGCGACAGGGTTGGTGGAGGTTTCATTGCCCTTCTGCCATTCACGGTAGTGGCGGGTGACGGTGCCTACAGGAGCATGCATCGCTTAGCAGCCAATTTTCTGAGAGAAGCGAAAACTTACCATGCGCAGCCTCGCTCTCGATAATCTTGCCATCGGGTGTCAACAGCTCGCTCGTCATCATCCCCAAGCTTCCGAAACCTTGAGCCAAGATATCGCTCTGTACATCTCCGTCGTAGTTCTTGGTAGCCCATACGAATCCACCAGATGACTTGACAGCCTGCGCCACCATATCGTCAATTAGGCGATGCTCATAGTAGATCCCGAGGGCATCAAATTTGGATTTGTATTGCGCCTCGTAGATCTCTTGGAAGATGTCCTTGAATCGGCCGTCGTACTTCTTGAGGATTGTGTTTTTAGTTGACATGAACTGTATGTCCTAGAATCAGTATCCACCATGCAATATATTAACTGAAAAACTCACCAATGGCATCTTCTTCGCAATAGCCATCTTGAACGAAGAATGTGCAAAGCCTGTGATGGACTATGCGAAGCATAATCAGAGTCTAACACGAAACAAGGATGACCAGACATACTTCATCAGTGTTATACATTGCCATGGCTACACCAGCGCCTTTGAAGTCATAAACATCCATCGTGGTCGCCTTGCTGCCATCCTTGGGCGTATATACCAGCTGTAGCTTTCCTGGTCCTGGAGCAATAAAATCTGTGGAGCGGTACTGGTCGCCAAAGGCGTGTCGTCCAATGACTATAGGTTTCACCCATCCTGGAATGGGTTTCGGGATCTTGGAGAGGATTATAGGCTCGCGGAAAACGGTGCCACCGAGGATGTTACGGATCTACGAGGGCATGCTTAGGTTGGAGTGGTGGTAGGTATATTCAGCCACTCACCGTTCCGTTTGGACTTCTCCACATCTGTTTAAGTTTGAACTCCTCGACACGAGCCTCGTCTGGGGTGATTGTTGCGCATTTGATTCCAACTTGATGTTCAATGATAGCGTTGGCGGCGTCAACGGTCACTTGGTCGTCTGTCTGTAGATTGTGTCACGTCAATATATGTTGAGTTTATGAGCTACAATTGCATACCTGATCGCGGTACTCGAGTCCGAGGTCGAAATACTTGATATCCAATTGTACATATGGGAGGATGAGCTGTGTTCGCACTTGTTACATCATCATCTGGCGAGAGCTTTCATTCATACGTACCTCTTCACGGATCTTCTTCCAGATAATCCTGGTCATCTCGTCTCCATCGAGTTCAACCACCGGGTTCTTCACGACAATCTTTCCCGACATTCTGTCTGTGTATCGGATGGGAGAACAAGTTCGTTAGAGAATGCAACCTGTGGTTGGTAGGCGAGAGTCGGAGAACTCGAAGTAAGAGATCACAAATGTGAGCATGGCAGTGAAATGAACAGGGTCATTGGAAAGCGGGAGAATGAAATCCTCGTGAGGCTTTCCAAGACCCTGGCTGCGATCTGCCTTCTCTATTGAACATCCACCGTGCAGAAGCGCCGTAGAGGAGTTTGGCCAATTCCAGGATTGAAGGAAGGAAGTCAACAACTGGTCACGTACATATGGTGCTCGAGAACGCTCTATAGCTGTATGGAATTCCAGTCGGTCTAGCACAAGCTCTAGGCGATAAAAGGCGCAGATGGCGAGACGAGGATGTCTTTGCAGCGGACCACATGTTGGTTTTGAATTTTCTGCCGGTTCAACTTAAGTGAGCAAGCCCCGGAGCACCACGATAAACACAGAGCAGCCTGCTTACTTCTTGCCTCAGAGGATGGTGGATGTTGACAATGACGGGGTTATACCGACTCCCGAGTTGCGCCGCGACGAGGACAGTGGTAAAATGACCTGATAAAAGGAGGCAAGTTGGGCGTAACAAATCAAAACGCAAATGCTCAGTCAGTTGGATTATGTACAGCAATTCTTGGAGAAATCTGATCTGCCAGGGTAAGAATAGGTTCGTTTTGCAGGGATGTGGATCCGGACATGTACAGCGCATTTACCGAAACATCACCGTCATTCAAGAAGCCGCAGAGCGGTCTATCTCCTGTTCACATGTAGCGAGCTTCGGATTCACCCAGTCACAACCCCGCATCTGCTTAGAAAGAGTACAGACACTTGCCATAGAGATACAATGAAGTACACCCGGTAACGGCTATCTCTGATGAAATGTCACCACGACCTATAAACGTCATGTTGGGCACCAGCGGTCAGCAGGTACATTGTCCAACCCCATCTACGAATAATTCCATATGGCGGCTGTAGGTCACGAATAATCAAATGTCTCCCACTGTCATCTTCTGATCAGTGCCACGACACAATCGAAGCTCAATACAAAAGATCGGACGCGGCATCTGTGAACGCGTCACGGAGGACAGGATATCAACCAGATAAGCGCCCGCCCACTGATTCTAGCCTGGAGTGAAGGAGCAGAGCGAAATCAAGTCTGCTCCGCAACGACCAACTTCTTCCTCTCGGCCTTGGGTTTGCTCTCGCCCGCCCTGGTATGTTTTCTCCGCCGTTCATCTTTAACCCTCCGTGCCTCGAGCATGGTGCGCTTGAGTTTTGCTGTCTGATGCACAGATTTTGGTAGGTGACGAGTGCTGTACACGTCTTTCGTGAGCAAACATAATAAATCAATGGAAAAATAAACGTACCGAGACACACGATCGACCTCAGCATCGACTTTCCATCGTTCCTTGAGACTGTCTCTGTACTCCATGGCAGCTCGTTCGCGAGCGGTAACAACACCAAGTTTGTCGGACGCCTTAGCTTTCCATATCCGCACGTTACCATCATCCGATCCTGTGAGCACGAAACGCGCGTCTGCCGAGAATATTGTCGATGTAACTCTTGAAGGGAAGGGATGTTAGCAGAGCAGATCGTAAAACGACAATCCACTGACTAACCTCTGCATCCTCTTGGTATGATACACCTCAGGCGCGTGTCCCCTCCCTTCTTGCCATATCCTTACTGTTCGATCCCAGCCACCACTAACAAACTCAGTGCCAGTAGGACTCCAATCACAGCTCATTACAGCCGCAACATGCGCCTTGTAGATCTGGGTAGGTGACTCCAACCGCCTAATATCGAAGGTATACAGATTGTGGTCTTCTGATGCGAGGAGAATGCTTGTTGGGAACGTCGGTGACCATGAGAGGGCATTGGCTTGCATTTGCATAATTACACGCCGCTCAGCTTTGCCAGTTCGGATGTCATAAAGAGTAAAAGTACGGTCAGAACCTGTGCTGGCAAGCACTGATGATTCGGAGAGGTTGAACCGTACGGAGGTTATAGTTTCCGTTGACGTAGGGAAGGATAAGTTCGAGATGGGAGCGCTCCTGCAGGCATTTCGTCAGACACGATGTGCAAATAACGAAGAAAAACGAACTTCGTTTCGTCCCATATTTGCACAATGTTGGACGCCGTTGCAAAGAGAGGGTCGGTTCTATGGTGGTCTATTGAGCTGCAATCATTCTATAAGTTAGAAGTTGAAGAATCATAATCACAGAAACATACTTGAATACGGCTTTGCCAGGGAAAACATTCAATGGCTTGAAAGGATGTCAATTCTCAGTAACAAAAGACTTCGAATAGGATCTCACTTTCTCTGAAGAAGCGGCCTCTCCGCTAGTCGACCAAAGCTTGACATTTCGATCCACACCACAACTGAGCAACCTTTCTCCTTCGCCTGGCGAGAAACACAGCCCAGACACCTTCCCTTTGTGTGCCTGAGAGATGTTGAACGTTTGTTTTCTAGTCGATAAGTTATGCAAGATTATGCCTGACATATTTTAAAATTAGCTCCTTCAATCTCGACCCAAGATGAAGCTCATTGACAACGCACCTCCATCCCAGCTGCCACTCGCAACGCCGGTCAAAGAGCCCGGTTTTTTGCAAAGTACCTCAACAGCATCGATATGGCCCTCGAGACTATCAACGAACGGTTTAGCGAACATGCGGTCAAGTTTCGCTGCGTTCAATGCCCTCGTTCGTTCTCGAGCGCGTGCAAAGGGATGCATCAAGGGATTGAGATTTCGGGAGACAGGTGTTGGGTCCCCAGGCCGCGTAGGTAGGTGTGTAGACAGGTCATGCTGAAGAACAGATATTTTCTACATCTGCTTTTAGTTTGGGCAGACTCTTGGATATCATGGATGGAGAGCTTACGACCATCCTTCGTGGGGTTATTGATTAATTTGGTGTGAAATAGTGCAAGCTTCAGCTGGGAACCAGACCTCTTGAAGAGAAGTGGTTGTTTGATGTGCAAACCCAAGTAATCGTGCAAAAGAAAGACCCAAAAAGTTCTCGCGAATTGAATCTCCGATTACGTAATCTATTATCGGACCGGCTGAGACAAAACTATTATGGCCGTACCTTTCATTCCAACGTACACACAGCTGTCCTCACTTCCGAATTCTGAACATCTCTAAGATGCAGGCAATATTTTCAATTCTACCGCTTGATCTGCAGCTTGCGATTCTCGAACATCTGTTAGATCCGCGAGACACCGTGTCGATAGGAATGGTACGTATTTTGATGATGCATATCTACGAATACTCTGAAGTGGAGTTCTTGAGTCTAGACCTGCAGATCACTGTACGAGGCCTCTCAAGAGCGTACACTGTGGTCCACTGCACTACGCAGAATGTGCACGATTCATGGAATATTTCCCCCCACCTTTGAAACCGGTGAGATGACGACCCAAGACCTCAAAAGATCGGCCACAAGGCCAGCCAGGATGCTCTCACTCCTACTCTCCGAGAAAAGATGGAATGAAAATTTTCTCTTTTCAAGCCTGAGGTACCGAATAGAGGCTAAACCAGCGCTTGACGCCCGTAGTATTCGCCAAGGATTCAGGCAGATCTTTCTGGTTCCTGGTGGAAGATACCTTATCACCCTACGCACTAATCTGGAAATATGGGATCTCAGCCTGCCAGTACCCCTCAATGAGCCTTTCGCGTCACACAAACTTCGTCACGGATGGCAAGATGCAAGATGGGTAGCCATTTCTCCCTCGGCGGGTTCTGATAGAATCCGAATTGCCATCCGTTACTACCTCCAAGAAAAGTAAGTCCCTGCAGAATGTAGCGCGTCTGCTTAATATCTCTGCTGCAGCTCTCATGTTGACATCCACGAATATTCGGCGGGTTCAAAGACTATTCCCCTCCTGAGCTCTATCAGATTCAACCCGCGTCACTATGGAGGCGCTTGCGCGCTCAAAGGCGACCTATTTGCCTTCTTCATTCTTGAAATGGGAAACCTCGAACTTCATGTCTGGAATTTCATTGATAGATCCCGGGCAAGCTGGAAATTGAGGCAGTCTTACGTTCCTGATGTCAGTTACAACTCTCTTTGACTGCCTATCGAGGCTGATGCGATGTGAACAGCTATATCTTGAGGGCAACATGATATTCGCCCCAGGGGAGCATCACCTATTTGGTTGGGAGATACCCGAACTTACCCCCGAAGATCGCTTCATACCAGGAGGTTTGACCCTACCCACATTCACCATGCGAAAGAATAGGTGGCTCTGTCCCCGATGGCCTCATGATTGGCTCGGACAATCATTTCTTACAACTTTTGCTGAAGTTGCTGGACCGCCAAGCCTAGGTTTGCGGTGCTCAATCTTCCATCCCTCTTCCCGCGATACACCTTTGTACTGGTACCACCGACCAAAGGTAGATCACCCGGCCTACGAGGGTAACGCTGAGTCCCATATATTTCGACTGCACGACCGCTGCGTGGTCCTCTTGTTCAATCCCAGCCACTCTCCACCCAGCGCTATCCACTATATCTTGGGGTCTGAAGGCAAATATATCAATCCATCAGCGGTCGGTGTTCCTTCTGGACCTCGTGATGGTACCTACCTAGGATTGCATCGCATACTACGAACGTCGACCGCCGTTGTACCGGATGAAAGCACACATATACCTCACAGCTTAATCTCCTTCGATGCGGCCATGGGACGTTTTTGCTTTTGTACCGTTGTTGAAGGCCGACAAGATCTTTCGGTATACGACCTACTCGAATAAATCTCTATTGATGTATATTAACTCCTGTCTCTTGAAAGACTTGGTTTTGTCTGGAAAGTTAGTTTGGCTTAGGATTCCATGATCATTGTTCATTAGGCTTCATAGATTCTCCTCTCATTCGATTCAGTTCTATATCCCGATCTCCTGTGCACTATTATGAACCTGTTGATAGGCACCGGGCCGCAGCGACTATTATGACTTTTTAGCGTTTTCTGATTTTGTATCTGCATCATGACATGCCCCTAGGAGGACCAAAATACCGTTCGCAGGACACCTTGGACGTTTTTGGACACTGACCCGACAATGAATACCATGATCAATGACAAATGGTTACGGGAACAACTGGCTTTTGGATGGATATAGCAACCGAGCAAGCGTGCGCTGAGAACAGAGCGACCAACAACGGCTTACTGGCGACCGTGGTAACCGCCGTGGGCTGGCAGAATCGTACCCACTGCTCTTGGTTGCTTCTGTTCATTCACCGCCGTCCTTTCCCCTTTTCTCTCTTTTCCCTCTTTCTTCGAACCGCAGGTCGATCGCTTGCAGCAGCCAGTCTGCATTCCACTCTTTTATTTCCAGCGTTGTTTTGGTTTCTGAGGGCTAGCCGGCAGATAGTTGATACAGCAAGAGGACCTTGAGAATGCACACCTGCAGTCAATCCCCTTCTCTGTAATCATCGTCAGATCGACCGCGCAGTAAATGGGATCCATTTGCCTCTCCTCGGCTCCCATCCTGCGATGCACTTCTTTGGACCAGATTCAGAACATTATCTTGATTATTCCCTCGGCACTGGAGGTCATCTTTTCCACTTCTTTGGTTTTTATTCATTGGGACTCTCATCGGTATGTTGCTCGTCCTCCACGCTGGTCATGCTAACGTGGTAATTAGGAGGAGACATCTATTGCTTACGGCGGAGGGATGGCTTTACTTTGTGCTCGCTCTAGTAGAGCTTCTTTCTAACCTTATCCCCGCTGTGCGGGGGAACATCTCTATCTTCCGTGCTTTGGAC
>Ga0247741_1001495_pt1 | contig 12965 bp, 6 predicted proteins | sample UWRJL213509R2_FD_180945 | JGI IMG/M metagenome (GOLD analysis project Ga0247741, IMG submission 180945) | Plant litter microbial communities from Arlington Agricultural Research Station in Wisconsin, United States - UWRJ-L213-509R-2 | ecosystem: Environmental > Terrestrial > Plant litter >... | reverse complement strand
CGGCAGCTTGACTGGCGATGCTGATAAATCTGGCTTAACCGGTACTTTAGAAAGCGGTGTGAAAGCGAATGTATTTGGCGGCGTTGGCTCAGGCCTTACCTATACCGGCAATAACACGTTTATCGCCCTGCCCGACCGTGGCCCAAATGCGCAGGCTTACACTGGCGGCGCGGCGATTGATAACACCACAACTTACATTCCGCGTTTGCAAACTATCAATATGCAACTCACGGCCAGCAACACGGGCTTGCCATTTAGCATCACGCCAACGCTAACCAGCACCACTTTGTTATACAACGCAACACCACTGAATTACGCAGTGGATGGCGCGCCCGCGCAAAATGACGCTTCGCATTATTATTTTTCTGGCCGCTCCGACAATTTCGCAGCAGTCACGTCAACTAATCCTGATAACGCACGTCTTGACCCAGAAAGTATTCGCGTATCTAACGATGGCAAAAGCGTTTTTATTTCCGATGAATACGGCCCCTATGTTTATCAATTTGATCGAGCGACCGGCGAACGTATTAAAACGTTTGCGTTGCCAGGCGATTTAGCCGTTGCGAATCCACAATCGACAGAAGCGGCTGAAATTGGCGGCAATACTGCTGGTCGCACCACTAATAAAGGCATGGAAGGTTTGGCGATTACGCCGGACGGCAAAACGCTGGTTGGCATCATGCAAGCGTCTCTGCTGCAAGACACCAACAAAGTTGTGCGCATAGTGACAGTAGACGTAGCCACAGGCGCGACTCACGAATATGCCTATCAATTAACAACCGGTTCTGGTGTAAGCGAAATCGTTGCCGTTAACGACCACGAATTTTTGGTGGACGAGCGCGATGGCAAAGGCCTTGGCGACAACAGCAATGCCGCTGTAAAACAAATATTCAGAATCGATTTGACTGGAGCGCAAGAAGTTACCGGTTTGTCTGGCGACCTTTCATCGAAAGCAGTAAGCAAAACTTTGAGCCTGGATTTGAAAAGTGAACTCGTGAATGCGGGAATCGCCGCGCAAAATATTCCGGCAAAAATTGAAGGCATGACCTTTGGTGAAGATGTTGTTTACAACAACGAAACCCTGCACACTTTGTGGATTTCTAATGACAATGACTTTTTATCCACCATTATCGATAGCAAACACCCAATTGAATTCGCCAACCCAAGCAATTTCTACGTGTTCGGCTTTAGCGATGCGGATTTAAAAAATTACGTCGCCCAAAACCTGAAAGTTGATGTTCCTGAACCATCCAGCCTGGCCATGGTATTTTTAGGTTTGGCTGGCTTAGTGCTGCAACGTCGCAGAGCGCGTTAATTCTCGCATCCCGCTCCACCAGAAACCGCGCCGGGTAAAATCGGCGCGGTTTTTTCGTTAAATGCCCTTTGATCTAAAACTACTCTATTTTCATCTCCCCATTTCTGGGAGAATAGCGCCCCGTAATCCGCCACCTTGCAGTACCCGCCTATGAACAACGAAGCCGTCAACCTGTTTGATCATCCCCGCTATTGGGCCGAATGCTATGGGCCAGCCCCATTTCTACCCATGAGCCGCGCGGAAATGGACACACTTGGCTGGGATTCGTGCGATGTGATCATCGTGTGCGGCGACGCTTATGTCGATCACCCAAGCTTCGGTATGGCGGTAATTGGGCGCTTTCTGGAGTCGCAAGGTTTTCGTGTAGGAATCATCGCGCAACCCGATTGGAAAAGTGCAGAACCTTTCAAAGCCCTAGGCAAACCCAATTTATTTTTTGGCGTAAGTGCGGGCAACATGGATTCCATGATCAACCGCTACACCGCCGACTTACGCATGCGCTCAGATGACGCCTACACACCCGGCGGCATGGGTGGCAAACGCCCGGATCGCTGCGTGACCGTATACAGCCAACGCTGCAAAGAAGCTTACAAAGATGTGCCGATTGTGTTGGGCGGAATTGAAGCGAGTTTGCGCCGCATCGCCCAATACGACTACTGGAGCAACGAAGTTCGCCGCTCGGTATTGATCGACGCCACTGCCGATATTTTGTTATACGGCAACGCCGAACGCGCGATTGCGGATATCGCCCACGCGTTAGCACAAGGCAAAGATATTAAAGATTTGGATAGCATTCGCGGCACAGTGGTCGTGAAAAAAGAAGCGCCTGCGGGTTGGACTGAAATTGATTCAACGCGCATTGATTGGCCAAGTCATATCGACAAACTTCCCAATCCTTACGAATACCAACACGATCCAAAATCGGTTGTGGATGTTGCGAAAGCTGACGTAAATAATTCGCAAATTGGTTTGCGCCAACTCGACCCGGAAAAAATGGAAGCGCAAATTGCAGCGTTAAATCCTTCCGAAGCATTACAAACAATCGGTTGCCCTGCGCAAGGTGATATTTCTGAAAAATCACTCAACGCCGATGAGCCACAAGCTATTCGCATTATTCCGATGCCGCTACAAAATCGCAGCGACTTGGCCGGTGACGACAATGTTTATGTGCGTCTGCCTGCGTTTGAAAAAGTGCGCAACGATCCAATTTTGTACGCGCATGCCTCGCGCGTTTTGCATCAAGAAGCAAACCCTTACAACGCGCGTCCGCTCGTGCAAAAACATGGCAACCGCGAAATTTGGGTTAACCCACCGCCGATTCCGTTGGAAACAGATGAGTTGGATGGCGTATTTGATTTACCTTATGCGCGCGTGCCGCATCCCGTATACGGCAAAGAAAAAATTCCCGCCTACGACATGATTAAAACCTCAGTGAATATTATGCGCGGCTGTTTTGGCGGCTGTACTTTCTGTTCGATTACCGAACACGAAGGCCGTATTATTCAAAGCCGTTCGCAAGAATCTATTCTGAAAGAAATTGAAGATATTCGCGAAAAAGTACCTGGTTTTACGGGGCACATTTCTGATCTTGGCGGCCCAACGGCGAATATGTATCGCCTCACCTGTAAAGACATGCCGACACTTTCCAAATGCCGTCGCTTATCGTGTGTGTATCCAACTATTTGCAAAAATTTAATTACGGATCACAAACACACCACTGCGCTTTATCGCGCAGCGCGTAAATTAAAAGGTGTGAATCGTATTTCGATTGCATCGGGCTTGCGTTATGACTTGGCGATACGCGACCCGGAATACGTAAAAGAATTAGTAACACACCACGTTGGCGGTTATTTGAAAATTGCTCCCGAACACACCGAAGATGGCGTGCTTGAGCAAATGATGAAACCGAAGATGGAGAGTTACTACGACTTCAAAAAAATGTTTGAAAAATTCTCGCGTGAAGCGGGCAAAAAACAATATTTGATTCCGTATTTTATTGCAGCGCATCCTGGCACCAAAGATGAAGACATGGTGAACATGGCGCTGTGGTTAAAGAAAAATAATTTTGAAGTGGATCAGGTGCAAACCTTTTATCCATCGCCCATGTCGCTCGCAACGGCGATGTATGTGAGCGAGAGAAATCCGCTGAAAAAATTAACCTACAAGAGCGGAAAAATTGCGATTCCACGCGGTTTGGAACAGCGCCGTTTACACAAAGCTTTGTTGCGTTACCACGACTCAGCTGGCTGGCCAGTCATTCGCGAAGCCTTAATTAAAATGCGCAAAGGTCATTTGATTGGTTCTGCGGCATCGGCATTGATTCCAGCGGAAGATCCAAAGCAAAATGCTGCGCGGGGTGCGAAACCTAATACGCGCAATGCGAATCCAAATGCTCGCATGCAATCTGCGCTCAATACAAAGGCATCACCACAAAAAGCATCTGCTCCGGCTGCACCTAAGAAACCTGCAGCGAAAGCCTTTGGCGATAAATTTGAAAGCGCGAAAAAATTTAACGCGAAAAATGCGGCAGATAAAGCTGGTTTCAAAAAATCTTTTTCGTCCAAATCTCCGAAAAAATAAGAGCGAGAATTAATTATGCGACGGAAATTATGATACCTAGCGTTTTATCACTATGATCAACGGCGACCAAAACAACAATAATCCGGCCGCACCTGACGCCAATATAGAAATCCCCGGCTACGCCATTCTGCGCAAAATAAATAGTGGTGGAATGGCGAGCGTTTTTCTCGCTACACAGCTCAGTTTGAATCGCACAGTCGCGCTAAAAATCATGAAGCCGGAGCTGGATTACGATCCGGAATTCCATGAGCGCTTTCAACGTGAAGCTGAAATCGTCGGGCAACTTTCCCACCCTAATATAATTCCCATTTACGACATTGGCCGCTACCAAGCCATGAATTATATTTCCATGGAATATTTACCCGCTGGCTCTCTCGAACAAAAAATAGCGGAAGGTATCACAGCAAGCGATGTGATCAATATTGTGATAGCGATAGCCAGTGCGTTGGAACATGCGCACTCGAAAGGCTATGTGCATCGCGATATAAAACCGGAAAACATTTTATTTCGCGATGATAATTCGCCTGTGCTAACCGATTTCGGTATCGCAAGAACCATTAAATCTGATTCGAAAGTAACGCAGGTTGGTATTGTTATAGGCACGCCCTATTACATGAGCCCTGAACAAGCCAAAGGATTACACACTGATGGTCGCGCGGACTTATACAGTTTGGGAATTCTTTTCTATGAAATGCTTACAGGTGAACGGCCATTTCAAAGTCATGACGCGCTAACACTCGCACTTCAACATATTAGCGACAAAGTGCCAAATCTTCCTGCGGCGTTTTTTCAATACCAACCCATCATTGACCTTTTACTGGCTAAAACGCCCGAGCAACGTTTTCAACATGCGCAAGAATTAATACAAGCATTAGAAGCTGCAAAAAACTCAGCGAACCCAATGCTTACGCAAATTAATAGCAAAGCGCATCGCTTACAATTATTTAAAGCTGTTGGCTATACAGTCGTCCATGATGGAAAACTTGCAGCCGAATTTCTTCACAAACAATCTATTAAATTATTTAATAAAATTCGTGGCATAGAACGCGATGAAACCATTCTGTTAGCGACAATAGTAACATCTGAAATCCAAAATGCTAAAACCGGTTTATATCAAGCTGCAGCCACCGACTCTCTGGAAACAAAACCAAAATATTCTGTTTACAAAAAAACAGTTGTTTACGGCGCATTAGGAATTCTTCTAACTATAACAATTGGGACACTAATAATTGGCTCAAAGCAACAAAACCAACGCGAACAAATTAAAGATTTATTCAGCAAAAATGAAGCGCAATCAATAACAGATCTATTCCCATTAACCATTATCGCAACCCCAGAAACTGCGACAATCAGAATTTTAAATATTGTTGAAAAATACTCGCCGGGCATGACCTTACCTGCAGGTGAATATCACATTGAAATAAAATCACCGGGTTACCAAACGAAAAATGAATGGATTAAGCTGCCTCAGGATAATCAATCTTTTAATTTTCCACTCGCCAAAGCGGTCAACACCACCGAAACCGGCAATCATATTATTCCGCCAATGGTTGCAATTACTGTCGCGAGCCATTCAACGACTGATTCAACAAGCGCTACTGACTCATCACAAAAAAATAAGCCACTAAACAATTTTTACATCAGCAAGTATGAAATTAACTTTAATGAGTACGATGATTTTGCAATTGCCACCAATCGCAGCTTGCCAGATGATAATGGCTGGGGACGTGGTGAACGACCTGTTATCAATGTAAGTTGGGACGATGCTCAAGCTTATGTAAATTGGTTAAGCAAGACCACTGGCGATTATTACCGTTTACCCACAAATGCAGAATGGGAATTTTCAGCGCGAGGAAATACCACAAGCTTATATTGGTGGGGCAACAACGAAAATGATGCAAGCGGCCGCGCTAATTGTCGATTCGATTGCAAATCGATTTGGTCGAGTTTATTTGAAAATAAAACTGCCATTATCGGCAGCTTTCCACCCAATGATTTTGGTATTCACGATAGCGCTGGCAATGTATCCGAATGGATCGAAGATTGTCACTCCACAGCAGAAAACTCCCCGTGCGAACAACGTATAATTCGCGGTGGTTCCTTTCGTGACTCAGCGAAAAATATCACCGCAATATCGGCAAATTATTTATCTGCAAGTAGCTACAACAACTATACGGGCTTTCGTGTAGTGAAAGAAATTAACGAAACCAAAAAGCCGGACAAAGAATTCACTAAACCGCCAGCAGGTAATGCCTTCCAACGGTTTATCAATAAATTTCGGCGTTGATACCCGAGAAGTATTGCAACTTAATAACTATAAAAAATCCCATTGTGGAATCCTCAGCGGCATTTTTTATTTTAATTGGTCTTGATCAACTGCATCATATCGATGCAACGCTGCTCCTCTTGCACATTAGTATTTAGAATTTTATTGAGTGCAGGATTTAAGCTTGAGTACTTATCGCGGATTGCTGCCAAACGTTGCACGCTCGTAGTTGAACAGGCGTGCGGGTTTGTTAGGTTATCGGCGTATACTGATAAAAAACGATCATTATTTCGTGCTTGTAATTCGGGTAGGCTTTTCAAAATTTGCTTATCAAATTGCTCACGCAACTCTAATTGAGTTGCGGGGAACATCGCCTTCATAACCATTCGTAAAGTGGCATATTTATAGGGTGAATCTGATTTTAACAATTCGGTAAGCCACTTTTCTTTTACAGCAAGATCGGGACGCAGAACCTCGCAAACAATTGCCATTTGTTGCCCAATATCCGACTGATCTTTTTGCTGTTCTATCGTTGTTAACTCACGATAATTTTTAAATTGAAACTGATTCAAACGGCGTAAAATCGCCCAGCGACGATCCTGGTCCAACACGAAGCCTTCTGGTAGGTTTTTATTGATCAAATAATTGCGTAGATTATCCAAGGCATCGGTAGTGTGCGCTAACACGGTGTAGGTATCGAAACTACTTTTTTGATAATCAGAGGCAGCCTGCGCCCGATTAAATTCCTGTAAGCTTAATTGTTCAAGCTCAACGAGCTCCTTGGTATGGTCTTGCCCTGCTTTGGTTATTAACCAAAAATAATAACTCGCAGTTTGCAGCTTTTGTAAAACATTTGTTGCTTGCTGGAAATCGGTTTCATATTGAATATTTTTCTGAGCGAACTTTACGTAATCCGTTAATGACAATCTGGAATCATCAACATCATCCCATATATTTTGCCAAAGCATCTTGCGCAAACCTTTATCAAATCCTGCAATATGCTGCATCAAATTGTCGCGGGATTTTTTATCCAGCTCTACTTTTACGTAACCCCAGTCGTCCACATTTGGATAAACAAATGCTGGACAAGCTAAACCTTCCGCTTCGCGAACTCGAGTTCGTTCACTCTGGTACAGGACAGATAGTCTTTTAGTAACTGTAATTTTATCCTGTTGTAAATTATACAAACCCAGTTGCACTCGTTGACGACGCCAGACGGGATTTCTTACTGTTGCAACCTGCAAAATTTCCAAGTGTTTTATTTTTGCATTTACACCTTCGCCCGCACACTGATATGCAACACCAATAGTATTTAGCCCTGCCTTGTAAAGCCATTCTTGTGACCAGCCTGATAAATTTTGCTTTGCAGCTGCCGCAACTTCATTCATAAAATCGTTAAGACGGGTATTGCCGTATGCATATTTTTTCAGATAACTTGCAACGCCTTGCCTGAAATTTTCTTCGCCTACAAATATTGCCAATTGCTTCAGAACAGAAGCACCTTTGCCGTAGGTAATACCATCAAAATTTGTAAAGGCTTCAGCGGTATTTGCAACCGGCAGTTCAATTGCGTGAGTCGTTATTTGTTGATCTGCCGTATAGGCCCACTGTTTCATATCCGTATAAAACGTATTCCACGCATCATTTTTAAATTCAGAATTATTTGCTTGCTGCAAGGTTGCCATGTAAGTGGCAAAGCTTTCGTTAAGCCACAAACCATTCCACCAATTCATGGTGACCAAATCGCCAAACCACATGTGGGCCATTTCGTGAGAGATAACGTTGTTAGTGCGCATGCGTTGCTGATAAGTTTTTTTACTACGACTTATATAGGCTTCATTAAACGTAACAGCCCCAATATTTTCCATAGCGCCGCTGTTAAAATCCGGCACAATTAATTGATCGTATTTTTTAAAAGGATATGCGTAATCAAAATAATTATTAAAAAAACTGAACGCTTGCTGCGTAAATAAAAACCATTCTTGCGAATCAACGTATTGCGCCATTTCTTGCCGCGCAAATAAACGCAAAGGAATGTTGCCGCTATTATCTTCCCATACCGTATAGGGGCCAGCATGTAGTGAAAATACGTAAGAAGCCATGATAGGCGTTTGCGCAAACTGCCAATGTTTTTTATCGCCCTGCGTAACAATTTCCGTTTCGCGTGTTGTAGAAATAACTTGCCAGTTTTGTGGTGCAACAACATCCAACTTATATTTGGCTTTTATATCGGGCTGATCAAAATGCGGAAACATTTTGTGTGCATTGAAGGGCTCAAAATTACTGTACAAATAAACGTTGCCAGTTTCCTGATCTTGATAACGATGTAAACCATCGCCCGCTGTTGCAAAGGGACGGGTGTAATTAATGTGTAGATTATTATTGCCCGCCGTAAATAATTCCGGCGCGAAACTAATAAACCAATTGTTATATTTCCAGGGAATTGATTTGCCATTAAGCGTTACGGCAAGAATTTCGCCGCCATCAAAATCTACAGTAACTGGAGTATTATTATGTTTTGCCAGCGAAAAATTAATAACTATGTCGCCCGCAAATGAAGTCGTTTTTTCATCCAGGTCGATATGCAATTGGTAGCTCACATCGCTTATTTGTTGCTTGCGGAATACGGCATAAGACTGCTCTAAATAGGCAGCTTGCTTGCGCTCGCTTTTGGCGGGCACCGAATTAAGATTACAAGCGACCACTACTGAACTGATCAGCAGATAAACCACTATTTTTAAAACGTTCACTGGGCCTTAACCTCTTATTGTTATTTATTTCGTGCTGTTTCTTTGAGAAAAGATACTAATGAAATATACCAACAAAAAAGCCATCACTTTCATGATGGCTTTTCTGGTTACTCATAAAGCATAGTACTTAATAGCGAACGTACTCAACTTCTACATCGTAATCATCATCATTAAAGTCATCTTCTTCGCCTGCCGCCAAACGTGCTTCGCGCATCGCCAAACGCAACTCTTCGATACGCTCACGTGCTTCATGTGCCATTTGGTTTTGCAATTCAGTTTCGCGCTCACGTGATTCTGGATTTTCTTTTTCATCTGCCCAGATGGCTTCTAGGTGATCCATGATACGACCAGAAAGCGCGGCCGTACCATCGCGATGCAACGCAGAAATACGGAATACCGGGCCTTCCCATTGCAGCTCATCAATCACTGCCTGGCAACGCACTTCGGCTTCTTCTTCGTCAAGCAAATCGACTTTATTCAACAATAACCAACGATCTCGCGTCGCCAAAGTCGGGCTGAATTTTTTCAATTCGTTGGCGATGACTCGTACGTTTTCTGCTGGATTAGAACCATCTGGCGGAAGCATATCTACTGCGTGTAACAGTAAACGACAGCGAGTTAAATGTTTAAGGAAACGCACACCCAAACCAGCACCTTCAGATGCGCCTTCGATCAAACCGGGAATGTCCGCGATTACGAAGCTGCGATATTGCTGAACTTTTACTACGCCGAGATTTGGAATCAAAGTGGTAAACGGATAATCCGCCACTTTTGGCTTAGCCGAGCTAACCGCACGAATAAAGCTGGATTTACCGGCGTTTGGCAAACCGAGCATTCCAACATCTGCAAGAACTTTAAGCTCGAGTTTCAGGTTGCGTAACTCACCTTCGCTACCGGGAGAGGTTTTACGCGGGGTGCGGTTAGTACTGGATTTAAAACGAGTATTGCCCAAGCCGTGGAAGCCGCCTTGCGCAACTTTCAATTTTTGCCCGTGTTCAGTGAGGTCACCGAAGACTTCTTCGGTATCCGTATCAATAACGGTAGTGCCGACCGGGACCGGCAGACAAAGGTCATCGCCTTTAGCGCCGGTGCGATCTTTACTCGCGCCTTTCTCGCCGTTTTCAGCGCGATATTTCGGCTGGAAGCGATAGTCGATTAAGGTATTCAGGTTTTCATCGGCAACCAAATAAACACAACCGCCGTCGCCACCATCACCACCGTCCGGGCCGCCTTTAGAGATAAATTTTTCCCGGCGGAAACTCATCATGCCGTTGCCGCCATTGCCAGCTTCAACGTGGATTGGGGCTTCATCAACAAATTTCACAATAATCTCCGGGGGAAAATTAACTTAAAGCCTAGCTCATCACTAGATCACCGTCATGCCCGTAGGGTATCCAGCGACTTTAAAAAGCAAAAGACACTGGATGCCCACGGGCATGACGAAAAAGCCTAAAAAATAATCATAAAAGCTATAAAACAAAAAAGCCCTATCGTTTGAAGGACAGGGCTTTTTATTGTTCTTTGTGCCCACTGCAAGCAGTAAGCTTGGCTAACTCGAACGTCAGTAATTAAGCAGCAGGAACGATGCTTACGTATTGACGGCCAAAAGCGCCTTTAATTTCAAACTTAACATGACCATCAGCCTTGGCGAACAAGGTGTGGTCTTTGCCGAGACCAACATTCACGCCAGCGTGAAATTTGGTGCCGCGTTGACGAACAATAATGCTACCTGCTGGGATCAATTGACCACCAAAGGCTTTAACACCAAGACGTTTCGCTTCTGAATCGCGACCGTTGCGGGTACTACCGCCAGCTTTCTTGTGAGCCATTTTCTAGTCTCCTAATAAATTGAAGGGCGCTTTAATGAGAGCCCTGAGGATTAGCCGTTAATCGCAGTGATTTTAACTTCGGTATACCATTGACGGTGACCTTGACGCTTCATAGAGTGCTTACGACGACGGAATTTAACAATCTTCACTTTGTCAGCACGGCCTTGAGCGATAACTTCAGCAGTAACAGTAGCGCCAGCTACAACAGGAGCACCAATCTTGATGTCTTCACCGTTTGCAACAAGGTAAACCTTGTCGAAGCTTACTGAACCGCCGGTGGCGAATTCGATTTTTTCGAGCTTAAGGGTTTCACCTACCACTACGCGATGTTGTTTGCCACCGCTTTCAAAAATTGCATACAAACTCATTTACTTGCTCCAATGAACATTCGGACGACACGAAGTAGCTTGGCGATATGCGTAGGCGTTTGTGACTAGCGTCGTATACCTGTTTTCAGGGACGCGGATTGTATGCTAAATCGTCACGCGCGTGCAAGAAATATAGTTGCCAGACACGCGAATTACTCTTTATATCGACTCGGCAAAGTTCGCAGCCAGGTTTGCGCATTGGCTAAGGGAAGCGGCTTGGATAATAGAAACCCTTGCAGGTAATCTACTCCCAAGGCCAGCAAAAGGTCTTCTTGCTGAATAGTTTCGACTCCTTCGGCGACTATTTGGAAACCGAGGCCGCGGGCCATGGTCACGATTGAAAACAGCAACTTGCGCGCGTCATCATCCACTTCAGTAATAAAGCTGCGGTCGATTTTTATAGTGTGAACCGGCAAACGGCGTAAATAGGCGAGCGAAGAATAGCCAGTACCGAAGTCATCAATCGCAATGCTGACGCCCAATGCACGCACGGACTCCAGCACTGAGCAGATGTAATTCATATCTTGCGCGAACATGCTTTCGGTGATTTCTATTTCCAGACGGTTCGCCGCTAAACCTGAGTGTTGTAGCGCGAGTTCAATATCCCGCAATAAATCGCCCGCGAGAATTTGATGAATGGATACGTTCACGCAAACCACACAACTACCCTGCCAAGTTGTTGCAGCGCGGCAGGCGGACAGTAAAACCCAGCGCCCCAGAGGAACGATTAAGCCGCGCTCTTCAGCGATAGGAATAAAAGTGACGGGTGAAACCTGACCAAACTCGGCGTCTTGCCACCGCAATAAGGCCTCCATTTTATAAGGAAGCGATGTACTTGCAGGCACCAGTGGCTGGAACACGAGGTTGAGCAAACTGGCTTCAATAGCATGATGCAAAGCTTGTCCCAATCGGTGACGCTCTTTCAACGATGAGTCCAATACCGGATTAAATACTTTTACGCCACCAACGCCCAACTTGCGCAAACCATGTTTTGCTGCTGCAGATTGGTAAAACATCAACTCACTATTAATCGCTAAATCGGGGTAACGCGTAACGCCAATCAAGGCGTCTGCACAGATAGCACCGCCGTCGGTTGCGATTGGCTTTTGCAGCACGTTATGAACAAGCGCGGCATGATTACTCCAGAATTGATCGGTACCTGCTTCAGTATCCGAATGACCAGTAGCGACGAAAAATTCGGCACCGCCCCAGCAGGCAATCAACGCGTGTGATGGCATAAATGCGCGCAAGCGATCCGCTATTGCCAATAAAACCTGATCGCTAACCAAAGCGCCTTGCAGCTCAATAACATCGAAATTCAAAACCTCTATTGCCATCATGCCGACTACTTTTTGCCGAGTGCGCGCATCATTTAGTAGCTCGCGTAATCGGCTATCAAAACTGGCGCGATTGAGAAGACCGGTCAGAGAATCACTGTTTGCAATTTTATCGAGTTCAAGGGCGTAGCGTTCTTTCAAAGCGGTTTCGTTTTGCAAGGCATTTACCTTGCGGGAAACGCGCGCTTCAAGATCACTTTTCACCTGAATCAGTTCGTCGCGCTGGGCAAACACGCCAGCGATTTTGCGGTTGCTATCTTGCAGCGCCATCAGGGAGCCGAGAAAACTATCGTTGGAAACCCGTGAAAATCCGGTGAGCCCTATGAATAAAATGATGCCCAATCCGGCTACGACCAAATCATCAATACCGCCGAGCAAGCTAAACATCACAACCAAGGGGCCAATTAAAAGGACAAGGAGAATACGGTTGATCTGCGGGATAAGCGCCAATACATTCACGCTACCGGCGGCAATAGTAGACATGACCAACGAGATAACCAAACGCTGTGAGATAGTTGCC
>Ga0247741_1001493_pt1 | contig 12978 bp, 10 predicted proteins | sample UWRJL213509R2_FD_180945 | JGI IMG/M metagenome (GOLD analysis project Ga0247741, IMG submission 180945) | Plant litter microbial communities from Arlington Agricultural Research Station in Wisconsin, United States - UWRJ-L213-509R-2 | ecosystem: Environmental > Terrestrial > Plant litter >... | reverse complement strand
TCCAAAGCAAAATTCTGATATTTTCTTCAGGTAAAATATGTTTGGGTATGTAATACACTATTGTGACACTTCAATATTCTTTGCAATTGACAAAGAACCACAGCGAGAGAAAAGAAGTTTTGGGCGATTGATGTTCTTATGGGTATGTACATGGATTTTCAGTACTCCCAAGTTCTCATTTCGTGGCAGATTCGGTATTACACCATCTTCCTGCTCGCATTTGATGTGGCGCAGATACACTCGTTCACTCGGCCAGGTGTTGCAACAGTAGACGTGTATGAAATTTCAAATTTCTTGACTGAATTCTCTTCTCACTATTGACTTAGCTGCGTTGCCATGGACCCCACAATACAAGCCATAGGCGCCCTAAGCCTCTGGTCTGTGGAAATTGTCATGCAGCTCCGAATATATGCTTTGTTTGGACGATCAAAAAGAATTGCAATATACAACGGGGTCCTCTTCCTAGCATCGATAGCAGTCTTTATCTGGGTCATGGTTTTCAGCGCTCAGCATCGACGGCTCACGGTCTCAAGAACTGCAAGCAAATATTGCCTCCCTGGATGTCCGGCAATAAATGGAGGTATTCGGTGGGCTGTCTGGGTGCCAGGTACATTGGTCCTCTTCAGGTTGGTGCATTTTGGATTCATGACCGTTTGACCTCCAGCGATGATATTCGAATTCAATCTGTTCTGTCTAGCACTCTACAAGTCCATCACCTCTGCAGCTGCAAAAATGAAGATTGGAGACAGGCCTACGCTAATCAAGGTTCTCGTGCAAGATAATATCTTATACTTCCTTGGGTGTGTAAACTGCCCCTGTGTGTCCCAGAGGTATCGCTAACTGTTGCGTAATTTTTAGAATAACTGGTGTGCTTATTCTAAGCAACGTTATGGCAATCGTGAGTTCCTCAGCCAGCTCTTCTGGTACTACTTATGTTCACATACTAACATGTATATCTACCCAAAGGGCACACCTGTTATTCCTTGGTTTGGATACGCGTTCGTGCTTCCATTCTGCCACATTTATTTGATCCTGAGCATCTGGCATTCTATTCTAGACCCTTTCACACTGCAGTGGGTATCATTACAACACGTATGCACCTGCATCTTGTCAAATTTGCGCAGCACGGTATGGATGATAGTACTGACAGATTCCGTCCATCCAACCAGGAGGCGCTTAGGTTTGTTTGAAATTTGTATGATCGAGGAACATCGTGAAAGAATTATATTGCAAAAGCCTTCAGTTTCGTCGTCTACTCACATCGCGTCTTGTTCACGTGAATTGACACAATTTGTCACCAATGGAGATAATCCAGAGAACTTTGGCCTGCCCGAGTCCAAGGACGACGGTCTGATCAGAATTTGACTGAATAGGAGCCTGGAAGAGAAAATGGCAACAGGCTCAGCAGTTGCAAATCGCCACAAGATACTCCAACTCGAATCTTGGGAGGCTGAGTGGAACACACTATGATCATTGCGTAATCACAGTATCTTGGGGATAAGACCTGATATGTGCCTGGTGTCCTAAATTGACGGATGTGATGAATGTAGATATTCGTTAAACATCAAGTTAATACTACCTTGGCCTAATGTGGACCCACCCTGATATCGATGCGGATCACATAAGTATGTTGCCTGCGCAAGAACCGAGGCAACAATGAAATTTGAGTCGAGGGAATCCATCTAGGTGATATGAGAGCTCTATTCGACATCAGTTGACGCCTCATGAGACCATAGGGCTGATAGTAAATCCGACGTTATCGCCATGTAGACCCAGACACCACTTTCAATCGTGGCCCGATCATAATATCTTTGGCAGCACTTCATATAAAGTTGCTGAACCTCCTAGGTACCCTTATTTGCATGGTTTTACCAGGCCTAAGAGACCTCCCAATGATGACGGATAAATGGCCATCCATCCACCCACCCACCCATCTATCCATCCAATCATCTCACTCATCCCATAAGATCCCCCTTTGGAATTGGCAGGGAGAGAAATCTTCATCAAAAGACCTTTTAAGCTACCAGCCACCTGTCAAATAACCCCACCTCACGAACAGCTGCCAGGGGTGAAGATTGGTTCGCTAGATGCTCTCTTAGTCCATAGAAGTACGCGGGGCGATTCGAGATGAACTCCAAGTTCTTGCTAATTCAATGGATCCTGGATCTGCAGAGAGGGCAGGGTTTTCATGACCAGCTATTGGACCACACGATGTTGTAATTTTTATGAATGACCCAGAAGATGAGTGGCCTACTAGAATCAGATAACTCCCATGGTTCCTACATAATCCTTGAAGATCTTTGGGTGTGGCCACAGATCGAGTGAGGAGCAGGATAGATATCACAAAAACGTTGTTGCAGGTCAGTTGCCTTGTATGCTCAAGACTTGCAGGATCTGCTGCCTATTTTCAGTGATAGAAAACTAGGGGGGAGAGGGCCGTTGCTATGCACGGCAAAACGAGTCCTAAAATGTTGGGTTCAATGCTGATCAAACAAATTTATATATATCCAATAAAACAGACCTAGGTCACAAGATTGCTCTGGAAACTTAACTTCGATTTTTCTACGTACGAGTACACGGCGAGTACCTACAAGCTACCTATAAATCATTTAATTCACGTGATACTAACCACTGCTTCTCAGCCAGTAGTCTTGAAGGCCATAAAAGCACCAAGGGGTACTGCTGGGTAGGTTGGGCTGTTCAGGGGCAAATACTGGTGCTATGGGCTTGAGAATGAGCTTAAATAAGAGCTGAGGTCGAGGTTATCAAAACAAGAGGCTGAACATTGAAATCCATGCACATTATGACGATGGAGTGGGGGATGGTAGCTAAGGAGTCCAATTTCGGCGAAGTGTTCGCCTGTTCAGGAACGCATAGGTCGTTCAGCTTGGGAGCACGTAAGCTGGAAAGACATTGCTGAGACCTTTTGTTTTTCATAGAGAATGCGCCAGACAGAGTGGAGGGTGTCTAACAATGAATGCAAAGGTCGAAAGGGAGAGGAGGAGACCATGTAGTGTTCCGAAGCAAGGAGCTCAGCTGGGAGGGCGAGGGAGGTGCCCAATGAAGCATATAGTCAAGAGTATTCCAGACTTCCAATGAGGCCTTGAAAATAGAGATCCATAGGCATTTGACAATGGAATCGGGGTATAGCAGCTCAGGTGTCCAAAACCAACGAAACACTTGCCTGCTCGTGAATGGGGAAGTCGTTTGGCTCGGGCACGGGCTCGTTGGGAAGGTGCCGTTGAGAGCTTTCGAAAACCGTTGAGATCGTGCCGAATGGAGCAGGGGTTGTGTTACAATGAACAGAAAGGTCGAGATAGGAATGAGGAGCATATAAAACATTCCTCGACAAGGAGTGCACTCAGGAGCGCGAGAGGGGTGCCAAACGAAGCGAATTGTTGAGAGGGTCCTCACGAGAGTTTGGACATTAAGGTCCAACACCCAAGAGGTTGAGTAGATCCAAAACTGGAGGCAAAATGAGCAGGAGAGGGTGTAGCATCAGAGTCCGGCACGCAGCAGGACAACGAGCGCACCTACCAGGTCGCGCCTGGGATTGTTGGAAAGCTGTCGTTAAGAGCTTTCAGAAGACGTAGGGATCGCGGCAAAAGGAGTTCAGGGAACGATGCAACAAGATGGGAAGTCAAAGGGGGAGAGGAAAAGGACATGGTGAATCTGGAGGCAATGAGCGCACTTGGGGGCGCGAGAGGGGTGCCAATCGAAGCGGATCGTCAAGGGAATCCTAGAAATAAAGTTTGTGGCCTAAGAGGTTGAGTATAGCCCGAAGGAGAGGCAGAACGAGCTGGAGAGAGCTGAAAATTAGAGTTCGGCGCGTAGCGGGACAACCACTGCACCTCCTGGGTCGCGCTTGGGGTTGTTCAAAGCGTCTTGTTTGTCCGCAAACGATGTAAAAAACCGCTAGGCAATAGCTGCGTTTGTTACGATGTTATGGGACCAAATGTTGTCCTTCTGCATCACTCATCCCACCTATCCACCCCAAATCCATTCCAGACCAATCCTTCCACCTAAGGGAGCTTGAAGCGAACTTGAGGACCTCCAGGAATGGGTAGAAGTTGAGGAATAAGAGGGATATGGGACAGGAAAGGAGTGAGAATGAGAGAGAGAGGGAAAGGGAAAGGGAAAGGGAAAGGGAAAGGGAAAGGGAAAGGGCATAGCAGAGCATATACATGAACCTAGAACCACAGATTACAACTCAACCAACACACCACAGCCTGCCAGGGACTGTTGGCACATTGAGAGGGAATCCCATTGTGATGGCTGCCGAGCAGCCTGAGCAGGCCTATAGCAGGACCTTGCCAACTGAGTGCTCAGCCGGATGATTGTGTGATGACACCCACCTTATTAGTATGTGGCATCACATGCAGGATCTCATCCACAATGGTTGTGCCAGTCCTAGTTGCCTTCCATCGTCCGTATTTTAGAATAATAATTGAACTAGTACTATGCTTTCTATTATATGAACATTCTATTTCTACTGAGATCCTATGATTACACATAATTATAACCTGTCGAACATCCATCCTCAAAGTTCAAACATGGCGCAATGAGTTTGAAATGATAATGATGAGGTCATTGTGTTAGTTTATACGATAATCTTAGGTTGAAGAACAGTCACAGTGACCTTGAGGTAACAATGACCATTGTGACAAGGCAGTGTTCAGCAGCATCAGCTGAGCGTCCTAATTAGGAAGGTTTTTCACTCACTTTTGATTCTGACAGGCATCACCTTCAAATCCTGGGAAAAAGAACGACTCCCCTTTAGGGACTTGTAATTTATGATTCCACATTCGACACTGAACTTCTATCACTCAGCGCATGGGCAGTAGACTATGCTATGTTCTCAAGGACAAACAAAAAACCTTGATGCTGCTAGTCTGACTCAAACGCAAATTGTCTGAATATAGAAAAGTGTGGAACTAATTTCCACAGCTTAGGCAAAGTCCAGAAAGATATAAAGGTCGACAGTCAAGATATAATGACTCCAACCCCTCCCATTTTCTACCAAATCTCTTCTCTTCATTTCATAATGCCCCAGTGTGATGGCTGTTCAGCGCCCTACAGGTACATGGAAGGGAAACGGTGCCCTCAATCCACTTGCAAGCAGCTAATTAGTCACTCACAGTCTGTCTCCGCAGTTTTACTGAGGAGCAGCTCACCTAGGTGTCCTGCTTGTCGAGGATGACTCATAATTCAAATAGTGTACACGCTATTACCTGTCCTCACAAATTTGAAGTGAGTTTTCAGGTTCTATAGGCCATCTTCTTCCTTGATCTAATGCTACACACAAGCAAATCCTGTGGACGACTGGGCCCGCTCATTGATGTTGAATAGTGCTCATAGAACGTTCTTCTGAGCCAAAATCCAAGCTTACCCTGCTATTTGGTCAACCACCCATAGTTGTCTGGGTACCCATAGGCATACCCTCTGCAACTTCCAGCAGCTGCAGTACGTTTCTTTGCAGCTGCAAGACATATTGTCGCTTGCAGTGACTAGGGCCATAAGGCTACCTGCGAGGAAGACGGTTGCATTCTAGAAAGCACGGTGTGTGCCAGTGCTGTCCTTTCTATCTGCAGGTCTGCATTTCCATCTCTTTTCAAGGGGAAACCTTGATGCTATGCAGAACAGCAACGACGGTGCAAACCTGACGTTGACGAAGAGCTCATGCTGTGCAAATCTAATCATGTGACTAATGGTGGCAGTTTACATCCTGGAATGAACATCTGCCTCATTCCTCACTCCAGATGAACTACCCCCCTACAGCTCTCCTGCCCACATCTTGTTAGAATTTGTCGGTTAGCGAGCTTGGCAGCTACACACCCGTGTGTGTGTTTGTGATAGACGGTGGCCACTCGCTGACGTTTCGTGTACACGTGCTACAGTAGATAGGTATTTAAGTGTACTTACATCGAATATTACGGCACTCGTTTGCCACGAAGTCCCCCAACTTCTTGCACTCTCGTTGGTCCTGTAACCTGGATTTCAATACAAACGAGTATAACCCGGTGGGGTTCTCACGAATACACAACTGTCGACGCCTCGTTCCTCTCTCGTCGCTCACAAAAGGTCCTCACCTGAGGCACCCCTCGGAAGTCGCCACTGGTTTGGCGCATCGTTCTCGAAAGTCACCCGGTCGGTGTAACGGAAGTCGCCAGTCTGCAGCTCGGCGCGTCGATTCGAATTTTGGAAGCCGCTACATTGTGTTAGCGCACTGACGATCGCAATGGCCACGTCGGACAACAAGCGCATTGCGAAGCTCGGAAACAGCAATTACTATGCTTGGTCGTACCGAATGGAGATGAGGTTGCGGAAGCTGGGTGTATGGGAGATCGTTGACGGAACGGAGCTGCGTCCTTCGGGTTCGGATAGTACGAAGGCGGTCAAGCTTTGGAAGTCACGAAATGACTTAGCCCTCAGTGAAATAGTGACGGAGGTGGAGGATGGGCAGCTGGTTCATACGAGATTCTCGAGAGATCCAGGCGTGGTTTGGGAAAGGTTGAAGGAAGTTCACAATTCTCAGGGGCTTGGCAGTGTCATTTCCACCTGGCAGCGCCTATTCCAGATCAGGAAGGCGCCTACAACATCCATCCAGGAGCACGCGAGCACCATGCGCGAACTCGCCGATCGTCTCACTAATCTTGGCGACCAACCCTCCGACTCTCTTCTCGTCGCGGTTCTCATGCTTTCCCTCCCGGAATCATATTCGACACTCGCCATCTCACTCGACACCGTGTCCACGAACCTCAAAAATGACTTTGCATATGTCGTTCAACGCTGTATGAACGAGGAGTCCCGCCAGATCGCCGTTCAGGGGGTACCTACCCCTACCACCGAAACTGTCGCTTTCGCCGCCACCTTCAAGCCCCGTCGTGATCGCAAGGATATCACTTGCTTCAAGTGCCATCGAAAGGGTCATTACGAAAACGAATGCGGCAACTACCCGCCAGCACCTGCTGCGGCAATGTCAGCCTCGCATTCTGACCTCACGCGCAACGACCTCGATATCTCGGAGTGGTAATTGGTTTGAGGGGGTACATATGGACTCGGTATGATTCTATCGTACATTCATTTTGTTTATTTTATTTCTTCCTTTATTCGTCGTTTGCCTTCTTGAGCCGTCTTCGCTCGAGGGGGTATGTTGGAATTTGTCGGTTAGCGAGCTTGGCGGCTACGCACCCGCGTGCGTGTTTGCGATAGACGGTGGCCACTCGCCGACGTTTCGTGTACGCGTGCTACAGTAGATAAGTATTTAAGCGTACTTACATCGAATATTACGGCACTCGTTTGCCACGAAGTCCCCCGACTTCTCGCTCCCCTCGTTGATCCCGCATCCCGGATTTCAATACAAACGAGTATAACCCGGTGGGGTTCTCACGAATACACAACTGTCGACGCCTCGTTCCTCTCTCGTCGCTCACAAAAGGTCCTCACCTGAGGCACCCCTCGGAAGTCGCCACTGGTTTGGCGCATCGTTCTCGAAAGTCACCCGGTCGGTGTAACGGAAGTCGCCAGTCTGCAGCTCGGCGCGTCGATTCGAATTTTGGAAGCCGCTACATTGTGTTAGCGCACTGACGATCGCAATGGCCACGTCGGACAACAAGCGCATTGCGAAGCTCGGAAACAGCAATTACTATGCTTGGTCGTACCGAATGGAGATGAGGTTGCGGAAGCTGGGTGTATGGGAGATCGTTGACGGAACGGAGCTGCGTCCTTCGGGTTCGGATAGTACGAAGGCGGTCAAGCTTTGGAAGTCACGAAATGACTTAGCCCTCAGTGAAATAGTGACGGAGGTGGAGGATGGGCAGCTGGTTCATACGAGATTCTCGAGAGATCCAGGCGTGGTTTGGGAAAGGTTGAAGGAAGTTCACAATTCTCAGGGGCTTGGCAGTGTCATTTCCACCTGGCAGCGCCTATTCCAGATCAGGAAGGCGCCTACAACATCCATCCAGGAGCACGCGAGCACCATGCGCGAACTCGCCGATCGTCTCACTAATCTTGGCGACCAACCCTCCGACTCTCTTCTCGTCGCGGTTCTCATGCTTTCCCTCCCGGAATCATATTCGACACTCGCCATCTCACTCGACACCGTGTCCACGAACCTCAAAAATGACTTTGCATATGTCGTTCAACGCTGTATGAACGAGGAGTCCCGCCAGATCGCCGTTCAGGGGGTACCTACCCCTACCACCGAAACTGTCGCTTTCGCCGCCACCTTCAAGCCCCGTCGTGATCGCAAGGATATCACTTGCTTCAAGTGCCATCGAAAGGGTCATTACGAAAACGAATGCGGCAACTACCCGCCAGCACCTGCTGCGGCAATGTCAGCCTCGCATTCTGACCTCACGCGCAACGACCTCGATATCTCGGAGTGGTAATTGGTTTGAGGGGGTACATATGGACTCGGTATGATTCTATCGTACATTCATTTTGTTTATTTTATTTCTTCCTTTATTCGTCGTTTGCCTTCTTGAGCCGTCTTCGCTCGAGGGGGTATGTTGGAATTTGTCGGTTAGCGAGCTTGGCGGCTACGCACCCGCGTGCGTGTTTGCGATAGACGGTGGCCACTCGCCGACGTTTCGTGTACGCGTGCTACAGTAGATAAGTATTTAAGCGTACTTACATCGAATATTACGGCACTCGTTTGCCACGAAGTCCCCCGACTTCTCGCTCCCCTCGTTGATCCCGCATCCCGGATTTCAATATTTCACCGAAGCACAATCCCTCGAATTCCCTTCTAAACTTGGAATGGGCTTAGCTAGATGATATTGCGAATCAGGGGCTCCGAATCTCGACACTTCATTTCGCAAGAAAGCCGTTCTGACCTTGAATTTCCCAGAGTCGCGCATGCAAGTATATGCCCAAACATTCTTCACTTGTTCCCAGAAGAATCATTTCTACACGATCTCAGCAGTTACGATAGAGCCTTAGTCTGTGGACTAAGTATGCAGATTGCTTGCAGGTGCCATTGCACGCCGGAGTGAAGTCTTCTTCTAGTAGTTACTTTAATTGAAGAGTTATATAATGGAGAATTCTCATTCTTTATGAATAGGCAATATATAACACCAGTTTACGTCTAATGGTAGCCTTGCTCCATACCTAATTAGACTTTTAGGCGTTGTGAGCCAAGTCGTCGATAGTTCCAGAGGCTAGTCATTTTGTGTGGGTCAGCGCAAGACAGTGTCAAAAAGCGGGAATACTTACGAATACCGCGGATGATGCCCTTTTGGCTGAGGATCTGGAGCTTGGCCGTCATGACGGCAGGGGGGATATTACCTTGGAGGCCGATTAAGTAGGCGATTAGACCGGCAACATGGGCCGCAGCCGAGGAAGTTCCAGAGATACAGTTGGTAGCCTTGAATCAAGATGAATACCAATGGAATGTGGCATAAAGTGATAGGCTTACAATGGGACTACCGACCCAAGCTGAGATGATATTCTGGCCAGGAGTCCAGATGTTGATAACTGAGCCGTAGTTCGAGGACGGGGCACGGGTATCAGCAAAGGTGGTGGCACCAACGGTGTTGGCAGATAGGGCACGAGCAGGGGAAGTGCTGCCTGCGTCGGTGTTGGAGTTGCCGGCAGCAACGGCGGTGTGGATACCAGCGTTGGTAATCTAGGCAAGGACATTCTAGTGGCTTGTTGCAAACAGAGGAAGAAAGCGCTTTACTGAAGTGATGGCGTTGTCCAAGGCAGTGCTAGCACTTCCTCCAAGTGACATTAAGACAACGGAGGGACGACCGGTGGACCTCTGGTTTGTAATGACCCAGTTGAGGCCGGAGACGCTAGGGTAGGAGAGGTAAATTAGGGGGCTATGGAAGTAAGGAAGAAAACGTACATGTCGGCGATGGAGCCAGACCTGTTGGCGTGATCAAGTGGTAAGAATGAACTCAACGGCGGGAAGGCAATCTTACCCAGCATCGCTCAATACCTTGACAGCAATGAGGCTGGCTTTCTTGGCGACACCGTATTGGGAGCCAGCAGCAGTGCCACTGAATAAAAAGTGAGTCTTGGGCGTAACAAATGGGTATGGCCAGACCCACTTACGCGCCGTGAGTTCCGTGACCATTGCCATCGACGGTGGCGTTTCCACTGAAGGTAGCTCCCAACTTGGCGCGTCCACCGAAGTCCGACTAGAAGGGGAAAATGAGACTCAATTATGCATGCTTGAGCACGTGGGCAGTGTAGATACCGGTGTCAAGGACATAGATGTCGACACCCGATCCAGCCGACGCATCGTAGGTGAAGATGAAAGTCGGCTGGCAGCTGAGAAGATTTAGCGCAAGAGCGACGACGGATCATTTGAGATCGACATACCTGTCTGAACCTTGGAGCCGGCCGGAGGAGCTGAGGCGGGCAACACCCCAAGGTGCGTTGGTCCTGATGGGACAATCAGTTTGAGTCTTTGGTAATACCAGCTGGTAGGAGCACATACTGGGTGTCCATCGTGTGCATGACGCCGTCCTCGCTGATGGACTCGATATTCGGGTTGGCGCGAAGGGCACTGAGGGTCTCAGCGGTGAATTCACCTACGGCGACATAAGCCTCCGTTTAGAGGATTGATCAGACATATACACACCAGCGAAACCATTTAAGTTCTGCCAGTTGTGGGTAACACTGCTTCCAGCATCAACGAGCTGGACAATGCTGTCCTCAGACCTTCGAGACACCTTGCTTCACCTGAACGATGAATCGACCAGTGGTTTCGCCATGGTACTTCTCGACAGCGTGGAGAGGGGACGCAACAGCCAGAGCAGAGGCCGCGAGGATGGTGACGGCGATTGGAATTGCGAGAAAGCGCATGCTCAATAGACTACGTAGTTAACTTCCAGGGTTATCGGACGATACAGTCAATCAGTCACTGTCTTTATACCTGGAATCGAACAGGCGAGGTAGTATGCGCCGAAACATAGCACATGGACGTGGTTCAGAGATAGATGGTGCCCATCCGCTGATAGTGAGTCTTGTGGATTTTGACAGGAATTCGGATGACTTTCCATCGATGTGGTCCAGAAAGCAATGCATGGGCGCCCATGCGCTCGCAACATGGATCTTTCAGATAGTCATATGTCGAATTGCTTACTATAATGGGTCGAAACTGAAAGAGTGCCCTGAAAGTTTCATTGCGGTAGAAGGCGCCTATATCACCCTACAATTGGCTGTGAATACTGGTTGTTTGTTATAACAGAACTAAAACCTCACCTGCCTTCGTTCACAAAAATCAACTCAAAAACGCTCAGAAAAACAAGATCATGGCCTGATCATGTGAATATGGCAGTGTGGGGAGCGAATAGTAATGACAGGACTACCGAACCTAAACCTCTGCCTCAAGAGCTTGACTTGATAGAGACGGTTAATCGAAGAGAACCAGCCAGCAAGTTCAACCGCCCTCATCGTCAGGAATATGATTCGAATTTCCTAAGGCCGTCACGGTCCTCGTAATCTGTAGTCGAAGTATGACAAGATCCTTGATAGTAGTCCAGACAAAAAAAAAGTTATAATGTCCATTGCTTCAGCCAAATTCTCGATATTGTTGCATTTGTGATACAGCGCAGAAATTTTGTAAATGATTGGCTGAGATTCGAGGTCATCGTGTGATCTCCACGGTACGGATTGACTTTATTCGCAAAGGCTGTCGTAGAGGGGTAGCACCTTGATGACTGGCAAAACCTAGAACCCGACCTAGACTTTCCTCTTCTTCCTTTTGTGCATGAAGGTGTAGAACCACACGGCAGGTGAAGACAGAGTGTAGCATGCGTTCCATCCTGAAGAGAGGACATCAGATTAAAGGACACACTTAGTAACTATATGGAAATTTGCGTACAACGAGAGCAATGTTACAAGGTCAAAGGGCATTTTCAATATGACCACAATATTGATCAGGGAAAGCGCTGAAAGGGGTGAATTTGTGAACCAGGCGGATCAGGTGCAAGTTCTCAACGAACCGAACATGTAGGAATAGAATATTAGACCTGCATCCTCGTTCAGCGAAGTGAAAGCAATATACAGTTGAAATAAGACGAACCGTCACGATAGACCATCTTGAGCATTGCTGGGCTTCCTCCTCGTTGGTCTGATGGGATAGTGAGCGCGTGATGTTGTATAGATTCACCAAGATCTCACATGCAACACGAGCGGGAATGGCCATCAAGACAAGCATTACTGCGAGCACAATTCACGTTCTTAGAACTCAGAGCAAACATTAGTCGATTCTGAATTGACGCACATGTGTCGTAGAACAAAAGCACTGCCCAACAAGCGGAAAGAATCGGATCGGCGTGGGTCACATAGCATCCAAGAAAAGGTGTGAGAGGACTGGGATCATCTAAAATGTTTCTCGGTGAGTTCACCGTGGAAGGAATGGGATGTATACCAGACTGCTTACATCTCAAGGTCGTCAGAAATATTCCAACTACCACAAAGGCTAGCATCCATGCAAAAAACCAGGTCACACAGAGCGCAATGCCAATGCCACGAGATCTTCTCCATACAGCCCAGGTTCGTAGTGAAAGTAGAACTGCCACCCAAGTTTTGGTTAACGACTCAGGCACAAGTATAAATTGATGGCGACTTACTTTCCCCAGCACCGAGACCAAAGACCAGCATCCCTGAAAGTAAAATCAACTTTCGAACTCCGAAATTCACCAAGTCGGAATAAGTTACGAACATGCATTGATCTTGAAAGCTATTAAACATGAGTTGAACTCCCATCCGGGAAGCGTCTGCTCTGGAGTTGTTAGATACCGATTTAATGAGTCAATCGCCATGGTATTATACAGTACTCACGATACAGAATCACGACGGCTTCCACAAAAGCCGTGTACTTGGTGACAAGATAGAGCACCTTGGACCAGCCCCAATTTGACCGCCAAACTGTGCTCGCTTCCCACCCAATAGTTAGGAAGAAGTCGTAGAACTGCGAGGACCACTAACATCAGTCATACAAAAAAGAATGGGTACGCTAAC